>VOFG01003865.1_pt1 | contig 37237 bp, 53 predicted proteins | sample 5384171 | NCBI WGS metagenome assembly VOFG01 (sample SAMN12384726, study PRJNA508395) | human gut metagenome | isolation source: healthy gut F | host: Homo sapiens
CATCCAGAAGCTGGTCAACGATGGTGCTAAGGTCATCCTGTGCAGCCACCTGGGCAAACCCAAGAATGGCCCCGAGGCAAAGTTCAGCCTGGCACCCGTTGCTGTGGCTCTGAGCGCAAAGCTGGGCAAGAACGTTGTGTTTGCTGACGACGACACCGTCGTGGGCGAGAACGCAAAGGCTGCTGTTGCCGCAATGAACAACGGCGATGTCGTTCTGCTGCAGAACACCCGTTTCCGCAAGGAAGAGACCAAGAACATGCCCGAGTTCAGCCAGGATCTGGCTTCTCTGGCAGATGCATACGTTGACGATGCATTCGGCAGCTGCCACCGTGCACACTGCTCCACCGCAGGTGTCACCGACTACATCAAGGATACCGCTGTCGGTTACCTGATGGAGAAGGAGATCAAGTACCTGGGCAACGCAGTCAACGATCCCGTTCGTCCCTTCACCGCCATCCTGGGCGGCGCTAAGGTCGCCGATAAGCTGAACGTCATCTCCAATCTGCTGGAGAAGGTCGATACCCTGATCATCGGCGGCGGCATGGCTTACACCTTCGTCAAGGCTCAGGGCTACGAAGTCGGCAAGAGCCTGTGCGACGATACCAAGCTGGATTACTGCAAGGAAATGATGGCCAAGGCCAAGGAGAAGGGCGTGAAGCTGCTGCTGCCTGTGGACGCAGCCTGCATCAAGGACTTCCCCGATCCCATCGATGCTCCCGTGGATGTCACTGTGGTGCCTGTCACTGCCATCCCTGCTGACATGGAGGGCTGCGATATCGGCCCCGAGACCATGAAGCTGTTTGCCGATGCTGTCAAGGCATCCAAGACCGTGGTGTGGAACGGCCCCATGGGCGTGTTCGAGAACCCCACCCTGGCAGCCGGTACTCTGGCTGTTGCCAAGGCTATGGCTGAGAGCGATGCTACCACCGTGATCGGCGGCGGCGACAGCGCAGCAGCTGTGCAGCAGATGGGCCTGGGCGACAAGATGACCCACATCTCTACCGGCGGCGGCGCTTCTCTGGAGTATCTGGAGGGCAAGGAGCTGCCTGGTATCGCTGTGATCCAGAACGCATAAGCATCTGAACCAGCATCACTGAGGTGCGGCGGCATATACGCCGCCGCACTTTTTATTTTGGGTAATAAGATCTCTCAGGCTTGCCGACGCTCGCCAGCTCCCCATCCGGGAGGCAGAAGATGTCGTTTATCCTGCCTCTCCTGCCGGGAGAGGCGGCACCGAAGGCGGCGGGGAGGTATTTTGTGATAAGGAGATCGTTAGAATGGATAAGGCAAAGCGTAAGGCAATCATTGCAGGCAACTGGAAGATGAACAAGACCGCCACTGAGGCAGCCAAGCTGGTGGACGAGCTGATCCCCGCCGTCAAGGGTGCTTACTGTGAGGTCGTTATCTGCACCCCCTACACCGATCTGGTCACCGCTGTGGAAAAGACCAAGGGCACCAACATCCATGTGGGTGCTGAGAATGTTCACTTCGAGAAGTCCGGCGCTTTCACCGGCGAGATCAGCGCTGATATGCTGGTGGATCTGGGCGTGGAGTACGTCATCGTCGGCCACCCGAGCGCCGCCAGTACTTTGCAGAGACCGACCAGACCGTGAACAAGCGCGCTCTGGCTGCCCTGAATGCGGGCCTGAAGGTCATCATCTGCGTGGGCGAGAGCCTGCAGCAGCGTGAGGAGGGCGTCACCGAGGAGCTGGTCCGGATGCAGACCAAGATTGCTCTGCGCGACGTGACCGCTGAGCAGATGGCAAATGTGGTCATTGCCTACGAGCCCATCTGGGCCATCGGCACCGGCAAGACCGCGACCGCTGACCAGGCCGAGGAGGTTTGCGCTCAGATCCGCAAGGTCATCGGCGAAGTGTACGGCGAGGCTGTGGCCGAGGCTGTTACGGTCCAGTACGGCGGCAGCATGAACGCCAAGAACTGCGAGGAGCTGCTGAGCAAGAAGGATGTGGACGGCGGCATCGGCGGCGCATCTCTGAAGGCTCCTGATTTTGCTGTTATCGTCAATGCCGCTTCCAACGGCTGAGAAGGCCCTCTGACCTGTTTTCCCAGCGCCCGGCTGCGCCGTTTTTCCAGCGCTGTGCCGGGCGCTATTTGTTCTAAATCAAAGGAGATTCAACGTTATGTCCAAGAAACCTGTACTTCTGTGCATCATGGATGGCTTTGGCTGGGTGCCCAACGAGACCTACGGCAATGCTGTGGTCGCCGCAAAGACCCCCCATCTGGATGCTCTGATGGCAAAATATCCCATGACCACCATCGAGGCCTCCGGCATGGCTGTCGGCCTGCCCGATGGCCAGATGGGCAACTCTGAGGTGGGTCACACCAACATGGGCGCTGGCCGCATCGTTTACCAGCAGCTGACCCTCATCACCAAGTCCATCCGGGACGGTGAGATGTTCAAGAACCCCGTACTGGTCAAGAACATGAAGGCTGCCATTGAGGCAGGCAAGGCCATCCACCTGATGGGCCTGGTGGGCACCGGCGGTGTCCACAGCCACGCTGACCACTGGTTCGGCGTGCTGGAAATGGCAAAGCACATGGGCGCAAAGGAAGTCTACCTGCACTGCATCACCGATGGCCGTGATACCGACCCCCACGCCGGCAAGGGCTTCCTGGCTGACCTGCAGGCCAAGCTGGATGAGCTGGGCGTTGGCAAGATCGCCAGCGTTTCCGGCCGTTACTACGCCATGGACCGCGACAACAACTGGGACCGCGAGGAGAAGGCTTACGCCGCATTCGTCTACGGTGAGGGCAACCACGCTGCCAATGCTGCCGAGGCCATTGAGGCATCCTATGCTGCCGATAAGACCGACGAGTTCGTTCTGCCCTGCGTCACCTGCGAGGGCGGCCGCGTGCAGGATGGCGATACCGTCATCTTTATGAACTTCCGTCCCGACCGTGCCCGCCAGATGACCCGCATCTTCTGCGATGACGACTTCAAGGGCTTTGAGCGCCGCGGCGGCCGCAAGCAGGTCAACTATGTCTGCATGGCCGAGTACGATGCCACCATGCCCAACTGCGAGGTCGCCTATCCTCCCGTGGAGCTGAAGAATGTTCTGGGCCAGTACCTGTCCGAGAACGGCAAGACCCAGCTGCGCATTGCCGAGACCGAGAAGTATGCACATGTGACCTTCTTCTTTAACGGCGGTGTGGAGGCACCCTACGAGGGTGAGGACCGCTGCGTCATCCCCAGCCCGAAGGTTGCCACCTACGACCTGCAGCCTGAGATGAGCGCCCCTGAGGTGGCTGCTGAGTGCGTCAAGCGCATCGAGAGCGGCAAGTATGATGTGGTCATCCTGAACTTTGCCAACTGCGACATGGTCGGCCACACCGGCGTGTTCGATGCCGCTGTCAAGGCCGTTGAGGCTGTGGATACCGCTGTGGATCAGGTGGTCACCGCTGTGCTGAACGCAGGCGGCTGCGCCTTTATCACGGCTGACCACGGCAACGCCGAGAAGATGATGAACCCGGACGGCACTCCCTTCACCGCCCACACCACCAACGTGGTGCCCTTTGCTATCAGGTGCTGCTGCCGCCGCAGGGGCTGATGTGCACGCGGCACTGGGCAAGCTGCACCGGCTGGAAGAAGAGGAGCCGCAGCTCCATGTGGTATGGAACGAGACTTTGGGCGAGATCCATGTGCAGCTCATGGGTGAGGTGCAGCTGGAAGTGCTGCGCAGTTTGCTGGCAGAGCGCTTTGGCCTGAACGTGGAGTTCGGCCCCGGCGGCATTCTGTACAAAGGAGACCATCACGGAGCCTATGGAGGGCGTGGGCCACTACGAGCCGCTGCGCCATTATGCGGAGGTGCATGTCAAGCTGGAACCCCTGCCCCGCGGCAGCGGGATGCAGTTTGCCGCCGACTGCCGGGAAGAAGTGCTGGACAAGAACTGGCAGCGCCTTGTGCTGACCCATCTGGAAGAAAAGCAGCACCTTGGCGTGCTGACCGGTGCGCCGCTGACGGACGTGAAGATCACCCTCATTGCGGGCCGCGCCCATCTTAAACATACGGAGGGCGGAGATTTCCGGCAGGCCACCTATCGCGCGGTGCGGCAGGGCCTGATGCTGGCCAAAAGCCAGCTGCTGGAGCCATGGTATGCCTTTCGGCTGGAAGTGCCGGTGGAGAACCTTGGCCGTGCCATGACCGATATCCAGCGCATGGAGGGCAGCTTTGACCCGCCAGAAAGCGGGGAAGAGGCTGCTGTGCTCACCGGTTTTGCACCGGTGGCCACCATGCGCAGCTACCCCATGGAGGTGGTGGGCTATACCCGGGGCCGGGGACACCTGACCCTGACGCTGGACGGCTACCGGCCTTGCCACAATGCGGTGGAGATCATTGAAGCTGTGGGCTACGAGCCGGAGCACGACCTTGACAACCCGGCAGATTCGGTGTTCTGTGCCCATGGCACGGGCTTTGTGGTGCCTTGGGATCAGGTGCGCAGCCACATGCATGTGGACAGCGGCTGGGGAAAAAGCAAAAGCCCGGAGCAGGAGACGCAGGCCGTGCCCCAGCGCCGGACAGCGGCTTACCGCGCAACACTGGAAGAGGATGCCGAGCTGCTCAAAATCTTCGAGCGCACCTATGGCCCCATCAAACGGGACCCGCTGGCGGCATTCCGCCCGGTGCAAAAGCGGGAACGCCCGGATTTTGATGCCCAGCAGTGGGAAATCCTGCCCGAATATCTGCTGGTGGACGGCTACAATATTATCTTTGCGTGGGATGAGCTGAACGCCCTTGCAAAGGACAGTCTGGAAGCGGCCCGCCACAAGCTGATGGATATTCTGTGCAACTATCAGGGCTACCAGAAGTGCAATCTTATTCTTGTATTCGATGCCTATCGTGTGCCGGGCAGCCCCGGCAGCATTGAGCAGTACCATAATATCCATGTGGTCTACACCAAAGGAAGCCGAAACCGCCGATATGTTCATCGAGCACGTTACTCATGAGATCGGCAAGGGGCGGCGGGTGCGTGTGGCTACTTCCGACGGCATGGAGCAGATCATCATTCTGGGCCACGGCGCGCTGCGTGTCTCCGCCCGCATGTTCCATGAGGAAGTGCAGAACGTGGAAAAGCAGATCCGCAAACTGGTGCAGGGGAAGCATAAAATGTCAACCGAGATCACGTCCGAATTTGTCTGGCACAGCATCCCGCCGCGCCCGCGCGACAGCCACAAAGGGCAGCTTTGGCACCGTATTGGCTGTGGCAGGCAGCGCATATTACCGAGGTGCGGCCCTGCTGGGCTGCCGAGGGGTGCGCTGCGCACCGGTGCGGGCATTGTGACGCTGGCCAGCGTGGAGCCGGTATTGGCAGCTGCGGTGGCCCGCCTGCCGGAATGCTGTCTGTGTCCCTGCGTGGCGGGGGCCGAAGGCGGCATCTCACCGGAGAGCATTCCACAGCTCCAGCGCCAGAAGGCGACGGTGTTGCTGCTGGGCCCGGGCCTTGGCAGCACAGCCCAGAGCACAGGCCGCGCGGCCGAGACACGCACGCTGGTGCAGAAGCTGCTGCCCGGCTTTGCAAGCAGCGCGGTGCTGGATGCGGACGGCCTGAACGCCGCCGCGCAGCTGCTGCCATATCTTGGAACACTCCCCCACCCGGCGGGAGAGCTGATCGTGACCCCGCACCCCGGCGAGATGGCCCGGCTCACCGGGCTTTCGGCGGCGCAGATCAATGCGGACCGTGAAAATACTGCCTGCCAGTATGCAGAAAAATGGAACGCTGTGGTGGTACTCAAGGGCTGCCGTACCGTGGTGGCTGCACCAGATGGCCGTGTATGCACAAATCCTACCGGAAACCCCGGCCTTGCCCGGGGCGGCAGCGGAGATGTACTGGCCGGTATGACGGCGGCGCTGCTGGCCTGCGGCCTGCCTGCATACGAAGCTGCGGCCTGCGCGGTGTATCTGCACGGTGCCGCTGCCGACCGTGCCGCTGCTGCGCTTGGCGAGTACGGAATGCTGCCGCATGATATCCTGTCACAGCTGGGTCGGATATTTGCGGAAAACCACAGATAAAAAAAGGGGTGTCTCTGCCGGAGAGACACCCCTTTTAACATTACATCACATCGCCAGCACTTCGGCCCACTTTTCCTCGGCTGCCGGGATGCCAAGCTCCATGTTCTCCTTGCGGCTGCGGTGCTCGCCCATGCCGGGGCAGCGCACCTCACGGCCCGGCTCTGCAGGTTCACTGGATGCCACATCGGCGGCAATGGCATCAATGACGGCATCGGTGAGGTCGGCGGACTGGAACTTTGCAGGATCAATGGCGATCATGATCTGGGTCAGGCCCACTTCATCGCCAAAGGTGCCGATCGTTGCCACCGAGTTTGCGCCCGTCAGGATAGTACCGATCATATCCAGCAGGATGGAAAGACCGCTGCCCTTCCAGTAGCCAATGGGGATCATGCGGCGGGTCTCTTCAATGGCAGCGGGGTCGGTGGTCAGGCTGCCGTCTGCATCGTAGCCGCCTACCACAGGCAGCTGTTTGCCGGCCAGACGCATCGTTTCCAGCTTGCCGTAGCTGAACTGGCTCAGGGCACAATCCACCATGATGTGCTCCCCGTTCGAGCGCGGCACGGCCAGAATGAGCGGGTTGTTGCCGATGTGGTTGTCCTTTGCGCCCCATGCAGGCATGTTGGGGCAGGTGTTGGACCAGCAGATGCCGATGCAGCCCGCGTCTGCGGCCTGCCAGCCGTAGGTGCCGCCGCGCATCCAGTGGTTGTTGTTGCCCAGCGCCACCATGCCAATACCGAACTGATGTGCCAGCTCTACGGCACGGTCCATGGCGTGCTTGGCGTTCAGAGGGCCAAAGCCGCGCTTGCCGTCCCAGCGCTCCATGGCACCAAAGCTGGCAATGCACTCGGCCTCAGCGGCGGGATCAATCTCGCCCTTGCGCAGGTATTCCACCACGCGGGGAAGCGGTTCAGCCCGTGGCTGAACACGCCAGCCAGACTGTTCTGGGCAAAGATCTCGGCCGCTTCATGGGCACGCTTTGGGCTGAAACCGTATTTGGTCAGGACCCGCTATATCCAGTTGGACATGTTACTGGTAATGCAGGCAGGATCTGATGGAATGACGAATACCTTTTCTTTTGGGTGAATTATAGCCAGATACTATGATTCCGGGAGAAATTGTACATACGCGGGGTCATTCTGTTGGGTCTTTTTTTCTTTTGTCCGCTTCGGCCGGGCGGCAGGGAAATGCCACCACACACAAGATAAAGGAGAACAAAATGAAGAACTACAAGCAGACTGCCTCCGACGTGCTGCGTCTGGTTGGCGGCGAGAAGAACGTTGTGCAGGTCGAGCACTGCTCCACCCGCCTGCGCTTCACTCTGGCAGACACCTCCAAGGCGGATGCTGCAGCCCTGAAAAAGACTGCCGGTGTTATGGCGTTATTTCCAGCGGCCCGCAGTGTCAGGTGGTCATCGGCAACGATGTCATCGAAGTGTACGATGAGCTGCTCAAGCTGGGCACCTTCAACGCAGGTCAGGCTGCGGCTCCCGCTGCCCCCAAAGGGCAAAAAAAGAGATCGGCGGCATTATTCTGGACTACATGGTCGGCATCTTCCAGCCGCTGGTCCCCGCCATTGCAGGTGCAGGCGTTCTGAAGGCTCTGATGGTGCTGCTGAGCACTCTGGGCCTGATGAGCAGCGGAGATATCGCCTATAAGGTGTTCGTCGGCGTGGCAGATGCAGCTCTGTACTACCTGCCCGTCATGGTCGCCTTCACCACTGCAACCAAGTTCAACTGCAACAAGCTGGTGTCGGTGGCTCTGGCTGCTGCCATGATCCACCCCAGCGTTTCCGCTCTGCTGGCTACCGAGGGCGGTGCTTACTTCCTCGGCATCAAGCTGCAGAACATCGCTTATGGCGGACAGGTATTCCCGGCTATCCTGACCGTCATTTTCATGTCCTTTATTGAAAAGTGGGCCAACAAGTGGTGCCCCAAGGCCATCCGCGTGTTCTTTGTGACCATGCTGTGCTTCGGCATTGGCTTCCCTGTGGCACTGGTCGTCCTCGGACCTCTGGGTTACAACATCGGTGCCCTGCTGACCACCGTGATCCTGGCTCTGTACAACACGCTGGGCTGGCTGGCCGTTGCTCTGCTGGCTGCCGTGCTGCCCTTCATGATCTCCATGGGCATGCATAAGGCTCTGGTCCCCTACGCAGTTGCTTCTATTTCTGACCCCGGTTTTGAAATGCTGTACATGCCTGCTTCTCTGGCACACAACATCTCTGAGGGCGGTGCCTGCCTCGGCGTTGCACTGAAGACCAAGGACGAGAACCTGCGCGCTACCGCAATTTCCGCTGGCATCTCCGGCCTGTTCGGCATCACCGAGCCTGCTCTGTACGGTGTTACCCTGCAGCACAAGAAGGTCATGATGTCCGTTGTGGCCTCCAGCTTCATCGGCGGTCTGTTCGTTGGCCTGATGAAGGTCAAGGCATTCGTTGCCATGGGCCCCGGTCTGGCTGGCATGGCCATGTTCGTTGACCCGGACAACTCCAAGAACATTCTGTGGGCGGCCATCGGTCTGGTGATCTCCGTTGTGGCCTCCTTCGCACTGTCCTTCTTCCTGTATAAGGACGAGACCCCCGCAGAGGATGAGACCGCTGCACCCGCTCCCGAGACTGCTGCAGACGCAGCAGCTGCGGATTCCACCATCAGCAGCCCCTGCAGGGCAAGGCCATTGCTCTGGAAGAGGTCAAGGACGAAGTGTTCTCCCAGAAGATCCTGGGCGACGGCATCGCTGTGGTGCCCGAGAAGGGCGAGCTGTATGCCCCCGCAGACGGCGTGATCGAGTCCGTGTTCGGCACCAAGCACGCCATCTCCATGAAGACCAATGCCGGTGCTGAACTGCTCATGCACATCGGCATGGATACCGTCAAGCGCGACGGCAAGGGCTTTGATCCGCAGGTCAAGGACGGCGAGACTGTCAAGAAGGGCCAGCTGCTGATGAAGTTTGACCTTGACGGAATCAAAGCAGACGGTTATGATGTAACTACCCCCATCGTCGTGACCAACGCCGATGAGTTCACCATCAAGACTGTGGCCGAGGGCGCTGTGGTGCCCGGTGCCGCACTGCTGAAACTGGAGGCAAATAAATGAGTTTCCCCAAAGGTTTTTTCTGGGGCGGCGCTGTTGCCGCGAACCAGGTAGAGGGCGCATGGAACGTGGATGGCAAAGGCCCCAGCGTGGCGGACGTTGCCACCTATAAGCCCAACATACGGACGTGAAGGATTACAAGTCCCATGTTGCCATGGACGACGCACACATTGCTGCTGCCATGGCCGACCCGGATGATACCTATTATCCCAAGCGCCGTGGCATCGACTTCTACCATCATTACAAAGAAGACCTGAAGCTGTTTGCCGAGATGGGCTTTACCATGCTGCGCGTTTCCATTGCATGGACTCGCATCTTCCCCACCGGCGAGGAAGCAGAGCCGAACGAAAAGGGCCTGCAGTTCTACAGCGACCTGTTCGCTGAGATGCACAAGAACGGCATCGAGCCGCTGGTCACGCTGAGCCACTACGAAATGCCGCTGGCACTGGCCACCAAGTACAATGGCTGGGTGGATCGCCGCGTAATCGACTGCTTTGCAAAGTTCTGCCATGCGTGCTTTGAGCGCTACAAGGATCAGGTCAAGTACTGGCTCACCTTCAACGAGGTGGACAGCGTGATCCGTCACCCCTTCACCACCGCCGGCATCATCCCCAGCCGCGTGCCCGAGGATAAGATGCTGGAGACCTGCTATCAGGCCCTGCACCACCAGCTGGTGGCCAGCGCTATGGTAGTAAAGGACTGCCACGAGATCATCCCCGGCAGCAAGGTGGGCTGCATGCTCACCAAGCTCACTACCTACGCCCGCACCTGTGCACCCGATGATGAGCTGGCTACGCAGGCAAAGAATCTGGAAAATCTGTTCTACGCCGATGTGCATGTCTGGGGCGAGTACCCCCGCCTGATCCTCAAGATGTTCGAGCGCAAGGGCATCCATGTGGAAATGCTGCCCGAGGATGCCGCCACCCTGAAGGCAGGCTGTGTGGACTTTGTTTCCTGCAGCTACTATATGACCATGACCGAGTCTGTGGACCCGAACGCAGAGCGCACCCCCGGCAATACTGTGCTGGGTGTCAAAAACCCGTATCTGCCCTCCACCGACTGGGGCTGGCAGATCGACCCCAAGGGCCTGCGCTACAGCCTGATCGAGCTGTACGACCGTTACCGCAAGCCGCTGATGGTGGTGGAGAACGGCATGGGTGCCAAGGATGTGGTGGAGGCCGACGGCTCCATCCACGACCCCTACCGTGTGGAGTACTTCCGCCAGCACATCAGCGAAATGGGCAAGGCCATCGATGAGGGTGTTGAGATGTGGGGCTACACCACATGGCACCCATCGACCTGATCTCTGCATCCACCAACCAGATGTCCAAACGCTATGGCTTTATCTATGTGGATAAGGACAATCTGGGCAGCGGTAGGCTGGACCGCAGCCGGAAGGACAGCTTCTACTGGTACAAGAAGGTCATTGCTTCCAACGGCGAAGATCTGGACTAAGCGGCAGTCTTAAGGGTTCAACGGAAGGAGGAGGGACCGATGCACATTCAGAAGGTGCTGAACAGCAGCGTTGTGCTGGTGCAGGATGACAGCGGCGAGGAATCCATCCTGCTGGGCAAGGGCATCGGCTATGGACGCAAGGCCGGCGAAGCCCATTGAACGGCAGCCCTCAGACCGCGTGTTCCTTCCATTGTCCAACCCGGACGCACAGCCTATGCTGGAGCTGTTTTCCAGCATTCCGGCAGTCTATCTGGATCTGACACAGGACATCGTGGACGATGCAGAGCAGTCGCTGGGGGTCAAGCTTTCAGCCCACATCTACCTGCTGCTGACCGACCATCTGCATTTTGCGGTGGAGCGCCAGCAAAAGGGTCTTGTGGTGACCAACCGCATCTTCTGGGAAATCAAGCATTTTTATCCCAAGGAGTATGCGGTGGGCCAGCGCGGCCTGCAAAAAGTCAGGGCAAAGCTTGACATCGAGCTTCCGGACGAAGAAGCGGGCAATATCGCGTTCCACATCGTCAACGCCCGGCAGGACCCGCAGGCCGGCTACGATGCCATGCGGGCGGCGCGGTTGATCGGTGAGCTGTCCAACATTGTCACCTACAGTATGCACTGCCCGGTGAGTACCGAGAGCATCCACTATGCGCGGTTCGTGAGCCACCTGCAGTATTTTGCCGAGCGGTTCTTCTCCGGCAAGCTGATGGACAGTGAGGATGACTTTTTGTTCCAGCAGATGCAGCAGAATTATCCGGCAGCGGTGACCTGCGCGGAAAAAATACGCACCTTTATTCTGCGCAAGTACGGCGTGTTCCTGCCCAATGAGGAGACAGCCTATCTGGCGCTGCATGTGGCGCGGCTGACGAGCGGCAAATAAAATCAGAAAAAAGGGGGGAGAGCTGCCTTGCGGAAGGCGGCTCTCCCTTTGGGCTTTGACAAAAGGGAAGGAAAAAAGGAAAAACAATGGAGATAAGTCTGTTATTGATGCAGCAGATCGCGCAGCTGTTCCTGATCCTGATCATGGGCTACGCCGTGGTCAAAGCAGGGCTGCTGAAGGCCAGCGACAGCCGGGTGCTCTCGGTGGTCATGGTGTATCTGGTCACGCCCTGCGTGATCATCAACGCATTCCAGATCGACGATACGCCGGAGATCCGCAAGGGCCTTTTGTACTCCATGGCGATTGCTGCGGCTATCCATGTAGTGCTGCTGGTGCTCAGCGCCCTGTTGAGCCGCCCGCTCAAGCTGGATGCCGTGGAACAGGTGAATGTGATCTACAGCAACGCCGCTGCACTGGTGATCCCGTTGGTCAAGGCTCTGATGGGCGATGCGTATGTCATTTACTCCTGCGCATTCATCATTGTGCAGCTGGTGCTGCTGTGGACCCACGCCAGTTCCCTTTTTGCAGGGCAGCAGTGCGCTGGACTGGAAAAAGGTGCTCACCAATATCAACATGATCGCCATTGCAGCCGGTGCACTGCTGTACTGGTTCCGTGTGGTGCTGCCTGCACCGCTGCAGAATACCATGAGCACAGTGGGCAACATGATGGGACCGATGGGCATGCTGCTGGCCGGTATGGCCATTGCAGAAAAGCCGCTGCGGGAGGTGTTCTGCACCCGCCGCAACTATCTGCCCACAGTGCTGCGTCTGGTGGTATGCCCGCTGGTGGTTCTGATGCTGCTGTGGGTCTGCCATGCATCCAGCTGGGTGGCCGACGGCAAGAACATCCTGATGACGGTCTACCTTGCCGCCATCACCCCTGCCTGTGCTACTGTTACCTCCATGGCTCAGCTCTATGACCGCGATGCGGCGCATTCCAGCGCGCTGTATGTGCTGACCACTCTGCTTTCCATTGTGTCTATGCCGGTAATGATCGGCCTGTTCGATCTGCTGCTGTGATGAGCTGCGCTTATTCCCTCTGCCAAAATACGATAGAAAGGAACCAACCTCAATGAATCAACCCAGAGACAAGGGCCTGAACGGCAACGAAAAGATCGAGCAGGCGGTAGCCGCCCTGCAGCAGGAGCCCACACAGGAACAGCTGGCCCACACCCTTACCGTGATCCGGCGGCGCATAAAGGAGCATGGCCAGCTTGTCGTGGCGGTGGAGCCCAATCTGGGCAGTGAACAGATGCAGCTGCGGGCCATCCGGACGGCCGATGGCGCAAGCTGGTGGTATGCATTCACCAGCTTTGACGAGGAAATGAAGGGGGCCGAGCCGGTGCAGTCCACCTTTCTTGTGGATATGGAAAAGCTGTTTGATGCAGCGCTTGCCGTGCCGGAGATCAGCGGCATCATCCTGAACCCGTGGAACCGCACCATCCAGCTGGATAAGACCCTCATCCGCATTATCAAGGGTGCATGAGTGCGCACCGCAAACCTGCGATACATGGAGGAAACAAAAATGTTCAGACCCATGAGAAGAGCCAGCCGCGCCATCCCGGAAGAAGCTGCAAAGCACCTGCTGCAGCAGTCCCGGCGGGGCGTGCTGGCAGTGAACGGCGACAACGGCTATCCCTTTGCGATCCCGGTAAATTATTACTACGATCAGGAACAGGATAAGATCTATTTTCACGGTGCAAAGTCCGGACATAAAGTGGATGCACTGAAAAAGAACGATAAGGTCTGCTTTACCGTTTACGGCAATGAACACTTTGAGCCGGGCGACTGGGCACCTTATGTGCAGAGCACCGTGGTGTTTGGCCGCTGCCATCTGATCGACGATGCCGCTGCTACCGAGGCCCGCGTGCGGGAGCTTGGCATGAAGTATTACCCCGGCAAGGAAGAGGTGGAAAAGGAAATTGCGCTGGACATCAAGGGCGTACAGCTCTACGAGATCACAATCGAACACCTGACCGGCAAGCAGATCCAGGAAAAGTAAAAATAAAACAGGGGACTGTTGCAAAATAAAAATGCGATAGCAACTTGCACAAAGAAATAGCACAAAATCAAAAACCCGGAGCCTTTTTTAAGCCGTTTTGGCTGTGAAAAGGTTCCGGGTTTTGTGCATTGTTTTTTCAGAGAGCTATTTTGCAACAGTCCCGTATAGATCAGTTTGCAGGGAAAGGCCCGGCGGTTATCTGTGTTCCGGGCGTTTGGGGCCGCCTTGGTCAGCATCTGCTGGAACTTGCGGGCTGCCGTGTTCAGCGGGCGGTGATGGTCGTACACAAGGCAGATGGAGCGCTGAGGGATGATCTCCTGCAGATGCAGCTGCACGATCTCACCGCGGGCCAGTGCATCCTGTGCCATGGGCTGGGGCAGGAACGCAATGCCCAGCTCACTTTTGACAAGGGTCAGCATCTGGTCGGTGGTGGCAGCCTCGGTATCCGGCTTCAGCACCGCACCGTGATCCAGAAAGAACTGCCGGTAAAAGGCGCGGGTCATGCTTTCGTCGCTCAGGGAGATCAGCGGATAATTGTTCAGCTCCTTCAGCGAAAGGTTCTGGCTGGAAAGGGCAGTAAAGGTCCTGCCGCCCACAAGCACCTCATAAAAGGGCTTCAGCTCCACCATTTTCAGGCCGCTTTCCACCTCGGCAGGGGTGGTGATGATGGCAAAAAATCCACCTCGCCGTTTTTCACGGCCTGCAAAGCCTGCGGCGTGGAGTGGTTGGAGATGCGCAGGCGGATGCCGGGATAGTCCGTGTGGAAGGCGCGCAGCAGTTTTCTGCAAGGTAGATGTTCAGCGCAGTTTCGGTAGCGCTGATGCTGATCGCACCGTGTTCCTGGCGTCCTCTTTCATGCATCAATTTTGCGCTCAGCAGTTCACATTCTCTGCATCCTGGATGGAGCGGATGAACACCGCAATCGCAGCCGGTTCAAAAGTGGGTAATGGGCTGGTTTGAACGGAGGCGGTTCTTATGTCTGAGATCAAAAAGGTCGTGCTGGCCTATTCCGTCTGGATACTTCCATTATCATCCCGTGGCTGAAAGAGCATTACAACAACTGCGAGGTCATTGCCGTGTGCGGCAATGTGGGCCAGAAGGGTGAGCTGGAAGGTCTGGAAGAGCGCGCCAAGGCAAGCGGCGCATCCAAGCTGTACATCGAAGACCTGACCGACGAATTCGTGGAGGATTACGTCATCCCCACCATGCAGGCCGGGGCCGATTACGAGGGCTATCTGCTGGGCACCAGCTTTGCCCGCCCCATTCTGGCAAAGCGGGTGGTGGAGATCGCCCGTGCCGAGGGTGCGGATGCGGTCTGCCACGGCAGCACCGGCAAGGGCAACGATCAGGTGCGCTTTGAGCTGGCCATCATGCACTTTGCACCCGACCTGAAGATCATCACTCCGTGGCGTGAGTGGGATATCCAGAGCCGTGACGAAGAGATCGACTATGCCGAGGCACATCACATCCCGCTGAAGATCAACCGCGAGACCAACTACTCCAAGGATAAGAACCTGTGGCACCTGAGCCATGAGGGCCTTGACCTTGAGGACCCGGGCAACGAGCCGCAGTACGATAAGCCCGGCTTTTTTGAGCTGGGTGTCAGCCCTAAGACCGCACCGGACAAGTCCGAGTTCGTGGAGCTGGAATTTGAAAAGGGCGCTCCTGTGGCTCTGAACGGCGAGAAGCTGAAGCCCGCTGCCATCATCGCAAAGCTGAATGAGATCGGCGGCCGCAACGGCATCGGCCTGTACGATGTGGTGGAGAACCGTCTGGTGGGCATGAAGAGCCGCGGCGTCTACGAGACGCCCGGCGGCACCATCCTCTATAAGGCCCATGAGGTGCTGGAAACCCTGACGCTGGACAAGCTCACCGCCCACAAAAAGCGCGAGCTGGCCATCACCTTTGGTGAGCTGGTCTACGACGGCCAGTGGTTCAGCCCCCTGCGCAAAGGCTCTGAGTGCCTTTGTCACCTCCACACAGGAGCATGTCACCGGCAAGGTGCGTCTGGAACTGTACAAGGGCAACCTCATCAATGCAGGGGTCTGGTCGCCCGTTCTCTCTGTATCGTGAAGACATCGCCACCTTTGCCGCCGGCGGCGACTACAAGCAGAGCGATGCCACCGGTTTCATCAGCATCTATGGTCTGCCCACCAAGGTGCAGGCTATCGTAAACAGCGAAAAAGAAGGTAAATAAAAGTTATGCTAACCGCAGTTACTGGTATCAATTGGGGCGATGAGGGCAAGGGCCGTGTCATCGACCTGTTAGCCGAAAACGCCGATGTTGTTGCCCGCTATCAGGGCGGCAACAATGCCGGCCACACCGTCGTAACGGAGCAGGGCAAGTTCATCCTGAACCTGCTGCCCTCCGGCATCCTGCACCCGGACGTTGTCTGTGTACTGGGCGCGGGCATGGTGATCGACCTCGACCATCTGGCCGGAGAAATGGATGCCATCGAGGAGCGCGGCGTAAAGGTAGGCCCAGAAAACCTGAAACTTTCGGATAAGGCCACCATCTCCATGCCGTGGCACAAGGTGCAGGACGGCTGGAAGAAGACCGCCTTGCCCAGAAGGGTGCGGCCTTTGGTTCTACCCGTCGCGGCATCGCCTACGCCTACAGCGACAAGTACCGCAAAAAGACCCTGCGTCTGGGGGATCTGCTGCACCTGAATGAAAAGCGGGTGCAGGACCGCCTGCACATGATCCTGGAATCCAAGAATCTGGAGCTGGCAGGCTGTTATCATCAGGAGCCCATGAGCTATGACGCCCTGCTGGAATGGTGCCGGATGCAGGCGGGACAGTTTGCACCGTATATCTGTGATGTGGGTGCATTTTTGAAGCAGGCTCACGACAGCGGCAGGCGCATCGTGCTGGAAGCACAGCTGGGCGCCATGCGCGATATCGATTATGGTATCTTCCCGTTCACTTCCAGCTCCAACACGCTGGCCGCCTATGCGCCGCTGGGCGCAGGCATTCCCCGAACTGCCGTCTTGACCATGTGGTGGGCGTGCTGAAAGCCTACTCCACCTGCGTGGGTGCAGGCCCCTTTGCCGCCGAGAACGCCATGAGCGAGGACTGGAATGAACAGCTGCGCAAGGCAGGCGGCGAGTATGGTGCGGCCACCGGCCGTCCGCGCCGTGTCGGCCCCTTTCGACTGTGTGGCCAGCCGCTACGGTCTGGCCTGTCAGGGCGCGGACAAGATCGCCCTGACGAAGCTGGATGTGCTCAGCAGCATGAAAGAGATCCCGGTGATCACCGGTTACACATTGGATGGCGTGCAAGTCCCCAGCTTCGACCCGCTGTCCGACCTTGACCGGGTGGAGCCGGTGGTCACCATGCTGCCAGGCTGGAACAAGGATATCTCCGGCTGCAAGAGCTGGGATGAGCTGCCCAAAGAGGCCAAGGCTTACGTGGAATTTCTGGAAAAGCAGCTGGGCCATGAGATCCAGTTCGTTTCCACCGGTGCCGAGCGCGAGAAGTTCGTGCTGAAAGGAGAATGGCTGTGAGACACTTTATTGAGCCCAACAGCTTTTCTCTGGAAGAGCAGCTGGCCCTTCTGGATCTTGCCGACCGGATGGAGGCCGACCCGGCACCCTATGCCCACCTGTGCGATGGGCGCATTCTGGCCACCCTGTTCTATGAGCCTTCCACCCGCACCCGCCTTTCGTTTGAATCGGCCATGCTGCGGCTGGGCGGCAAGACACTGGGCTTTGCAGGGGCACAGCTTTCTTCCGCCAGCAAGGGCGAGACGGTGGAGGACACCGCCCGCGTGGTGAGCAACTACGCCGATGTGATCGCCATGCGCCACCCCAAAGAGGGCGCACCGCTGCGGGCATCCCTTTCTGCACGTGTGCCGGTGATCAATGCAGGCGACGGTGGGCACGCGCATCCCAGCCAGACGATGATCGACCTCATGACGATCCGCCAGCGCAAGGGGCGGCTGGATCATTTGACTATCGGCTTCTGCGGCGACCTCAAGTTTGGCCGCACGGTCCACTCCCTGACCGCTGCTGCTCATGTTGGAAACGGCCGCAAACACCTTTTTGCCGTACTTTTTGGCGTATTGCAGGTCTGCTTGACCGTCTCCTTTTCCAGGTCCAGCTCCAGCGCGATGGCTGTCGCATTCGGCAAAGATCTCATCCCCCTGCTCGGCCAGCAGGCCGATGAGCGGTGGTGGTATCCGGCCGCTTGGAGATGGCGGCAGTCACATCACCCCGTCGTAGATGGCCAGCCAGGTGCCCATGCCGTCCGGTACCTTTTTGATGAACCGGGTATTGACCTTGTGTCTGGCCAGCTTGTCGATGACATCCTGACCGGAGCCGGTTTCATCCACAAGGCTGACAAAGGTGGGGCGCAGCTCTACATTGGCAATATCCTCCACCACGTTGCGGCTCACTCCGCCGTGTACCTGCTCCATTCTGCCCGGCATTGCGCCCGCCCGGGATATAGGTGGAAAGCGGATAGCCCTTGATGTCCACAAAAACAGCACCGATGACTACGATGCCCTGCTGTCCAGCATCTGGGTCACTACCATAAAGGCACGCCTGCAGCCCGGCAGGCGGCGGAAAGCTGCTTCTGGCAGCGGGGCAGCTCCCACAGCGGCATGGCGTTGCCAAGGTCGCCCCGGGCAATGACGATTTCATCGGCAAGATGGATGAAATTCCGGCAGGGCACGCACCCCAGCCATGTTTTCAATTTTGGCAAAGATACGGATATCCGCAGCCCCGGCCTTCTTCCAGCGCATGGCGCAGGGCCAGAATGTCTGCCTTGCCGCGCACAAAGGGCAGCATCACACCGGTAACACCGCACTGCTTTGCAATTTTCAGGTTCTGCAGGTCTTCCTCCGTCAGGGTAGGCGAGGGCACCGCAAGGCCCGGTGCAGCAATGCTTTTGCGGCTCTGCAGGGTGCCGCCGCGCACCACGGTGCACACAAGGGCACCCGGCAGGGTCTGCGTCACCTGCACCAGAAGCTTCCCGTCGTCCAGCAGAAGCTGCTGTCCGGGTGCAGCGGCCTGCACCAGAGCTGCCGGGCAAGGTACGCCGTCTGCGCCAAGGCGTACAGAGCTGCCCTCAACCAGAGCAACAGGCTCTGCCAGCGTGCCGATGCGCAGTTCCGGACCCTGCAGGTCGATCAGAAGCTGACGGATGCCGGCTGCGCGGATCATGGCCAGCCAGTCAGCGGTGTGCGTCAGCGGGCCGATGGTACCATAAAAAAAGTTCATTCATGCGGATGCCGGTGCATGCCGGCTTCCACCATGCCGGACACGGGCAGAAGGGGATTGAAAAAATGCGGTAGCAGCCTGCGCGAAATGGAAAAATAAAAACCCGGAACCTTTTGGAGCCGTTTTGGCCCTGAAAAAGTTCCGGGTATCGTACATATTTTTGGATGCTTTTTATCGGCAAAGGAACCTTTTGAAACAGGCGAATTGTCGCTCCCCGCGGCAGGAAAACCCGCAAGGACGGCGATTGCTGGGGCAGTGTGGCGCGGGTACCGGTACACCTACCCGAATAACAAAAGAGGCTGTTGCACATCGTTTTAGCCGAAAGTGCAACAGCCTCTTTTGTTGTGGGCAATCAGCCCTCCGATGCAAAAAAAATTCTTTGGTCAGCCTGACCACCGTGCCGGAAAGCAGCAGCAACGCGAGCAGGTTCGGAATGCTCATCAGGCCGTTGAAGGTATCGGCGATGCTCCACAGCAGGCCCAGATCCATCGTTGCACCCAGAATGGACACGAAGGAGTACACCACAAAGAAGGGCTTTGCCACCTTGTCGCTGTGGCAGAGGAACACCAGGAAGCGGGAGCCGTACAGGCCCCAGCCGATGATGGTGGAAAAGGCAAAGCAGCACAGGGCCACAGCGGTAAAGATGGAAGCCCAGCCGCCGTAGGTGGTGGTAAAGCCGGAGATGGTCAGCTCTGCACCGGCTGCGGTGCCGTAGTTCACGGGTGGTGCCGCTGCACAGGATGACCATGGCAGTCAGGGTGCAGATGACGATGGTATCGGCAAACACTTCAAAGATGCCGAACATGCCCTGCTTGACCGGCTTTTTTGGTGTCGGCGCAGGCGTGGGCAATGGAACCGGTGCCAAGGCCGGCCTCGTTGGAGAAAATGCCGCGGGACACACCCTTCTGCATACTGACGAACAGGCTGCCGATGGTGCCGCCGGTGAACGCTGCCGGGTTGAACGCGCCCGCAATGATGGACTCGAACACATAGGGCAGGCGCTCAAAGTTCAGCACCATAACGCCCACGGACAGCACGATGTAGAACAGAGCCATAAAAGGGCACCAGCTTTTCGCTCACGCTGCCGATGCGCTTGACGCCGCCCAGCAGCACCATAGCCACCATCATGGCCACTGCGATGCCAACCACGAGGTTCAGGGTGGAAAGCGCACCGCCGCCCACCACGCCGTACTCCAGCAGAGCGGTATCGATAGCGGCAACGATGGTATTCACCTGTGTGGCATTGCCGGTGCCGAAGACGGTCAGCACGCCGAACAGCGAATAGAGCATGGCCAGCCACTGCCACTTCTTGCCCAGACCGTTTTTAATGTAGTACATGGGGCCGCCTACCCATTCGCCCGCCTCGCTGCGCTCACGGTAGTGCACCGCCAGCGTGACTTCGGCGAACTTGGTGCACATGCCCAGCAGGGCAGAGCACCACATCCAGAACACCGCACCCGGGCCGCCGATGGCGATAGCACCTGCCACACCGGCGATGTTGCCGGTGCCCACGGTGCCGGCCAGCGCGGTGCACACCGCCTGAAAGGGCGTCATGGCGCCATCGGAAGCGTCTTTTTTGCGGAACATGCGTCCAATGGTCTTGATGGCGTAGGGAAATTTGCGGATCTGCAAAAGCCCGTGCGAACGCTCAGGAGCAGGCCTACGCCGATGATGCACACCATGGCGGGCACGCCCCAGATGAATTGGTTGACCGCCTGATTGACGGCCGTGATCGTCTCGATCATATTTTTCCCACATCCTCTGTTAAATTGCGCTTTTCCAGCCGAAATGCCGGAAAACAAACACCTTATTTTACCGCAGTTTTTGCGCACTGTCAAATAAAATGCACAAAAAAGAGGGAGGGTTTTTGGCAAACTCTCCCTCAACTGCTTGAAACTATTTTACTTTGGCCTTCACCGTCCAGCGCTTTCAAGAAGGCTCAGCACTTTCCAACTGCCTGCGGTACACCGGGTAAGCCACGATGGCGGACAGCACTTCGGTGATCCAGAATGCATGCCACACGCCGTTGGCACCAAGGAAATGGCACAGCACAGCGGCCAGCGGCATGATGAATACGATGTAGCGGCACAGCGAGATGACCAGCGATTCTGCGCCCTTGCCAAGGCCTTCCAGTGCACCGGAAGAGGTGGTGGATACGGCAGAAACCACAAAGCCCAGACAGATGATGCGCAGGGCAGTCTGGCCGATGGCGACGGTTTCGGGGTTGGAGGTGAACAGCTGCATCAGCGGGCGGGAAGCGAACAGGCAGATGACCGTGCCCGCAGCCATGATGGCAGCACTCATGATGAGGGTGAGTTCGTAGAGCTTTTTCACGCGGGCGTGCTGTTTGGCACCGTAGTTGTAGCCAATGAGCGGGCGCATACCCTGCACGATGCCGTTGGCGGGCAGATACAGGAAGGTCTGCAGCTTGTAGTAAATGCCCAGCACCACCACGTAGCTCTGGGAAAAGCCCGCCAGCAGGCCGTTCAGGAAGGTGACCAGCAGAGAGGGCAGGGCCAGATTGAGGATGGCCGGCACGCCGATGGCATACAGTTTGCCGTCCAGTGCGGCATCCGGGTGCAGGCAGCTGCGGCGCAGTCGGATAGGCAGCTCAGTACGGACGTAAACGAAAAGGTAAACGCACAGGCTCAGCAACTGACCGATGCCGGTGGCAAGGGCCGCACCCGCAATGCCCATGGCAGGCACCGGGCCTAAGCCGAAGATCAGGATGGGGTCCAGAAGGATGTTGCACACACAGCCAAAGATCAGTGCCGCCATGGTCACCTTCATGCGGCCCACGGCCTGAAACATTTTCAAAGGCCAGTGCCGCCATGTTGATGGTGGCAAACAGGAATACGATGGTGGAGTAGGTGATGCCGGATGCGATCAGGCCTGCGTCGCTGGTGAACCGGCGCAAAAAGCCCGGCATGATGACAATGCTGACAATGGTGATGAGAATGCCGTGCATCAGGCTCAGCGCCATACCGTGGGTGGCGGCGATCTCGGCCTTTTTGCGGTCGCCCGCACCCAGGTACAGGGCGATCATGGCGTTGATGCCGATACCAAAGCCGATGGCGATGGCGTTGGCAAAGTTCTGGATGGGGAACACCAGCGACAACGCAGTCATGGCGTCTTCGCTGATGCGGGCCACAAACAGGCTGTCTACAATGTTGTACAGACTGTTCACCAGCATGGAAATAACATTGGGCAGCGCCATGGATACCAACAGCGGCAGCACCGGTTTTTCTTTCATAAAGGTTTCGTTCATAGTGTTTGCATTGCTCCTGTAGAGAAAAGAAATGAATTACTGCAGCCGCGGAATCGTCAAGGCGAGACTGCTCGAAGATAAAAGCAGACGCAAAAAAGCCACACAATGGCTTTTTTGAAGTCATTGTGTGGCGAAAAGTAGCATAGTGCTGTAAAAATCCACACGGTTTTTATTGACTGAAGGATAACACGGCTTCCGGCAGATGTCAAGAGGTCAAACGGATAAAGTATGACTTTTATAGACTTGACCATTTTTCACCGGGAGGCTAAAATAAAAATAGATACTTTATAAAATAAGGAGAATCCTGCCATGAAATGGATGATCGCATCCGACCTGCACGGGTCGGCGTTTTATTGCAAAAAAATGATCAAAGCGTTTGAGCGGGGAGAGAGCAGACCGGCTGCTTTTGCTGGGGGATCTTTTGTATCACGGCCCCCGCAACGACCTGCCGGAGGGCTATGCCCCGAAGGAGGTCATCCCGCTCCTGAACGGGCTGAAGCCGGCGCTTTTGTGCGTGCGGGGCAACTGTGACGCCGAAGTGGATCAGATGGTGCTGGATTTTCCGATTCTGGCCGACTATGCGGTGCTGCCGGTGGGCGGGCGGCTCGTTTACGCTACCCACGGTCATGTGCACAACCTGAAGAACCTGCCGCCGCTGGCTCCGGGGATGTCCTGCTGCATGGCCACACCCACATTCCGGCGTGGACAGAGTTCGGCGAAGGCAATCTCTACCTGAACCCCGGTTCTGTGAGCATCCTGAAGGAGGGGAGTGCACATAGCTATATGACACTGGAAGGGGAGACCTTCCTTTGGAAAACGCTGGAAGGCGAAGTGTACCGGGAGCTGGAGCTGTGATGGGGGCAATGGAGCTGGAAGAGAAAACGGTTCAGATCCGGGATGATTTCGACCTGGACAAAATTCTGGCAAGCGGCCAGTGCTTTCGCCCCCGGAAGCAGGCGGAGGGCTGGTATCGGTTTGTTTCCGGGAGACAGCTGCTTTACCTCAGACCGCTGCGCAGCGGAACCTACACGGTGCGGTGCGAGCCGGGCGCATGGGAAACCTTCTGGCACGGTTACTTCGACCTTGGCCGCAGCTATGCCGCCCTGCGAGGAAAGCTGGACAGCCGGAACGACTTTTTGCAGCGTGCCATGGAATATGGCCGGGGCATCCGGGTGCTGCGGCAGGACGAGTGGGAGATGCTGGTCAGCTTTCATCATCTCGCAGCGAAAGAGCATCCCGGCCATCCGCAGGGCGGTAGAGCTGCTTTCGGAGCGGTTCGGTGAGCGGCTGGGCAGCGATAGCGAAGGGCCGGTGTATGCGTTCCCGACAGCAGAAGCGCTCTGCTGTGCCGGGGAGCAGGCGCTGCAGGCGTGCGGTCTTGGCTACCGCACCCGCTACGTGCTGCATGCGGCGCAGCAGGCGGCAGAGGGCACACTGGACCTGAAGAAGCTGGCTTCCCTGCCCGATGAAGCGCTTTTTGCCCGTTTGATGGAACTGGATGGGCGTGGGCAAAAAGGTGGCAAACTGCGTGTGTCTGTTCGGCTATGGCCGTGTGGGCCGTGTGCCGGTGGATGTCTGGATCGAACGGCTCATCCGGGACGAGTTTGCCGGGCAGGACCCGTTCCCGCAGTTCGGGCTGGAAGCAGGCATCGTGCAGCAGTACCTGTTCTTTTTATAAAAGAAGCGTGGGATAAGAACCGCGGAACTGCAGGCAGGAGCGTAGGACCATCCGTTAAGCAAAAAGGCAACGGCTTCCTCTGTTTGAGGAAAACCGCTGCCTTTTTGATCATTTTACCGCCTGCTTTAACCGTTCCAGATCATCCGCATCCGGGTGAGAAAGGGCGTTGTCGAAATTCTCGATCAGCGCATCCAGGTTGGGCAGATGGATCGGCTGCTTTTTTCATGCCCTCATACCGCTAGCGTACCGACAGCGGCATCTTGCCCTGACACATATAACGGCCGAAGACCGTGTTGCTCCTGTCCAGTGAACGCTCCACCTTTTTCAGGATCTTGTTGAAATACTCCTCACTGCCGCCAAAAGCCGGCGGTGCCAAAAAGGAAGATATTTTTGCCGTGCAGCTGCTTCAAAAAAGTCCAAAGTGCTTTCGTCAGCGGTTTCCCTTGTCTGTCCAGAAGCCCACGTAGAGCTCGTCTGCTTTCATGGCAGCAGGGTCCGGAGTGCCAAAATAGCAGCAGCTTTCCTGCGGCAGACAGGTGTGCAGCGCGTCTGCCAATAATTTTGTGTTGCCTGTTTTACTGCTGAATACGATCGCGTAGCTCATAGTTTCTCCTTTGGTCGGTAACAACAAAAAACACCACACGTTTCCGTGCGGTGCTTTCCCTTCTGGTGGAGAATACCGGGATCGAACCGGTGACCTCTTGCATGCCATGCAAGCATGACTGCGAAAAAACTTACGCTCTTGCGTTCTGCGGGTCGAAGATCTGCGGTGCGACACGGATCAGGATCACCACAAGGACCGTGGTCAGAATGGCTTCGGGCAGCATGTAGGTGGCGTTGTACACGGCACTGTACAGCCAGCACAGACCGTCCACGCTCATGTTGGAGATGCCGGGAAAGCCGATTTCGGTCATCCAGCTGAAAGCGTAGTCGTAGTCCTTCCAGACGATGTAACCGGACAGAAAGCTGCACAAAAAGCGCAGCAGGCACACCACAAAGGCGCTGACACCGACACCCACGGTGCGGCTGCGGAAAGGCTTTGCGATCAGGCAGGCAAAGCCCAGAACCGTGAAGGCCAGAAGGTAGTCCAGCAGCACGCAGCCCACCTGTGCCGTGAGGGTCTGGCAGTATGCCAGATTGCCAAGGCCCTGCACAAGCTGGATCAGGCTGTTGACGAAAGCGGTCATGATGCCCCACTTTGCGCCGTGGCGGTAGCTCATTACCAGAATGGGCACCATGCTGAACAGGGTGATGGAACCGCCGTGGGGCATGAGCGGGATCTGGATCATGCTCAAAACGGTGGACAGGGCGATCATCAGCGCACCCTCCACCAGAATGCGGGTTTTGGAATAGGTTTTGGTCATAGGGATTCCTCTTCTCAGAACAATAGTACACAAAAAACAAAATGCGCCCGCTTTCCAGCAGGCGCACGGGGTTTGTGAAAGAACGGACAGTTCTGCAAACTCCCACGCCGGCATTGTCCGGTCAGGTAAAGGGTACTCCGCAAAACGCGGATCTCAGCCTTTCGGCACCCCTGTTTTTATGTCCATGCAAAAGTATAGCGCGTCCGGCGCAAAAGTCAAGCCCCGGCGGAACATATCTGCCCCGGCCTGTGCATAGGCTGTACCATAAGTTCACAATGGGAGGAGTCTGGATATGAAGGAGACCCCGAACAGAGGGCGGTACAGCTGGGCGAATATATCGCGGCCAACCGGGCCACAGTGCGTGCGGCGGCAGCGGTGTTCGGGTGCAGCAAGTCCACCGTGCACAAGGATGTTGCGGTGCGGCTGCGGACGCTGCAGCCGGAGCTGTTCCGGCAGGTGCGGGCGGTTCTGGCCTGCAATAAGGCAGAGCGGCATCTGCGCGGCGGTGCGGCCACCCGGCGCAAATACAGCCGCAGATAAAAGACGGCACACTTCCGAACAAAACGGAAGCTGTGCCGCCTTTTTTAGGTTCAGTCCCGGGTGCGGAACTGGCTCAGTGCGCCTTTTTCCAACCGGCTGACCTGTGCCTGACTGATGCCGATCTCCTGTGCCACCTCCATCTGGGTCTTGCCCTGCAGGTAGCGCAGCTCCATGATCCGCTTTTCCCGCGGGGTCAGCCCGGCCACGGTCTGCCGGAACTGCAGCCCGCTGATCCAGCTGTCCTCGCCGTCCGGGTCCCGCACCTGATCGATCACATACATTGCATCGCCGCCATCGGTGTACACCGGCTCTTCCAGACTGATCGGCTCCACCACCGATTCCAGCGCCGCCGTCACTTCCCGGCGGGTGAGCCCGGCGCTCTGGGCGATCTCGTCCATGGTCGGCTCGCGGCCCAGCTGCTTTTCCAGCGCTTCGCGGCTCTGCATGGCCCGGTAGGCGGTATCCCGCAGGCTGCGGCTCACCCGCAGGGCGTTGTTGTCCCGCAGAAAACGCCGGATCTCGCCAATGATCATGGGCACGCCGTAGGTGGAGAAGCGCACCGGCTGGGCGGGGTCAAAATGATCGATGGCCTTGATCAGGCCGATGCAGCCGACCTGAAACAGGTCGTCCAGATTTTCGCCGCGCTGGGCGAACCGCTGCACCACGCTGAGCACCAGCCGCAGGTTGCCTTCCACCATTTGTTCCCGGGCTGCTGCATCACCGGCGTGGGCGCGGGCCAGCAGTTCCCCGTTTTTCGGTTTCGGTCAGCACAGGCAGCTTTGCAGTGTTCATGCCGCACAGCTCCACTTTGTTGTCATCCAAACGCCCCCGGTCTGTTTTGATCTTCACCGGGAGTCAGCGGCATTGTTTTGACAGGAAAGCGCGGCAAAATAAAAAATGACCGCCTCGAGTCCCAATCCGAGCGGTCATCTTTTTCTTGACTAATCCGGTGGAACCCGTTTGCAGGGCCAGCAAAGCTTTATTATACGCGAATCAGCGTGGATTGAAAAGCGGGCGGAGTCCCGTTCATTCGTTTTCCAATTGTACTTTTAAGGTATGGATGATCCGTTTTTCCAGCCGGGAAATGTAGCTTTGGCTGATGCCCAGTGCGTCGGCGGCCTCCTTCTGGGTGCGCTCAATGCCGTCCGCCAGACCAAAGCGCAGCTCCATGATCTGCCGTTCCCGCGGGGACAGGCTGTCCACGGCCCGGCGCAGCACGGCGCGCTCCGCATCCTGTTCCAGCCGCTGGCTGATCTGGTTCTCATCACTGCCCAGAATATCAGAAAGCAGCAGCTCGTTGCCGTCGCCATCCACGTTCAGCGGTTCGTCGATGCTGGCTTCCTGACGGCGATTGGAGCTTTTGCGTAAGTACATCAGAATTTCATTGCCGATGCAGCGGCTGGCGTAGGTGGCCAGCTTGATGCTGCGCTCCGGCGTGAAGGTGTTCACCGCCTTGATCAGCCCGATGGTGCCAATGCTGATCATGTCCTCGGCAGGCACACCGCTGCTTTCGTACTTTTTGGCAAGGTACACCACCAGCCGCAGGTTGTGGGTGATCAGGTCGTCCCGGGCAGCGGCATCGCCTGCAGCCATACGGGCCAGCAGGACTTTTTCCTGTTCCGGGGTCAGGGGGCGGGGGCAGGCTGGGCGCGCCCGCCAGAAAATGTGCGCCGCCGCAATAGCCCAGCCGTGCAAGGAGCCAACGCCAGAACCGGTGCAGAACATGAAACATGAATACCCCTCCTGTACATCTATAAGTATCGATCGCATCAAGCGCTTCTCAGCGGATGCCCAGCTGTACGGCCAGTTCGCTGCCCAGCAGAGCTGTCCATGGCTGCTGCGTTTCCGGGCGGCAGAATGCGGCCAGAATGCCCGCTGCACTGCCTTTGCTGGTGCGCAGGGCCTTGGCCGGAACGGCAGGCAGCACACAGTGCCCGGCAATGGTGGTGCAGGGCACCAGCCGCACCCGCAGCTCCGGCGGCGGTGCCGTGCCGCAGGCAAAATAACGGTCCAGGAATGTGCGCAGCTCCTGCGGCAGGGCGCTGCGCACGGCAGGGTAATAGACCAGAACCACTGCCTGCCCGGTCAGCGGGTCCTGCACTGAGAAGCCGGTGTCGCAGAAAGCCTGTACGGAGAGGACTGCACCTTCCAGCTCCAGCACAGCGGCAAAGCAGCGGGTGCCTGCACGGCCAAAGCAGAACAGTACACCGCGCAGCACGGCAAGCACTGCACCGCAGCACAGCAGCAGCCGGCCCGGAGACAGCGGCAGATAGACGCAGAGATTTGCGCTTTGCACTCCGGGCAGCAGCACGGCTCCGCACAGCAGCAGGTTCAGCAGCAGATACCACGCACACAGCTGCACAAAATTGCGCAGGCCCGGCACGCCGTAAGCCGCAGCTACAGCGGCACAGCAGGTGAACACCTTATAAAGGAAAGCTGCAGGCCCGGGCAGCTCCGGCAGCAGAATGCCCAACGAAGCCGCTGCCGCTGCCGCACTGCCCGCCATCAGCCGCAGGCCGCTGCACTGCCGCGCACACAAAAGCCCTGCGCCCAAAAGCAGCGCTGCTGCGGCCAGAAAGTTCGTCAGCAGCAGTTCGTCCAGATAGATCACGGTTTTCATACACGATCCCTTTCAAATTCCAGTATCTTCCAATTCCGCAAAAAAACATGTCACTGTGTGCAAAAAAAGCGGCTTCTGTAAGAATTTTGAGACCGGATTTTCACAGTCTATCACATTTTTCACATTTTTTCAAAAAAGTACTTGAACATTTCTGGAAAGTGTGGTATATTATTGCCATCCTAGTAAGGGACGTAAGCCAAACAAATGGCTTGCAAATATCTTTCTAAATTTGAAGGGAGAAATTCATTATGATGATGCCTGCAAACTTCTCTGCTGTTGCAGAAAACGAGATGACCTACGTTGTTGGTGGTAGCCTGGTTGATGTCCTGGCTCCTGCTATGACCACTGCTAACTGGCAGAATGTCTCTGGCAACGTGATCAAGATCGTTGGCAACTCTTTCCTGGCTAAGTACACCAACGACATTCTGAGCCAGCTGTTCGATGGCAACTACGTTCCCGGCGATGTGATCGGCTTCTCTGTTAAGAATCTGGATAAGGCTTACAACAAGGGCTACAACACCTTCGGCGGCAACTGGGGCTTTGCTGTTGGCGCTCTGAATGCTGGCATGCAGATCCTGGGCGGCCTGTCCGCTATCTACACCCTGGGCAGCGGCTCCATCGGTCTGGAAACTAAGAAAGGCGATCTGCCCACTCTCTAATAACTAATCTTTCCTGAATAGGATAGATAGTTTGATTTGACATAGCGTTTGTTGTGTCAGGTAAAAGAGCTAGAGAGGCCCCGCACAAGACAAGCAATTGTTTTGTGCGGGGTTTTTGTTTGCATAAAAAACTTAGCAGGCTGTGGGAAAACGGCGCAGGGATGGAATGAGAATAACCCATTCAAAAACAATTTCCCGATGGCAGACAAACTGCTGCAGAATTTTTCAAAAAACAGTTGACAACTCCCGGATGTGCTGATATAATAAGTCACGTCGTCAGGCACGGCACGAACATCTGGGGGATTAGCTCAGCTGGGAGAGCGCTTGCATGGCATGCAAGAGGTCACCGGTTCGATCCCGGTATTCTCCACCAGATCAGAAAGGCATCACACATTGTGTGGTGCCTTTTTGTTGTTGCCAAACGAGTGAGGGCTTAGCTCACCCAGGAGAGTGCCGTGCATGGACTGCAAGAGGGTCACCGTGATCAGAATCGGCCCGGTAATCTCCACCAAAAAGCACTGTACTTCGTAGGAAGTATGGTGCTTTTTTTTATACAGACGCAGAAAAAAGGGGAGCTTCCCACAAAAGGGAAAGCCACCGCCTTTGTTGATCATCGGATGAGCCAGCCGTAATCCTGTCTGCAATCTACCACATGATCTGCATAAACCGTATGATCTACGATCTGGAAGATAAGCAGATAGCGTTTTTCAAACAAGATAAATCGGTAAGCATTTTTAGGAATGTATTCGCCTTTGAGCCATGGGCAGCGCTGCGGCATCTGCTCCAGAGATTTTGCAGCCTTTTCAAATTCCACTGTAAGCCGCTCTGCTGCTGCAGGGCTGACCTGTGCCAGAAATGCGGCATGGGACACCAGCATCTGAGCAGCCCGTGCTGACACGATCACGCGGTATTTATTTTGCTGCTCCATGTCCGGCGGCCTCCTTGATCGCACTGCGCATCATGGAAGTGACCTCGTCGATCGAATAGCCCTCGCTTCCACGCATCCGGTCCTCTTCCACGGAAAGCAGCTCTTCACGGAGCTTCAGCATTTTTTCACGGCGGTTGTAGGTTTCGATGTCCATGACGACCAAGTCACCCTCGCCGTTTTTGGTGAGAAAAATCGGCTCAGCGGTTTCTCTGCACAGATCGGCGATCTCGTTATAGTTCTGACGAATCGCTGCAGATGGACGGATATTCATAAAAGCACCTCCTGCTCCTGAACGATCTATAATAGTAAAATTCTAATTATATTATATCCATATTGTGCAACGAAGTCAATGCGAACAGCTGTCACTTCGTTCTCCGGTTCGATCCCGGTAATCTCCACCAGATCAGAAAGGCATCACACATTGTGTGGTGCCTTTTTATTTTGCATTGCAGCAGGAAAACACAAAAAATTTCTGCCCACTGCCGCAACCTGCGCGAAACGGGCTGTTTTGTGCGCGAATGGCAGACCACGGAAGGCGGAACTTGTGCTATAATATAAAAAACAGGGAAGCAGAAGGAACAGGGGGTGTAGCAATGAACCTGCAGACGGCGATCGTGGAAGACAGCAAGCCGGATGCCGAACGGTTGAAACAGCTGCTGAAAAAGGCATTTGAAAATGAGAACATATCCTGCAGCTGTTTTGCCAGCGGAGATGAATTTTTGCGGGCCGGCTGGCGCGAAGGGTATCAGGTGGTGTTTCTGGACATCTGCATGGAGGGCACCAATGGCATTGAGACGGCGCAGCGGCTGCGTGCGGCCGACCCGGACCTGCTGATCGTGTTTGTGACATCCTCGCCGGAGTACGTGTGGGATGCCTTTCCGGTACATCCATTCGATTATCTGCTCAAGCCTTATAAGGAAGAAAAGTTTGAGCAGCTGGCAGGGGAGCTGCGGCGGGTGCTGTGCCGCCAGCAGCCGGAGCTGGAGGTGCGCATTGCCCGGCAGATCGTGCGGCTGCCGCTGACCAAGATCTACTATGCTACGGCACAGAACCATTATGTGCGTGTGGTCACGGATGACGGCGAGTGCCGGGCCACGGCAAATTTTGCACAGGTGCAGGAACAGCTTCAGACCCAGCCAGAATTTCTGGTGTGCAACCGCGGCGTGATCATCAACATGTCCAAGGTGCTGCGGTTTGAGGGCGACTGCATTGAAATGCTGGATGGGACCCATCTGCCGGTGCGGCAGAAGGACAAAAACAGCCTGCTTGCCCAATTTACGCAGTACCAGTTCCGTGGTATGCAGCGGGAATTCTGACCCGGAAAGGAGAGCGCTTGTGAATTTTGCATTGTTTGGACGTTTTTTCTGGAATTTGCAATGATGTATCCGGCAGAATACCTCTGCCTTGCCTCGCTGCAGGAGCACTTGCGTGCACCGCGTAAAACCTATGCCATCGGTGCGTCGGCGATCACACTGATGGGTCTGGCTGGCGCAGCGGTGTGCTGCATGCTGGACATAGAAACGAACTTCCTGCTCATCCCGCTGCTCATCATCAGCTTCTGGCTGCTGCGCTGGCGCACCGACCGGGAAGTATCGATCAGCCAGACCATGTTTCTGTTCTCGGTGTCGGCAGTGATGATGTCTGTGTGCACCCTGCTTGCCATTGTGCTGAACGCGGAAGCTGAGCTGGACAATGCACAGCCGGTGTTTCTGCCCAGCACCTCGGTCATCTGCCTGACCCTCTCGGTGATACTCAGCGCCATCTTCCGCTTTACGGCAGTGCGCTGGAGCCGGTGGCTGCTGCAGGAGTACCACGGCGAAGCCTTCTGGGGGTCGGCATGGCCGCTGCCGGCACTGTACGCGGCGTTTCTGGTGTTCTGTATGCCGAAGGAGATCGGCGTCATCCTGATGAACCGCATCCGCATCATCGCGGTGCTGGCAGTGAGCATCTCGCTGCTGGGTATCTTTCTGCTGCTGTACGAGATGTACCGCGTGGCAAAGGAGTATGCCCGCAGCTCCCAGCTGGACCGCGAAAACCAGCTGCTGGCCGTGGAGTCCCGCCGCTATATGGAGCTGCGCAGCTATCTGGAACAGACCCGCCACCTGCGGCACGATTTCCGCCAGCACCTGCATGTGATCTCCATTGACATAATGGGTAATAGGGAATGTAAACTAATCATAACATCGGGTCGAGTAAAATCGGGTCGAGCAAATCCGAAAATTGAGATCATTCAGGGAGGAAACGGCTATGATGTGTTGTTGCGCAATGTGTTGTTGTACCGCAAACGCTTCCCGGACCGGCCGCCCTGCAGTATGGTATGCCGTGTGAGCATATCTGCATATTCTGTGTGGGAACACGCAGAAGGATCTGTCGCTGACCGCCTGGGAGCTTACTTGAAGAGGGAGCTTCCGGGCGTTTTGTTTTGACCCGCAAATCAGGATACAAGGGAGGAATCCGGCAATGGACTGGAATGCGATCCAGCAATATTTGCCGCTCTACCAGAAAGGCCGCTGTGCTGACCGTGCGGCTGGGCGTTGCAGGCATCATTTTTGCCATCATCATTGGCCTTGCCTGCGCGGTGATCCAGTATGACAAGGTGCCGGTTCTGCGGCAGATCGTGGGTGTTTACATCCAGCTGTCCCGCAACACGCCGCTGCTGGTGCAGCTGTTCTTCATTTACTATGGCCTGCCTAAGGTGGGCATCCGGACCAATGCCGAGATCTGCGGCATCGCAGGTCTGGCGTTTCTGGGTGGCAGCTATATGGCCGAAGCATTCGCAGCGGTCTGGAAGCCATCGAGCCCATCCAGACCGAGAGTGCCTACAGCCTTGGCATGAACCGTCTGGCAGACCATGCGCTACATCATTCTGCCGCAGGCCATGTCCACCAGTATGCCGGCTTTCATGGCAAATGTGATCTTCCTGCTCAAGGAGACCAGCGTGTTCAGCGCCATCAGCCTGATGGACCTGATGTTCACGGCCAAGGATCTCATCGGCATGTATTCCAAGACCATCGAATGCCTGTTCCTGCTGGTGGCGTTCTACCTCATCATTCTGCTGCCGGTGTCCATTGTGGGCAGCCTGATCGAAAGGAGGCTGCGCTATGCTGGATTTGGGTCTTGATGTCCTGTTCAAGGGCAAAAACATGGCCCGCCTGCTGGGCGGCCTTGGCGTTGCACTCAAGATCAGCGCGGCGTCTCGGTGATGATCAGCCTGCCGCTGGGCATCCTGCTGGGCGTGCTGATGACCTTCCGCAACCCCGTTATCAAGGCGGTTCTGCGGCTTTATCTGGAATTTATCCGCATTATGCCGCAGATGGTGCTGCTGTTCCTCGTCTACTTTGGCACAACCCGCGCGTTTGGGTGGAACCTTTCCGGCGAGACGGCATCCATCATCGTGTTTGTCCTGTGGGGAACCGCAGAGATGAGCGACCTTGTGCGGGGGGCACTGATCTCCATCCCAAAACATCAGTACGAGAGCGCCGAAGCGCTGGGCATGAGCCGCATCCAGACCTACTGGTACATCATCATTCCGCAGACGGTGCGCCGCCTGATCCCGCTGTCCATCAACCTGATTACCCGCATGATCAAAACCACCAGTCTGGTGCTGATGATCGGTGTGGTGGAGGTGATCAAGGTGGCACAGCAGATCATTGAGGCCAACCGCACCGCCAGCCCCAATGCAGCGTTTGGCATTTATCTCACAGTTTTTGTGCTATATTTCCTTGCATGCTGGCCCATCAGCCTGCTGGCAAGCTATCTGGAAAAGAAATGGAAGTGACCGTGTATGGCAGAACCTATTCTGACCGTTGAACATCTGATCAAGGCCTATGGCGAGACCCCCGTGCTGGATGATATCAGCTTTGCTGTCAAGCCCGGCGAGGTCATCGTGGTGGTCGGCCCTTCGGGCTGCGGCAAAAAGCACCCTGCTGCGCTGCCTGAACGGTCTGGAGCCCACCCAGAGCGGCCGTGTGCGGCTGGGCAGTGAGACCGTTGCCTACGGCGGCAAAAATCTCACTCAGCTGCGCCAGCGGATCGGCATGGTGTTCCAGAGCTACGAGCTGTTCCCGCACATGACGGTGCTGGACAATGTCCTGCTGGCCCCCACCAAGGTGCAGAAGCGCCCCAAAGCGGAAGTGCAGCAGGAGGCCGAAGCTCTGCTGGACCGTGTGGGCCTGCTTGCCAAGAAAAACAGCTACCCGCGGGAGCTTTCCGGCGGCGAGAAGCAGCGCGTTGCCATCGGGCGTGCACTGTGCATGCACCCGGAGATCCTTCTGTTTGAGAAGTGACCGCTGCCCTTGACCCGGAAATGGTGCGCGAGGTGCTGGACGTTATGCTGGACCTTGCCAAGCAGGGCAAGACCATGATCATCGTCACCCACGAAATGCAGTTTGCCCGCGCCATTGCCAACCGCGTCATCTTTCTGGATGGCGGCAAGATCGTGGAAGAAGGCTGCACCGGCCGAGTTCTTTGAACGGCCCAAGACCGAGCGCGCGCAACGCTTCCTGCGCACATTCACGTTTGATGCTGTGAAATGAGTCACAGATCAAGATAAAGACTGCGGGTGTTCCGCAGCCAAATGGGAAAGATTTTGTAAAGGAGTAATCATTATGAAACAGTCTAAGATCTCTCGTCGTTCCTTCTTGCTGGGTCTGGGCGCAGTTTCCGCTGCCGCTGTTCTGACCGCATGCGGCGGCTCTTCTTCTGCTTCTACCCACTGCAGCATCTGGCAGCGCAGCATCCGGCAGCAGCGTGGTCTACCGCACGCTGGATCAGATCAAGGAGTCCGGCACCATCAACATCGGCGTTTTCTCCGATAAGAACCCGTTCGGCTACGTGGATGAGAACGGCGAATATCAGGGCTATGATGTCTACTTTGCCCGCCGTCTGGGCGAGGATCTGGGCGTAGAGATCAACTTTGTTTCTACCGAGGCTGCCAACCGCATCGAGTATCTGCAGACCGGCAAGGTGGATGTGATCCTGGCAAACTTCACCGTGACCCCCGAGCGCGCAGAGGAAGTGGACTTCGCTCTGCCTTACATGAACGTTGCACTGGGCGTCATTTCCCCGGACAGCAACGTTATCACCACTCTGGACAACTGGAACGCTGACGATCAGATGATCGTCATTTCCGGCACCACTGCCGAGACCTACCTGACCAAGGAGTACCCCGACATTCCGCTGCAGAAGTACGATTCCTATGCAACGGCCAAGAATGCACTGGAGAACGGCAACGGCGTGGCATGGGCCAACGACAACACCGAGGTCATTGCATTTGCAAAGCAGAACCCCGGCTACACGGTCGGCATTCCCTCTCTGGGCAGTCAGGACACCATTGCTCCTGCTGTGAGCCAGGGCAACACCACCGTTCTGGATTGGCTGAACGAGGAGATCAAGGCTCTGGGCGAAGAGAACTTCTTCCACAAGGACTATGAGGAGACTCTGGTGGATACCTACGGCCTTGACTATGAGGATGAGCTGGTCGTTGAGGGCGGTGTGACCGGCGGCGCAGATGCCGCATCCAGCGAAGCTGCTTCTTCGGAAGCCGCATCTTCTGAGGCTGCTGCTTCCGAAGTGGCTTCCAGCGCAGCCGCACAGTAAATAAAAAACACCGAACGGGCAGGAGAGGGCTGAACCTTTCGTGCCCGTTTTTGCATTGCACCATCTGCCGGAACGTGCTATACTGAAACAAAACAACTCCTGTCCGAAAAAACCTGAAAAAGAGAGGATGTTCCCAATGAAACGTGCCTATACGAACGGGATCCTGCTGGATGGCACCGAGATCTGGCGGGCAACGGCAAGCCCAGCGCAAAGCCGCGGGACAATGCTGCGCTGGTGCGCAAAATTCTGAGCAATGGCCTGACCCGTGCGGTGGCCTACAGGCTGGTATGCAGCTACGCGAAGCTGGAGCTGCTCAGCGGCGTGACGACCATCCGCACCGTGGGCGGCATTGCGGATTTTGACACCCGCTGCCGGGACGATGCTGCGCTGCAGGCAGACTGCTGGCACCGCGCATCCTTGCTGCCAACAAAGGCATTTCGGTGCCGGGCGGACATATGGCAGGCTCGGTGGCAGTTGCGGCCCATAACAATACCGAAGCACTTGCTCAGCTCAAAAGGCCAGCGGACAGAAGGTGGATCTTGTCAAGCTGATGATCACCGGCGGCGTGCTGGATGCCACCGAAAAGGGACCCCCGGCGAGATGAAGATGGCGCCGGAGATGATCAAGGCCGTCTGCGATGCAGCCCACAAGCTGGGCTATACTGTTGCCGCACACACCGAGTCGCCAGAAGGCGTAAAGGCGGCGCTGGAAAACGGTGTGGATTCCATTGAGCACGGCGCAAAGATGGGTGATGAGACGGTGCGTCTGTACAAGGAGCGGGGTGCATTTCTTGTGCACGACCATCTCCCCTGCGCTGCCCTACGCACTGTTTGACACTGCCGTTTCGGGCGCGTCGGAAAAAGACCAGTACAACGGCAAGATCGTCTTTGACGGCGTGGTGGAAAGCGCAAAGACCGCCCTTGCCAACGGCATTCCGGTGGGCTTGGGCAACGATGTGGGCTGCCCCTATATTACCCAGTACGATTTCTGGCGGGAGCTGTGCTACTTCCATAAATACTGCGGCGTGAGCAACCGGTTCGCCCTGTACACGGCCACCCTGCGCAATGCTCAGCTGGCCGGAGTAGGAGATGTGACCGGTTCCATTGAGCCGGGCAAGAGCGCAGACTTTATTGTGACGAAGCACGATCCGCTGGAAGACCTGCGTGCGCTGCAGCATCTGGAACTGGTGGTCTGCCGCGGCCATGTGGATCAAAAAGCCGAACCCCAAGCGGAACAAAACGGTGGATGCCCTGCTGGACCCGTACCTCGAATAAAACTGAAAAAGCGATCAAGAGACGATCGGTCTTTCAGATTGCGTTTTTTCGTTGCAGCGGACATTCACATGCTTGCCATCACAGCCAGAATGCTCTGCCAGCTCTTGTTGCGGGCCGGGCGGGCAAGCGTGCCGTGCGGCGGCGTGCTGGGCGCAGTGCCGGAAGAGACCGTATTCATGGCAGTCAGCGGCACAGACGGATGGAAGAATACGGCGGTATCGCTGGCCAGCCACTGGGCCGCAAGGTGCGCGGCCTGCGGGTCGGCCTGCAGGGTGCGGCGCTCGGCACCGGCCAGATGATCCGCCAGCCAGTAGAGGATGGCACCCAGCGGCAGGCTGGGCAGAACATCCTGACTCCAGTAGGTCCAGCGGGCACCGGCCCCTACAAAACTCTCCACGGTAATAACGGCACCGGTGCGGGCGTTCTGGGGATGCTGCCCTGATAATTGATACCGGCGCACTGGCGAAGCTCGGCAGTGATGCGCTGGGTGCGTGCCAGATCCAGCCGGTCTTCCCGGCAGTAGGCGCGGAAATCGGTCTCGTCGATCAGGCCGTCGGCGCTGGAAGGGAAGCGGCCCACCAGCTGGCCATCGGCGTTGTGGCACAGCTGCCAGCCCTTGCGGAACAGCTGGAAGT
>VOFG01004622.1_pt1 | contig 37234 bp, 48 predicted proteins | sample 5384171 | NCBI WGS metagenome assembly VOFG01 (sample SAMN12384726, study PRJNA508395) | human gut metagenome | isolation source: healthy gut F | host: Homo sapiens
GAAATGTCGGCGCGGCTTACTCCGCTGGCGCAGCTTTTTCTCGGGCTTTCCGCCTGCGCGGCAGAAGGATGTCGCGGCTTTTTGCGGAAGCCGGAAGGGGCGCTGTCTGCGCAGCCTTACTGCACGGTGCCGGTCTGCTTCAAACGGGGCTTTCAGCAGGCGAAGGGGCTTTCGCCCGGGAGACGAGGTGTGCAGGCGCTCTACGGGCTTTCTGAACCTCGGAAGGTTCGATCTGGAATCGCAGCTGCCGCAATCGAACGGACGAAGGCAAGCGTCACGGCGGCGCTGTTAGCCCTGCAGGGGCAGAAGCGTGCGCGGTGCAGAAGCTATGAGACCATCGGCATCTGCGCGGGACTCGCGCTTGCCGTCATGCTGTTGTAACGATGGATATTGATCTGATTTTTAAAAATTGCCGCGGTCGGCATCATTGTTTCGATTCTCAATCAGGTGCTTGTGCGCTCCGGGCGCGAGAGCAGGCGACGATGACGTCTCTTGCCGGCTTGTGGTGGTGCTCGCAGGTGTCGATGCAACTGTGCGAACTGTTTGACCTAGTAAAGAACGCTGTTCGGTTTTAGCGATGGAGATCTATGTGAAAATTGCCGCGTGCGGCGTGGTTTGTGCGCTTCTGTGCGCGATTGCCGAAAGCCACACGAGGGCGCGCTGGCGCTGGCGGTTTCCGTTCTTGCGGCGGCGGGCGCGAGCAGTGGCAGCGCTGGGGCTGTTATCTCCAGTTCGCGGAATTTTCCGAAAAAGCTGCTTTCCTTCACGGGTCTGTCGTCCGCAGTATTCTCGCCGCTTTTGAAGACCGTAACCGATTGCGCTTCTGGGGCAGATCGCAGGTGCATTCTGTCAGGATGCAGGACAGGGGGCACTCGGGAAGATGGTCGAGCTGTGCAGGACGGTGCTGTGCCTTTGCGCGGCGCTGCCGCTGGCAACGATGCTGCTCCGAGCTTCTGCAGGAGTTGGGGAGGCGGCGGATGAAAGCTTGTTTGGCGCTCAGGCCCGCTCTGGCGCGCGAGCCGGAGGAAGGGCAATGCGCTGGACTTCGGCGCGCAGGCGCTGGAGCAGGCGCTCGACGGACAAACGCAGGAGGCGCTGGGCGATGTCAGCAGCATCGGTCGGAGATTTTTGCCACGCAGCTCTGGAACATCGCGTGCTTGTCAAACTTCAATCTGGCGCTGCGGTCGGCACTTTTCTCGGCAGGAAAGGTTCTGGCAGCGGAATCCCTGTGTGCCTTTGCTTCCGGTGCGCAGGAAGACCCTGGCGCAAAGCAAGCAGCGCCTGCTCAGATTGCGGGCGTTTGGCTATCACGGCTCTGCACGCGCGACGCACAGTCGATGATTGCACTGGGCGCGCGAGATGATTACGAAAAATTTTCGGACTTTACGGCGCTGTTGCCCGGTGCTTCCTCGTCGAGCCTTGCCGCTTCCGGCGGGAGCGTGAGCGCGGGGACGCTGCTGGCAGGCGGATCGTTTGCAATGAGTCTACTGACAAAGCTTGCATCCGGCGTGCTGATTCCGCTGGTGTATTCTATATTCTGCTGGCGACTGCCGAAAGCGCGACAGACGGCGGCGGGCTCGGAAAATCCGGGAGCTTTGCGGATGGCTGGTGCGGCTGAGCGTGAAGGACTGTGCGCGGTCTTTACGGCGTATTTGAGCCTCAGCCGCGTACTGACGGGTTCCGCAGACGCGATGGCGGTGAAGGCGGCGCAGGCGGCATTTTCGGGGATGGTGCCGGTTGTCGGGTCGGGGATTCTCTCCGGATGCGTCGGAGTCTTTGCTGGCAAGTGTGGGGCCTTACCCGCAGCGCGGCAGGGGCGTTCGGGATGCTGGCGGTTCTGGCGATGGCGCTTTTGCGCCGTTTGCGCGGCTGGGGTATTTATCTGGCACTGCGGCTGGCAGGGGCAATCGGCGCGGACGGGTCAGCAAGACGCATGCGGGCTTGATTTTCCAATCTCGCCCTGCCATGGGCTACATGCTGGCGATTGCGGCAAGCACGCTTTGATGAGCCTTGTGTTCGGCATGTTTTTGAAGGCGGTGGGCGGATGATGGATGCAATCCGGAAGTTATCTGATATCTCTTTGCGCGGCGGCGCTTTTGTGCGCCAGCGCGCGCTCGTGCCCGGCGGGCGGATGCAAAACCTCTGCCCGCTGCTGTGCGGCATTTTTCTGATGACGGTGCGCTGTCCGCATTTCCGGCTGGCAGCCGTCCGATTTGCAGGAGCTCGAGCGTGCAGGTTGCTGCCGAGCAGGCGCGCATGGTGAAACTAACGCGAGGCACTGTGCGCCATCATAAAGAGCAAGACGGAAGCATATATGGGACAAACAGGAGCTTGACCTGTCGGTCAGCACGAGGTGACGGCGCTGGCCAGGCAGCGGTTATCCGTATCCGTCCGGCGTGCCGATCACCAGCGTATTTACCCACACCAGCAAAAAGCGAAGCTCTGAAGCTTACATCGAAGAAAACCTTGCCATCGGGAAGGAGCGGCAGATTTGGACGAACGAACGAAAACAGACGGCTTTCAAAGCGGCTTACAGCGCGCAAAGGCGGCGTTAGAGCGCTTCCGGCTGCCGCTTCTGATTCTGCGCTGGGGGATTTTGCTGCCTACGCCGTCCGGCGGAACGGAAAGGCGGCGCAGGGATGCACAGTCGCCGGCGCAGCAGACGCAGCCGGAAGACGATATGCGGCAGGCGCTCGCGGCTGCTTTCCTCGATGGAAGGCGTCGGGCGAGGTGGGCTTCTGCTGACAACCACCGGCAGCGACGAGACATTTACCAGACCGATGTGCGCCGGTCCGGCGAGACAGAAGCGAAACCACCGTCTTTCCGCCAATCAGAGCGCGCAGAAAAACGCCGTCGTCACGAAAACGAAGAAGGCGTCCTACGCGGGCACCGTCGTGGTCTGCGACGGGCAGACAGCGCAGTGGTCCGGCTGCGCATTGTGCGGGCAGTTTCCGCCCTCACCGGGGCTTGGGAGCGACAAAATCAGTGTCATCAAAATGAAGCAGAGCTAGGAGGATGGAATATGAAAATCTGGAAACGTAACGCGGTGATTGCAACGGTGCTGTTGTTCATCTGTGCGGGCGTCTATCTCAACTGGTCGTATAACAACCGGCAGAAGACGCCAGATCTGACGGCGGACACGCTGAACGCCGAGCAGGTGATGGGGAAACAAGCCTGCAGCTGAACGATGCGGCAGAACCGGTTTCTCTGGAGGAGACTTCGACAACGACTATTTTGCGCAGGTCAGCTCAGCCAGAAAGCAGTCCTCGCGCGACAACGCCGTCGAGCTTCTCGAGCAGACGATTGCCTATGACAGGGAACCGCTGTCGGCGACACCGCCTCGCAACTGAACCGGATTGTCGGCACCCGCGCTCAGCGAAGGCGCAGATTGAAAGCCTGATCATTGCCAAGGGCTTTCCGATTGCGTGACCTACATGGCCGGACGACACAGTCAGCGTCGCGGTTTCCGCACCTGCCGCGAGGGCTTGTCGACGGCGGATGTGGCACTCATTTCCGACGTTGTGACCTCGCAGACGGACTAATCTTTCGCAAGTGCGCGTGATTGAGGTCAAGGCGCGAGTAAAACAGGTTAATTCCGGAAGTTTGTAGTACAATGTTCGCATAAGCACCAGGAAACCCGGAGGGTAATACGATTGGCTGAAAACGAAGAATACTATACCCAGGAGATAGAGAAACTGGCTCGATTGTTCAGATTTCCGAGGACGTGGTTGCGTCACCAGCCGGCGTGGCGGTTCTCGAGGTCGAGGCGTGTGCGGTCTAATGTGAGAGCTCCATCAGGACAGATATCGCCAGGATCTCGGCGCGGGCGCTTTCAGAAGTCGGCTCTCCACCACCCGAAACCGGAGCGCTGCGCATCGACTGCGACGTTGTCTCAAGTTCGGGCAGAACATTTTCGAGCTGGCGAAGAACGTACAGGAAAATGTCAAGTCCAGCGTCGAGTCCGTCACGGGCTTGCGCGTTGCTGAGGTCAATGCGACCGTCTGCGGCATTCGTTCCTTTCGAAGGACGCTAAATACTGGAAATAAACCCTTTGCCGGTGCGACAGCGGCTTATTTTTGCGAGCCATCCTGTATAATAAATAATCATTTTGAAGAGACCGCCGCAGAACGCGGCGAAGGAGAACTGTGATGACCAGATCGAACGCACGAGATTGCATGCCACCTTGTCTATGAGATGAACTTCAACGGCATTTCCGCCGACGAGGCGATGAACCTTCTGATGGACCCGGAGTACTATCCGACGTGCTTGCATCGGAAACTGAAATTACGCCGAGCGTCCTCGGGCAAACAGGCGGACATCTTTGCCGGCGTGGTCCATGGCGTCGAGCGTGAGCGCGAAGCGCCCGAGCGTTCATCGAGAAAAAACGCCATCGGCTGGAGCCTCGACCGCATTTCCAAGGTCGCTGTCGCGGTCATGGAGGCTGCCATGTACGAGTGTGAGCATGCAGACGATGTCCTCACTGCCGCTGCCATCAGCGAGGCAGTGGAGCTGACAAGAAAATACGAGCGACGAGGACGGTGTCCTTTGTCAACGGTATCCTCGGGAATTCTCCCGGAGGGTCTGGCGCAATGTGATGGTTTGGGGTTGATACCAGCAACTACACCACCTCTGTGGCCGTATTTCTGACGGCGTGAGCGGTGCAAACTGCTCACGTCTTTTGATGTCCGAAGGCGAGCTGGGTTTTCTGGCAGTCCGGGACGCGCTGTTTTCTCCCATGTCGCCTGCCGGAGCTGGTAGAGAAGCTTTTTACAGAGATTTCGAGACGAAATCCGCGCCGTCGGCGCATCGACATTCAGACCCAGAGCGGTTCGAAGGTCATACATGCCCTGTTTTCTGGCGGGTCCCAGTCAGGCGCAGAATTCGGCAACGGTTCTGGGCGTGCCGTTTTATGCGTTTTCCATCTGCGGGGCACATCGCGGCTGCCTGCTGGTCTTCCGGGCGCATGGATCTGATGGATACGCCGCATCTGGCGTGGCACCTCATCGACCGGACCGGCAATACGTTCGGGCTGCGCTTTCCGTCCGGCAAGGAAATTGACCGACTCAGCCGGGAGTCCGGTGCAAAAGAGCGCTTCAAGGTCAAGCTGAACGGTCTGACGTTTTCGTTTTCCGGTTTGGAAAACAAAATGCATGCGTTTTTATGCGGCAACGGGCAGCCCTGCCGACACGGCAAAATATGTGCTCAACTGCGTCTGCTCATGTATCGTCTCGGTCACGCGCGAGGCGCTGAAGCAGTATCCGGGTTTTCCGGTGGTCTTCTCCGGCGGCGTTGCGTCCAACGCACAGCTGCGGCAGTCTTGCCGGGATTTTGACGCGGTTTTCTCGCCGCCCGAGTTTTCCACCGACAACGCCATGGGCATCGCCGTTCTGACCTGGCTGCGGGGAGAGTAGACATGGAAGACAGATTCTGGACGTCAGCCAGGTCAACGAGTATATCAAAATCATGGACGGCGACGAGCTTCTCGCGGGTCTGTGCATTCGCGGCGGGCTGAGCAACTACAAAATCTATCCCTCGGGGCACCACTATTTTACTCTCAAGGATGCAGGCGGTGCGCTGCGCTGCGTGATGTTCCGCTCCAGCGCGGCAAGACTGCGCTTCCGACCGGAAAACGGCATGAAGGTCGTGCTTGCGATGGGGCGCATTACTGTTTTTTCCGCGCGACGGCGCGTATCAGCTCTATTGCAGCGATGTAACGCCGGACGGCGTGGGCGATCTGTATGTCGCGTTTGAACAGCTCAAGCGGAAGCTTTCTTCCGAGGACTGTTCGACGCGCAGTATAAAAAGCCGCTGCCGCCGTTTCCGCACCGCATTGCAATCATCACCTCCGGCGCGGGCGCGGCAATCATGGACATGCTGCGCATTCTGGGAAAGCCCGGTATCCTTTGAGCAAGGTCGTGATTCTTCCGTGCGCGTGCAGGGGGCAGCGCCGGCGGAGATTGCGGGCGCCATCCGGTATGCAAATAAATATCAGATTGCGGATGTGATCATCACCGGGCGCGGCGGCGGCTCGATGGAGGATCTCTGGGCATTCAACGACGAGCGCGTGGCGCGGGCGATTTTCGCATCCGAGATTCCGGTCATGAGCGCGGTCGGGCACGAGCCGGACGTGACCATCGGACTTTGTTGCCGACGTGCGCGCGGCAACGCCGTCGAATGCGGCAGAGCTCGTCGCGCGGACCAGAATGACCTGCGCGCATATCTTTTTTGCCGCGCAGACGCGCATGGCGCAGGCGATGCAGAAGCGGCTCAAGCTCGACCGGAAAACGCTCGACGGCGAAAAACCGCCGGGTGCTGCAGTCGCCGATCAATTATCGCGGACGAAAACGATTGCTGCTGGACTATAGCGCGCAGCGCCTCGCCTCGGCTCGCGCGAAATCTGGGTGGGCAGAAGCAGCGCTTCATCCATCTGACTGTGCGCGTCGCTCACGCGATGAGCCCGCTCGCGGTGCTCGCGCGCGGCTACAGCGTGGTTTTAACGTCGAACGGACGGTGGTGCAGCGCGCCGGGCAGTATTGCAGATCGGAGATGATTGACATAAAAAAACTGCATCAGGGAGCTTCACCCGCTTCCGTGACGCAAATCCAGGAGGAACGCAATGGCGAAGAAATCAAAAGAGCTTTGAACAGTCGATCACGAGGCTCGACGAAATTGTCCGCCAGCTTGAGCAGCGGCGACGTGCCGCTGGAAGCCATGCGCTCAAGCTTTTGAGGAGGGACGAAGCTCGTCACCTCCTGCGGGCTCGACGACAAGGCGGAGCTGGAGGTCGTGAAGCTGATGAAAAGGCGCGGACGGGGAACCGGTGGAACAGGAGTTCGTGCGCGATGAATGAATTGGATACAGAATACAGACCGCGAGGCGGTGGGGCGCGTATCTGGACGATTGCTTCACGGAAGATCTGCCGCAGAAAGCGGCTCTTTGACGCGATGCGGTACAGCCCTGCTCGCAGGCGGCAAGCGCATCCGGCCCGTGTTGGTACTGGAATTCTGCCGACTGTGCGGCGGAGACTGAAACAGGCCGTGCCGATCGCGGCGGCGGTGGAGATGGTGCACACATACAGCCTGATCCACGACGATCTGCCGTGCATGGACAATGACGATTACCGGCGCGGCCGGCTGACGAACCATAAGGTGTTCGGCGAGTCGACGGCGGTGCTCGCGGGAGACGCGCTGCTGACGGCGGCGTTTGAGACGCTGGCAAATTCCGGCGCGGGCGCGGACATTATTGCCGGAACGGTGAAGACGCTGGCCGTGGCGGCAGGCGAACTCTCGGCATGGTGGGCGGGCAGGTGCTCGACCTCGCGGCCGAGGCGGAACGCCCGACGCGGAGCATATTTATACATTGCAGGATCTGAAGACCGGCGCGCTGATCACGCGCGGCGTGCTGCTGCGGCGTGGTCGCGGGCACGGGAGCGCGGCACAGTATGAAGCGGCGGCACGGTACGCCACGGCGCTTGGACTTGCGTTCCAGATACGGGACGATATGCTCGATGTGCTCGGCGATGCAAAGACGATCGGCAAAGGCCGTCCATGTGGACGAAAGAAGGGGACGTTTGTGCGGCTCTACGGTCTGGCGCGTACTGCGGCGAGATGATCGCTGAGGAAACGAGAAGGCCGAGGCGGCTCTGGAGGTTCCCGAGGATCCGACGTTTTAAAGGAGCTTTACAAAAGCTCGCGGTCGAAGAATCTTGAACATGACCACCCGCCCCTCCGGGCGGGTGGGGCGGAGCGATTCTGCTGTAGTGGAAGAGCGCAGGTTACAATCCTCGTCAGCTTCGGTGACACCTCGCCCCTTTCCCCCAAAGGCTTTTAAACGCGGCGGGATTTCTCTACAGTCGCCTGCGGAGGTCTTTTTTCTTACAACTCGTTCATAGGGGCTTTGGAGCCGCCCTTAACCCATCCGATGCATGGTATAATATGCGAAGTCTCGCGATGTAGGTGCCGCGCCGCGCGGGTGAAGCCCTGGTGTCTGCTTCTTACGCCCAGTCTGGGGTGGATGCTGGGGGAGGCAATTTTGCCTGCGGCGGCCGGGCGCGTTTCAATGGCATGAAATGAGCGACCCGCCCGCTGTGGAGACCGGATCTCGTGCAGCGGCGTACTCCCTTTGCGGTCTAAACGACCGCTGTACGGTACCGGGATGAACCTGCAATGCGGTGCTACCCGGCTTTACGCCGTGAACGCTGTGTGCAGCGTAGCCTGCCTTGCGTGGACAGCTCGGGGAAGGCGCGCCACACCATTTTAAAATGGTGAACGCGCTTCTTGAAACACTGTCTGCAAAAGAGGATTAGAACCGGAAGAAAGCCGCTGTGGAAATCACCTAGGCTGTCCTTTGGGGCAGATCTGGGATTGCGGTACGGACTAAGTGGCAATCGGGTACCGGTTTTGGCAACGAATCGGCCCGGGCATGAAAGGGAAACCGCCTCTTCGGCGACGGGAGGCTGCCCGGGGGGAAAACAAACCCGACCTAAGCCGTAAGATTAACCATTTCTGCCGCCATCTGAATTGCCCAAAAAGCAAGCGCTTTTTTGGGCAAAGCGAGCTGCGCCTGTGGGCGCAAACTACGAGGTTTTGCAGGATGCAAACGGGCTTTTTCCGTTACACGTAAAATCTTCAAACAACGCGTAGGGGTCGATGCCAACATCGACCCATTGGGAACCTGCGGATTCGCCGAAGTTTTTCATGAAATCGGTGGATTCTGCTGGGACGATGTGGGCATCGTCCCCTACGCAGGTTTTGGTTCATTTTTATGATATGTAGGAGAAAACGATTTGGCTGCGCAGAAAAGCGGGAAGGCGCCGAAGAAGTCCGGAACGGACTGGCGCTGGATCATCACGATTTTTGTCATTACTGTCGCATTTCGGCGATGAGCCTGATTTCAACCAATTTGCTCGCAAACGCGACGCTTGGCGTGTCGTTTGTGATTCTGATCAGCATCATTGCCATCGGCATTGTGTTTGATATCATCGGCGTTGCCGTGACGGCGGCGGACGAAAAGCCGTTTCACTCGATGGCCTCGCGCAAGGTGCCGGAGGCAGGAGAAGCCTTGAAGCTCATCCGGAACGCCGGACGGGTGTCGTCTTTCTGCAACGATGTGATCGGCGATATCTGCGGCGTCATCTCCGGCCCGCATCGCGACGATTGCCGTGCGCGTATGGTCGATGCACCCCGGCATGCAGGAGCTTGCCGTTACGCTTTCGATGTCCGCGCTGGCCGCGGGCTCACCGTCGGCGGAAAGGCCTGCGGCAAATCCTTTGCCATCGGCTCCAGCACGACGGTCGTGGCGCACGGCGGCGACCATTCTGCACTTTTTCCATACCATTCCCGAAAAACTCCGTCCAAATCGCAAGCGCTAAGGAAATCGTGAGGGGCTTTGCCCTTCGCAAAGCGGTACGTATGATTTAGAGAAAATTCACCCCAGAGCGGATCTTCTGGCGCTGACCGACGCAGAGCAGGCGCAGCTCTGCCGGGAGATCCGCGATTTTCTGGTTCGCCACGTCAGCCAGACCGGCGGGCATTTGGCGTCGAATCTTGGCGTTGTGGAGCTGACGCTCGCAATTGAGCGCGTATTCGACACAAAAAAGGACCGGCTCGTTTTTGACGTCGGCCATCAGAGCTATGTTCATAAGCTGCTCACCGGGCGCGCGGACGGCTTTGACCGACTGCGAAAGCTCGGCGGCCTGTCGGGCTTTCCGGACCCTTCGGAGAGCATCGCGGACGCCTTCATCGCCGGACACGCGTCTAACGCTGTCTCAGTTGCGCTTGGCATGGCACGGGCAACAACCCTCGACAACCAGGACTACAGCGTCATCGCCTTCGTCGGCGACGGCGCGCTCACGGGCGGGCTTTCGTATGAGGGGCCTTAATAACGCGGGCGCGAGTCCGGGAGCCCTTGATCGTCATTTTAAACGATAACGGCATGTCCATTACGCCGAACGTCGGCGCGATTTCGCGGCATCTGGCAAAGGTTCGCCTGCGGCCGGACTATCTCGGCTTCAAGCTCCCGCTACCGCGCCTTCACGGCGAAAATTCCCGGCGGGCAGAAAGCTCTATCAGTTTACCCATAAGCTCAAAGAGCGCTTCCGCCGGACGCTTTGGGCACGAATCTTTTTGACAGCCTCGGCTTTACCTATCTCGGCCCCGTCGACGGGCACGATATCCAAAAGGTAGAAGCGGCTAAAACCGCAAAGGCGCTCCATGAGCCGGTGCTGCTGCACCTGATCACAAAAAAGGGCAAGGGCTACGAGCTGGCGGAAAAAATGCCGGCGGCCTATCACGGCGTTGGAAAGTTCGACCCCGCACGCGGGACAAGCAGCGTCCATCAGCCCTGTTTTTCAGACGTTTTCGGCCAGACGCTCACGGAGCTTGCTTTGGAAAATCCCGCGCATCTGCGCCATCAGCGCCGCTATGCGCGACGGAACGGGACTGAAAAACCTTCTCGGAAACCTGCCCCGACCGGTTCTTCGACGTCGGCATCGCCGAGGAGCACGCGTTCTCGATGGCCTGCGGCATGGCAAAGCAGGGACTTATCCCGGCGGTCGCGATTTATTCGACGTTTTGCAGCGTGCGTTTGATATGCTGCTGCATGACATGGCGCTTTTGCAGCTGCACGTGGTGCTGGGGGTCGACCGCGCCGGTCTCGTCGGAGAAGACGGACGGACGCACCACGGCATGTTTGACGTTGGCTACCTCCGGCAGGTGCCGGGGCTTAAAATTTACTGCCCGGCAAGCTTTGCCGAGCTCCGCGTGATGCTCCGAGAGGCTGTCCTGACGGACACGTGTCCCGTCGCTGTGCGCTATCCCAGAGGCGGCGAGGGCGCTTACCGGGAAAACGCGGAAGAAACGCGCCTGAAAGAGGGAACGTCCTGCACTGTCATTACCTACGGAACGATGATCAACGCAGTGCTCGAGGCGGCGGAAGCGGCTGCGAAAAGGATGGGCTGTCTGCCGAAATTCTGAAGCTGCGGACGATTGCCCTATCGACTGGGCGGCCATCGAAGCGGCCTGCCGCAAGACGGGACGTGTGCTCGTGGTGGAGGAAACATCCGACCGCGGCTGCGTGGCAAACGATATTTTCTCGCATCTGGCGCAGGCTAACATTTCCTGCGTCTGCGCAAAGCAGAATCTTGGGCTTCCTTCATCGGTCACGGCGCGATGCGGGATCTGTATGAATTGACCGGCCTGAACGCGAATGCGCTCTTGGGCAGAATCCGGGAGGTATGTCATGAAGCATAAGGAGCGGCTGGATGTGCTGCTGGTAAGTCTCGGCCTTGCAGAGTCCCGCGCGAAGGCGCAGGCCACGATTATGGCGGGCGAGGTCTACGTAAACGGCCAGAAAGCGGACAAGTCCGGCATGGAGGTCGACGATAACCTCAAACATTGAGGTGCGCGGCAGCGCGTGCCCGTATGTCAGCCGGGGAGGCCTCAAGCTTGAGAAGGCGCTCAAAATTTCGGTGTTGACCCAACGGGCTACGTTTGCAGCGACTCTGGCGCATCGACGGGCGGGTTTACTGATTGTCTGCTCCAACAGGGGGCAAGTAAGGTATTTGCCATTGATGTGGGCTATGGCCAGCTGGCGTGGAAGATTCGCAACGACCCGCGCGTCGTTGTCATGGAGCGGACGAACATCCGCTACGTGACGCCGGAGGATCTGGGGCAGCCGCTCGATCTTTCCGTGATCGACGTGTCGTTTATCTCGCTTTCGCTGGTCCTTCCGGTGGTCAAAACGCTGTTAAAGCCCACAGGACAGGTGCTGTGCCTGATCAAGCCGCAGTTTGAGGCAGGGAAGGAGAACGTCGGCGAAAAAGGGCGTCGTCCGCGACCTGCGGTCCACGAAGAGGTGCTTCAGAACTTCATCTCCCTTGCAAAGTCGCTCGGTTTTACCATCCGCAATCTCACCTTCTCGCCCGTCAAAGGGTCCGGAGGGCAATATTGAATTTCTCGCGCATCTTTCCATGCAGCCGGGCGAGGATTCCTATCGGCTCCCGGCGATCTGGTCGCGCAGGCGCACGCTGCGCTGAAAGGGGATCAAGATGAAAATTGTTCTGACGCCGAATCCATACCGGGACAAGCAGTTCCGGACGGTCCAGCAGGCAGAAAAAGATTCTGGAAAGCTGCGGCGTGGAGACCGTGATGTGCCTGCCGTTTGACGTGGACCGGGACTATGAGCTCCCGAAGACGATGGACTTCCGGGATTTGCACCGCGAGATCAAAAACGCCGATATGCTGGATCTGCTTCGGCGGCGACGGCACGATTCTCCATGCCTCCAAAATTGCCACCGCGCACGGCCTTCCCATTCTTGGCGTGAACATTGGAACGATGGGCTTTATTGCCGAGCTGGAGGCGGGAGAGCTGGAGCTTTGCGCAGGCTCCCTGCGGGCGACTATACCATCGAACCGCGCAGCATGATCGACGTCACCGTCACCGGCGCGAACGGGCAGCGGCTTCTGCATGAGACGGCGCTCAACGACGCGGTCGTCACCAAGGGTGCAATCGCGCGCGTGGTGCAGGTGTCGGTCTACTGCGATAATGTAGAGGCCACGAGCTTTTCAGGAGACGGCGTGATTATCTCGACCCCGACCGGCTCCACCGCCTATTCCATGTCCGCCGGCGGACCAATCGTCGAGCCGCTGGCAAAAAACCTGATCATTTCGCCCATCTGCGCGCACGCGATGCTGGCAAAGACCATCGTCGTCTCTCCGGAGCGCGTAATTTCCATCAAGATCGGAAAAATCGGCAGGCACAACGCCTACCTCTCCGTCGACGGCGGCAGAGCGTTCCGACTCAACACCGGAGACGTCATCACCACGAAGGCTTCGCAGAAGGTGACGAAGCTGGTGCGGCTCAAGCAGACGAGCTTCTTCGAAATTCTCAACAAAAATTCATCGACAGGCAGAGGTAACGCCATGAAATCAAAACGCCACGAAAAAATCCTCGAGCTCATCCGCGACAACGACATCGAAACGCAGGAGCAGCTTTTGCAGCAATTGCAGGAATGCGGCTTCAACACCACGCAGGCCACCATTTCCCGGGACATCAAGCAGCTGCGCATCATCAAGGAGCTGGGACCCGGCGGAACGTACCGCTACAGCGCGACGGCAAAAGCCTGTAGAGCACGCATTTTCCTCGAAGCTCAATATTATTTTCAGCCAGTGCGTGACCAGTGTCGACTATGCGCAGAATATCATCGTGATCAAAACCCTTCCGGGGGCTTGCAATGGCGGCATGCTCAGCGCTCGATAAGCTGGATCTTCCGAGGTGGTCGGTACGCTGGGCGGCGACGATACCTGTATGGTCGTTCTGCGCGACGCTGCCTCGGCGGCTGGCATCTGTGCGGAAATCCGCAGTCAGGTCACCATTCACGAAACCCGCGTATAAGCTTTGCGAGAGGAGAACCCGGCATGCTGAGCGTTCTGCATATTGAAAATATCGCCGTCATCGAGCAGGCGGAAATTCTCTTCGAGGGCGGCTTCAACGTTCTGACCGGTGAAACAGGTGCGGGCAAATCCATTGTCATTGACGCGATCTCCGCAATTTGGGCGAGCGCACCTACCGCGACGTGATCCGCACCGGCGCGAATCGCGCATTCGTCAGCGCGATTTTTACGAATATTCCGCAATACGACTGGTTTTCCGAGAATCAGGTGGAATTTGACCCGCAGGAATTGCAAGTGCAGCGCGAAATTTACGCGGACGGAAAAAATGTCTGCCGTGTGAACGGGCGGCCGGTCAGCGTGGCATCGCTCAAAAAGCTCGGCGGCAGACTCATCAACATCCACGGACAGCACGACTCGCAGCAGCTGTTTGACGAGGAAAATCATCTGACCTATCTCGACGCCTTTGCACGCGACGAACAGGAGCTCGAAGCGTATCAGCAGGCGTTTTCCGCCATGCAGTCTGTGCAGCGGGAAATTCAGAAGCTCAGCATGGACGAATCGGAAAAGCTGCGACTTGTGGAGGCGCTTACATTTCAGATTGAAGAAATCCGCGCGGCAAATCTGGTTTCCGGCGAGGAAGAGCAGCTCAAGGAGCGGCGCAAGGTGCTGCAGAACGCGGAAAAGCTCTCAGACGCGCTGCGTATGGCAGACGAAGCGCTCTACGGCGGTGATTCCTCCGACGGCGCGGCAGGGCTTTTATCCAATGCCGAGCATGCGCTTTCCCGAGTCAGTACCATCAGTGCCGATATGCAGACGCTTCATCAGAAGATTTCGGACCTCATGTACAGCGTCCAGGATGCGGCGGACGAGCTGCGCGCCATGCGCGACAATCTGAGCTACTCGGAAGGGAGCTCGAAGAAATCGAAGAACGGCTCGACGCGATCCATAAGCTCAAGCGCAAATACGGCGCAAGCGTGGAGGATGTGCTTGCCTATCTTGCAGAACTCGAGCAGCGGCTCGACGAAATTGAATTTGCGTCCGACCGGATTGAAACGCTCAAAAAACGGGAGGCGGAACTGCAAAAGGAAACAATCCGGCAGGGGAGAAATTCTGCGTGAAAAGCGCCTTTCCGCTGCGCAGGCGATGGAATCTCGCATCTGTGAGGAGCTGCGGCAGCTCGATATGCCGAAGATCCGCTTTGTCTGCGAGTTTACCCCGCAGCAGCCGATGCAGACCGGTCTGGACAGCGTGCGGTTTTTGATGTCCGCGAATGTCGGCGAGAATCTCAAGCCGCTTTCAAGGTCGCCTCCGGTGGCGAACTGGCAAGAATTATGCTCGCCATGAAGCAGGTGCTCGCGCAGCAGGACGGCGTGCCGACGCTGATTTTCGACGAGGTGGACGCCGGCGTGAGCGGAAGAGCCGCGCAGAAGGTGGCGTACAAGCTCTGGACCGTCTCCAAAGGGCGGCAGGTGCTCTGCGTGACGCATCTGCCGCAGCTTGCCGCGATGGCGGACGCAGAGTATACAGTCGAAAAGCGCGTGGAAAACGAGAGAACGTATACCAGCGTTCTGCATCTGGACGAGAGCGGTCGAAAGCAGGAGCTGGCACGCCTCATTGGCGGCAGCATGATCACCGAGACGACGCTTGCCGGTGCGGCAGAGCTTCTTCGTCTTGCGGAAGAAGCAAAATCCGAAACAAACGGTTGACAAAATCCGATGTTTTTGCTATGATGCCAATGTTATATTGCTACAGCGAAGAAGGGAAGAAGTAGCCCGCCTTCCGTCATCAGAGAGTTTCCGGTTGGTGCGAGGAAACGGACGCGGCGCGTGAAATACCTCCCGGAGCTGCCCCCTGAAAGGAAACGATTAGGGGTGTGTCGGTCGCGCCCGTTATCGCGCAGGATGCCGAAAGGCACCCGGTAAGGTCCTGTCTCGCGAGAGGCGGACGACCAGAGGTGGTACCGCGATTTTTCGCCCTCTGCTCAACGAAGGTTGGGTGGAGGGTGTTTTATTTGCCTGCTGCCCAGAGAAGGCAAGCGACGAATTATGTTAACTAATTTACGAACAATAGAAGGAGAAACACGATGGGTATTTACGAAGAACTGCAAGCGCGCGGTCTGATTGCGCAGGTGACGGATGAAGAGCACATCCGCGACATGGTCAACAACGGCAAGGCGACGTTCTACATTGGCTTTGACTGCACGGCAGACTCGCTGCACGTCGGCCATTTCATGGCACTTTGCCTCATGAAGCGGCTCCAGATGGCAGGCAACCGCCCGATCGCGCTCATCGGCGGCGGCACGACCATGATCGGAGATCCCTCCGGGCGCACGGACATGCGCAAGATGCTGACCAAGGAAGATATTGACCACAATGCCGCCTGCTTCAAGCGCCAGATGGAGCGGTTTATCGACTTCGGACCGGGCAAGGCAATGATGCTCAACAACGCCGATTGGCTGATGAACCTCAATTACATTGAGCTGCTGCGTGAGGTCGGCGCCTGCTTCTCGGCAACAACATGCTGCGCGCCGAGTGCTACAAGCAGCGCATGGAAAAAGGGACTCTCTTTCCTCGAATTCAACTACATGATCATGCAGTCCTACGACTTCTACTACATGTTCCAGCATTACGGCTGCAACATGCAGTTCGGCGGCAACGACCAGTGGTCGAACATGCTCGGCGGCACGGAGCTGATTCGCCGCAAGCTCGGCAAAGACGCGCAGGCGATGACCATCACGCTACTGCTCAACTCCGAGGGCAAGAAGATGGGCAAGACTGCCTCCGGCGCAGTCTGGCTCGACCCGAACAAGACAACGCCGTTTGAGTTCTATCAGTACTGGCGCAACGTCGGAGACGACGACGTTCTCAAGTGCATCCGCATGCTGACATTCCTGCCGCTCGAGCAGATTGACGAGATGGACAAGTGGGAGGGCAGCCAGCTCAACCGCGCCAAAGGAAATTCTTGCCTTCGAACTGACGAAGCTCGTCCACGGCGAAGAAGAGGCGCAGAAGGCAGAGGCAGCTGCCAAGGCGCTCTTCGCAGGCGGCAGCGACGACTCCAACATGCCGACCACCGAGCTGACGGAAGACCAGCTGACAGACGGCAGCATCGCGATTCTGGATCTCATGCTTGCCTGCAAGCTCGTGCCCTCCAAGGGCGAAGGACGGCGCCTGGTCCAGCAGGGCGGCGTGATGGTCAATGAGGAGAAGGTTTCCTCCATCGACGCCAGCTTCACCGCAGAACAGCTCAGGCAGGGGCTGAAAATCCGTAAGGGCAAGAAGGTCTACCACAAAGCAGTTCTCAAGTAAGCATTTCCGGTTCCGCCGCACAGACCCTGTGCGGCGGAACTTCTGCTTTGCAGGAGCACAAACTTATGCTATACTAGCCTTGCGCCTCATAGGATAAGTATGAGGTGATGGCAATGAAAAAAGCGGCAGTTTGGGCAGTATGCGCGGCGCTGACGTTGGCAACGCTCTTCGTATGTATGGATTCTGCGGCGCAGCTGCGGCATGCAGCGCCCGTGTTTGCGCGCGAAGACCGCGTAACCGTGGTCATAGACGCCGGGCACGGCAGGGAGGACGGCGGTGCGTCGAGCCGGTCCGGCGTTCTGGAGAGTACGATCAATCTGGAGATTGCGAAGAGAATCGAGGACCTGCTGCATTTTGCGGGCGTGCGGACGCAGATGATCCGGACGCAGGACGTTTCCGTCTATACAGAGGGCGGCAGCATCCAGCAGAAGAAGGTATCGGATCTCAAAAACCGCGTGCAGATGGTCGAGCACACGCCGAATGCGCTGCTTTTGAGCATCCATCAGAATTATTTCCCGGAGGCAAAATATCACGGCGCGCAGGTGTTCTACGCGAAGACGCCGGGAAGCGAGGCGCTGGCAGCGCTGCTGCAGCAGACGCTGCGCACATGCGTGGACCCGGAGAACCACCGGCGCGCGAAAAAGCCTGCAGAAGCGGTCTATCTGATGGAAAAAGTTTCGTGTACGGCAGTTCTGGTCGAGTGCGGCTTTTTATCGAACGAGCCGGAGGCGGAAAAAGCTTACGCAGGCGCAGTATCAGAAGCAGCTGGCAGGCGCCGTCTGCGGCGCGCTGTGCAGTCATTTGGAAACAGAAGGGGAAAGCCAATGAAGGCAAAAAGCGTATTTATCTGCAATCAGTGCGGAAATGAGACGCCCAGATGGCAGGGGCAGTGCCCCGCCTGCGGCGCGTGGAATAGCATTGTAGAATTTGAGGACAAGAAGCCGGCGGGAAACAAGTCCGTATCAGGTGTGAAGACGGGCGCAAGTGCGCCCAAAAAGCTGCGGGAGCTGGACGCCTCCGACCGGCAGATCCGGTTTTCTACGGGTCTGGGAGAGCTCGATCGCGTACTGGGTGGCGGCGGGGTAAAGGGCTCGCTGGTTCTGGTCGGCGGCGCGCCCGGCATCGGCAAATCGACGCTGCTGCTGCAGATCTGCGCCTATCTCGGAAGGACGCAGAAGATCCTCTATGTCTCGGGCGAGGAATCCGAGCAGCAGCTCAAAATGCGCGCCGACCGGCTGCGCGTGGAGAGCGACAATTTATATGTCCTTTCGGAAACAGATCTGGACGCGATTCTGGAGGCATTCGAGGCAGTAAAGCCCGACATTCTGATTGCCGACTCCATCCAGACGCTCTTTACGCCCGACAATACCTCCGCGCCCGGCTCTGTTTCACAGGTCAAGGACTGCACGATGCGGCTGATGCATCTGGCAAAGAGCACGGGCACGAGCGTCTTCGTCGTCGGGCATGTCAACAAAGAGGGCGCAATTGCCGGACCGAAGGTGCTCGAGCACATGGTCGACTGCGTGCTGTATTTTGAAGGCGAGCAGGCGATGGGCTACCGCATTCTGCGCGCGGCAAAAATCGCTTCGGCTCGACCAACGAAATCGGCGTCTTTGAAATGGACGAAGAAGGGCTGCGCGAGGTGCCGAACCCGTCAGAGATGCTCCTGTCCGGAAGACCCTTAAATGCGCCCGGCACGTGCGTCGCCTGCGCGATGGAGGGCACGCGCCCGGTGCTTGCCGAGGTGCAGGTGCTCGTCAGCCGGACAAGCTTCAACGTGCCGCGCCGGACCAGCAACGGCTTTGATTTCAACCGCGCCAACCTGCTTCTTGCCGTCACGGAAAAGCGCGGCGGGCAGAATATTTCGATGTGCGACGCCTATGTGAATGTCATCGGCGGGCTTTATCTGGACGAGCCGGCGGCAGATCTGGCGCTGGTGCTGGCGGTTGCGTCGAGTTACCGCGACACGCCGATCGATGCCAAGACGCTTGCCATCGGCGAGGTCGGCTTAACCGGCGAGGTCCGCTCGGTGACGGCGATGCAGCAGCGGCTTACAGAGGCGGCAAGACTCGGCTTTACGCGCTGCATTGTCCCGAGGCATTCGACAAAGCAGCTGCTGGTCCCCGAGGGCATGGAGCTGATTCGCGTGCGGAATATCCGCGAAGCCATTGAAATGGCACTTTGAGCAAAAGGAGAGACGAAGCATGGAAGCAAGACAGCTGCTGGAGGCTCTGCATGTGGCAGAGCGCTTGAAAGACGAGACGCGGCATTGCACCACGACGAAGGGCGCGCCCGAAAACGTCGCCAGTCACAGCTGGCGTATGGCGCTGATGGCATATTTCATGACGGACGAGTTTCCGGAGCTCGACATGAACAAGGTGATCAAAATGTGCCTGATTCACGATCTGGGCGAGTGCTTCACGGGCGATATTCCGACGTTTCGCAAGACGCAGGCGGACGAGGACCGGGAAGCGTCGCTTCTGTCAAACTGGGTTCGAAGCCTTCCGGATCCGTATGCATCGGACATGACGGCGCTTTACGCGGAGATGGACGCGCTCAGTTCGCAGGAGGCAAAGCTCTACAAATCGATTGATAAGCTGGAAGCAGTTATTCAGCACAATGAATCGCCGATTTCCACCTGGGAACCGCACGAATACGAGCTGAACCGTACATATGCGACTGACATCGTCCAGTTCTCAAGCTATCTCAAGGGCTTACGTGCAGAGATTCTCAAGGACACAAACGACAAAATCGCGGCAGGGAAATAACCCTGCCGTTTTTTTGTACCGCAAAAGTCTACATACGTAAACTTATTTTGCTAAGCTGGTTGACATACGTAAACTTCTGTGATACCATAAGGCTACAAATGTAGACAAGGAGCGTTACTATGGGAAACCGGCGATGGAGCGGCGCACTGCTTCTGATTCTTTGCGCTATGCTCCTGAGCGCCTGCTCGAAGCAGCCGAAGTGCTCCGGGCAGACGCGATCCGATGCGGCAGCTGCGGCTGAAACGACTGACGCGCTGGCAGTTGCACTGACGGTTGTATCCGGGCGGTACAGCACCGGCTTTTTTACATCCGACAAGCTGTCCGTTGTTCCGCAGCCGCAGCAGATGACGGCGCGGGGTATCTCTGGGGGCGGAATTTCCAGAACGAAGATCGAATCGAACTGGTTGATTCGTTACAATGCGGATGGGACGTCGGAGGAATACAGGCTTTCACTTTCCAAAGACGGCTATATCACATCGCTGGATGTATCGGCGGGCGAGGCATATTATCTCGAACGGGTCGACGCGGAGGACGAAAGCACTGCATGGTTTTTGCAACACGCTGCAGGCGCAGGAAACGCTTGACTGGGCAGACGCCGGAAACGATCTTGAAAATCTGATTGTCTCCGGAGCGCTTGCCTATCTGACGGATGGGAAAACGCTTTATACCTGCAGCCTGCCGGGGGAAGGGTTCTGCAGGCTGCGAATGCGGAAACGGAAATAACGACGCTTTTTTGCAGGACGGACGGAACCGTCGTCGCTTACTGCGAAGATACCGGCAACCTCTACGAGTTGGAAGCAGGCGGCGAGGTCCTTACGAAAACCGGAACGCTTCCGCTTTTGTTTCGCAGCGGCAAGCTCCTGCCCGGCACGAATTCAGGCTACGATTGTCTGGTGCTCGGGCAAGCAGAGCTGTTCGGGTGGAACATCGAACAAGCTGCCGCCACGCAGCTGCTTTCCTTTGATACCTACGGCTTGGTTTCCAATAACCTCAGTGCGTTTGCGAGTTCGGAAACGGCGCCTTCTGGGCGCGGCTTGGAAAAGCGGGGGGAGCTGCAGGATCGGCTGTTCCGGCTGGAACCGTCTGAGGAAGCGGCAGAACCGGGAAGCGAACGAATTTTGAAACTTGCGGGGCTCAGCCGCCCGATGGTGCTCTCGTCCGCGATTGCGGATTTTAAGGCGCTGTGCCCGGAATACACGGTTGAATATACGGATTATGCGGAGCTTTACGGTAATCGGGCGCTGCAGCAGCTGCAGCTCGATCTGATGCAGGGAAATGCGCCGGATCTGCTGTTTGTAAACGGGCTTCCGTTTGAGCTATATGGGAAAAGAGGCTTGCTCGAAAATTTGTATGCATGGATGGATGCGGACGATTCCTGCGCCAGCACCGATTTTTACGCAGAACCTGCTGAAAGCACTGGAAAGTGCAGAGCATAAACTGTATCAAATGCCGCAGAGCTATTCGATTGTGACGACGGCAGGACTGCGGGACCTCGCCGGAAGCCGGTCGGATTGGACGTATGCGGCGGTCAACGAGGAGCTTGCAAACAAGCAAAACCCTTTTGTCGGCATTTTACGGAGAAACCGGGGGAGTCTCTGGCTGTCACCTTACCGCTTTATATGCTGCCGACATTTGTAGACTACGAGAATGCGGAAGCTCATTTCGATTCTGCGGAAGCAGCTTCGTTCTTTACATTTTAAGCAAGGTACAGCCGCACGCGCAGATTCCGTACACGGCGGAAAACGAGCTCGAAGCGCTCAGACGCGGCGAAATCCTCTTCGCGCAGCTGATGCTTCTCTCGCCGGAGCAGTTTGCCGGGACGGATGAGCTTTTTGACGGGAATCTCATCTATCCGGGATACCCGGACGCGGCGGGCGGAAGCTTTTACCTGAATCTGCCGATGGCAATTCCCGCAGCGGCGCAGGAAAAAGCCGGCGCGTGGGCGTTCATGAAGCTGCTGTTTTCGTCCGATTATTACGCCACAAGAGGCGGCTGGCTTCCGCTGCAAAGCGGATTTGAAGCGTCGATCAAGGACGCGCTTGCAGACGGTGCGTCCGAAGAAAGCCTGCAAAGCTTGCGCAAATACAGGAAAACATCTGCAGCGCGGCATATTACGAGGAAGCAATTACCGATATTCTGGCGGACGAAACGAGCTACCTCTTCGCAGGCGCAAGGGCGGTTGAGGAAACGGCGGAACGAATCGATCAGCGCGTGCAGCTGTATCTGACCGAGCAGTGGGGCTGATTTTCGGACACAGACGGACATCGACAAAAGACATGGGAGGAATACACGATGGATTACAAGCTCAATCCCAGTGAATGGCGGGTTTTGCAGACACTCTGGGGGCATGCGCCGCAGACGCTGATGCAGCTCGTCTCAATTTGCAGCGCTCGACCGACTGGTCGGCAAGCACAATCAAGACGCTTGTTTCGCGCATGACCGACAAGGGCGTGCTGCGCTTCGAGGGCGAGCGCCCGCGGCTGTATTACCCGGGCATCCAGAAGGAGGACGCCGCATTTTCGGAAACCCAGCAGCTGCTCTCGCGCGCCTTCGGCGGCAATTTCGGGCTTTGATGAGCAATTTCATCGACAACGCGAAGCTCTCAAGGATGATCTGGAGGAGCTTTACGACATGCTCCGGCAGGCGGAGGACAGCTTATGAACCGGCAGCTTCTGGAGGTTCTTGTTTCCTCGTCAGTTCTCATTCTGGCGCTGTCTGCCATGCGGCTGGTGCTGCGCGGAAAAATCAGCCCGCGGTTGCAGTATGGGCTGTGGCTGCTGGCTGCGGTGCGGCTGCTCGTTCCGGTATCGATCGGGGAGAGCCGGACGAGCGTGATGAACTATGTGCCGGAGCAGGCGATGGTGCAGGCACTGGAGCAGACGCCCGCTCCGGTGCAGCGGACGCAGACACCGACGGCAGAGCCTGCCGCGCAGCCTGCGGCAGCATCTGCGGCATCGGACGAAACACCGGGTTCGCAGACAGACGCGCCTGATACAATGCAGGCGCAGCAAACGCAGCAAACCGCTTCGCAGGATACGGCGCAAGCGCAGCCGCATCCTTCCATTCTGCAAATCTGCTACATGCTCTGGGGCGCGGGGAGTGCGCTGGTGCTGGCATTTCTTCTGGCGCAGAATCTGGCGCTTTCGGCAAGACTCCGGAAAGACCGCGTCCGGCTGGATGTTCCCGGCTGCCCGGTTCCGGTTTACAGGACCGAAGTGCTGCGTTCGGCGTGCCTGTTTGGGCTGTTCCGCCCGGCAATTTATCTGCCGCCGCAGGCGCTCGGGGAAGACGGTGCGCCGAACCGCTATGTGCTGCTGCACGAGCTGACGCACTACAAAAGACGCGACCAGCTCTGGTGTGCGCTGCGGCTTTGCTGCTGACGGCATACTGGTTTGACCCGTTCGTCTGGCTGGCAGCGAAACTGTCGAAACTGGACTGTGAGCTGGCATGCGACGCGGCAGCGCTCAAAGACATGGACGACAGTGCGCGCATTGCCTACGGACGGACGCTTCTCGACCAGATTTCCGGCAAAAGCGGCGTCATGCAGCACACGCTCTGCGCGACGACGATGTCGTCCGGCAAACGCTCGCTTCGTGCGCGCATCCGGCTGATTGTGAAAAAGCCGCGGATGACGGCGGTCACGCTGTCTCTGGTGGTCGGCGCGGTGCTGCTGCTTGCGGCATGCACATTTACAAACAGCGCTTCGAAGCAGGAGGCGAACACACCGGGCGGCGATCTGCCCGCCATGGTCCGTGTGGACGGCGTTCTCTATCAGCTGGATATGGACACCGTCGGGGAAAGCGACGGCGCGCGCGTCGAGGTTCTTGGCACGATCAAAACGCAGGTCAGCTACAGCGAAACTCCGAGCGAAGACGATCAGGCAAACTATCCCGGCGTCGGGCGGCAGTACGGTATGCTGGACGGGCAGCTGGTGATCAAAGACAAAGACGGCAATTGGAAGTATACGCTTGCGAACCTGTCGAAAGATGAGGTAAGCGCGGCAGTTATCGCTTATATGGCGCCCGGTTGGGCGGATATCTGCGCGTATCAGCGTTGCCGTCAGGGAATGCTCGTCACAGCAAAGCGGACGAACGAGGATGCCAGCCTGGACGCGATTTTGATGCTGGCGCAGAAGGTGGACGGCGAGATTCAAATCACGCAGATGGAAACGGGGCGCGTAGACGACGACGCGGGCTACGGCGTGTTCCAGACGCACATGGCAGGGCAGACCATCGTCTTTGGCATTGCCGACCGGCGCATGCGCGAGACCGGAAGTGCGGAGATGACAAGCGTCAGCTTTTCCAGCGTGACGCTCCGCTTCTCGGAAGGCAGTACCAACACGGCACTGTCCGCCGACCCCGGGGAGACTTTTTGTGACCGGCGTATACGGCGACGCCGAGATTACCTCCGTCCGCCTGAGCTTGGGCAGCAGCGGAGATACCGTGGTCTTTACGGACATTCCGACTGCCGGCGAAGACGGGCTTGCCACGATGACGCTGGCAGGAAACTTTGCGGATGCAGCGGCGGAAGAGACATCGGAACCGGCGCTCTCGGAGGAAGAAAGGCAGACCATCCGGCAGGCGGTTTTCGACAAATTCACCACTGCCCAGTGGGATTGGGAGAACCTGACGGAGGATGAAATCCGGTCGTTCTCCGGCGCGGATTCCTATGAGAACGGTATGGTCGGAAACTATCCAAATTATTACGGCGCGTTCGCAGACTTCTTTGTCCTGACCGGCAGAGCGCCAAACGAGAATCAGACATGGACACTCTCGCTCCCGGACGAGCGGATTCTGGCGCTGACAATCGAAGAGGGCGGCGAAACCATGCAGCGGCTTTATTACTCGCGCAATAAGGGCACGCTCTGCGGCATGCGGCAGGAGCCGCTTCTCACGGAGGATACACCCGTCGGCGTGGGCGTGATGACGGATTATGCCGATGAGAATATCGTCGTCTTCCACGGCTATTTCGGGCTGTTCGTCTACGATTTGCAGCGCAGCGAAATCCGGCTGGCGCTCGACCTCGCTGCGGCGACCGGCACGACGAACATTCAGGGTAGCTACGGCAATCTTGTCAGCGTCTATCAGACCCCCGGCGATATTATGGTTATGTTAACCGGATATAACGACATGCAGGGCGGAGACACGCCGTATTCCTACTATCTGAACGCCACCGGGCGCGTGCGTTTTGCACCGACCCTTCCGGCAGGACTTGAGCTGGGCGCCCGCGCATGAGGTGATGATGACCGGCGATACGATCGCGGACTTGGTCTACTCCGACGGCACAAAGACCTGGAACCTCTTTGAAAACTGGCATTTCGGCGAGCAGTCGAATGCTGTGTTTGTGCCGCTGACGAACGACGTGGCAGGCGAGCTGCCGGGTGCGTCGCAGGGAAGAGCAGGGAATCAGCAGCGATGATTTTTATGAGATGTTCTGGGAAATCGACCGCGACTCGATGCAGGCGTATCTGGACGAGCATCCCGAAGCGCTCTGGAATGGCTGGACCGGCATCGACATCAACGAATCGGGGTTAAACCAGTCCGGCACGACGATCAAAACGATCTTCGGCGAGCAGGTGCTGGCAATCAACTACCGGGAGAAGATTCTTCTGGTGCATGCGGAAGGGGAGGGCTACCGCGGCGTTCTTGCCGTCGCGAAGGTTCCGGCACGGCTGAGGCTTGAAAACGCAGCGCAGCTCGGAACCATCGGGCAGACGGTCGGGGAGATTGCCGAAGAAACCGGCGGCATCCTTGCCATGAGCGCAAGCCGCGTTCCGGAAACGGACGAGGGCGAGGGCGCGCTGACCGCGGGCTACGCGATGTCCGGCGGCGTAGGCTACGGGGAGCATCTCGATGGTCCTGCGGAATACGGCTACTGCCGCGCGGAACTTGCAAACGACAATGTGCTCTCGATTGTGTCTACGACAGACCCGGTTGGGAAAACCTGCCGCGACGCGGTCGAGACGCAGCCGGCGCTGATCGTCGACGGCGCGGTGCAGAGTCTGAGCGGCTGGACCGAACAGAGTCCCCGCGCGTGCCTCGGGCAATCGAGCCGGCGGGAGATGCTGCTTCTGGTGATCGAAGGGCACAATCTGACGGAGGGCATTTATGGCGCAGCGCTTTCCGAGTGCGCGCAGATTCTTACACGCCACGGCGCGCAGCAGGCGGTGAATCTGGCTGGCGGCTCGAGCGCGATCTTGTGGTACGACGGACAATACGTCACGCGCTGCTCCAACTCGTACCATACCGAAGGACGACTGCTCCCGAACGCTTTTGTCTATCATGCCAGGACCGATTAAGTAAAAAAGAAGGATGGAGCAATTTGCCCATCCTTCTTTTATGTAAACATAAACTCAGTATTCGATTTCCTGATTTGCCGGCGTCTCCAGCAGTTCGGGGGTTTTCCAGAAGCTTTCTCAGCAGCTTGATTGTCTTGGGTAATAGTAGCCGTCGGCAAGGCGCTCGTCGATCGTGAGTCCCAGATCCAGCATCTCGTGCATCTCGTAGCTGCCGTCGGGCTGGAAAACCGGACGCAGCGATTTTTCACCGATGATGCAGAACACCGAGCAGGTGCCCCAGTTTGTCAGGTGATGGTAGCCGCTGTGCAGCTTGATCGAGCCGAGGTTCGAGATGACGACTGTGCAGTAGTAGGGGTCTGTCTCAATGATCGACGCGGGAATCCAGCCGTGAACGTCGAGCCGCGTGAGCAGCCAGACGATGAATTTACCCAGCCAGCGCGGCATGCGGTTGAAGATGTCCATGAAGTCCGTCGAGGTATCGGTCTTCGTCATGTCCTTGCAGTCCATGATCTGGTGGCGCAGGTCCTCGTGGATGGTATCAAGCGTCGATTCATCTTTCCACGCACCACAGCAAGCGCCTCTGCCGCTTCGTCTGCGAACTGCTTCTTGACGACGAACGACGCGGACACGCCGTTTCTCTGATAGAAGTTCTTGTTGGCGATGAAGCGGTTCATCTTCGGACGCAGCGTGATGGTTTTGATCAGCGCGGCGACGATGATGTGGAACATCGTATAGGGGAAGTCGGCGCTCTGCGCATTCTTCTTCTGCAGATACGCGTTCATATTGGTCAGATCGATCGCCTCGGAGAGATAGGCCTCGTTGTCGCAGCGGTTTGGATAGATGATGGGCGTAATAAAATGCATGCCGTCCAGGTTGCGCAGCAGCACGCCATCCTTCCGGTCGCCGCGGCGGCGCTTCGTGGTTTTTCCATATTCTTTTCACACACCTTTTTCTTGTTCTGACGAAAATCGCCAGTCGACCTCTATAGAATACCAAATATGGACCGGAAATGCAAGTATTCCTCAATATTCCGTATTTTCCGGTCTCTGTACAAATTGCACAAAATGGCAAGGGGGCTTTTTCGACTTCTTTCAGGGATTTAACGCTTGACAGCAGTAAAAAGTACGAGATTATAATGGGCACATCAAAAACGAAGGGGCGCACGAGATGAAGCGTTACGAAATGGCTCAGATGAATCAGTCGAACCGTACCGATGCAGCTGCGTGCGCACCGGCTTGTTCTTGTGCCTGCAAAGCATCCGCAACCCTCAACATCTGCCTGGACACTGCCATTCTGGCTGTGTCCATTTTTCTTTGCCTGCTTATGAACCTTACTGTACTGGTAGGGCTTGCGGCGCTTGTACTTCTTGTACTTGTCGTACGCATTATGCAGCAACTGAATATGGCAGAAAGCAGAAATGCGGCGGATGGTTCCATGACAGCATGTGTAGGCTGGCATAGGGACGATCAAGATTGAGCGGCTTTGCTTTTTGCAGAGCCGCTATTGTTTTGACCGCGCTTCGTTTTGTAAACTTGATTTCATGCTGTAGAAAAGAAGATACAGCTGAAAAATAAATCGCAAATGAGGTAAGAAATGATGAAGAACATGAAGAAGTTATTCTGCTTCGCGCTGGCAGTCGTCATGCTGCTGAGCGTTATGGCAGGCTGCGGCGCGAAGGCTGAGACCAGCACCGATGCTTCCCGAGACCACTGAAAGCGCCTCCTCCGAGACCGCTTCCACCGAATCCGCTGGCGAGACCGCTGCAACCGACGGTGAAATCACCATCGCGTTCATCGGCAACACCACCGGCGACTATGCACAGTACGGCATCTCCTGTCCGCAACGCTGTGATGTTGTACTTCGACCAGCTGAACGCTGCCGGCGGCATCAACGGCAAGAAGGTTGTTGTCAAGGAATATGACGACAAGGGCGACGGCGTCGAGGCTGTCAACGCTTACAACCTTGCCAAGGAAAACGGCATCACCGCAGTCATCGGCTCTGTTCTGACCGGCGCGACCATCGGCCTTGCCGACGCGACCTATGAAGACAACATGCCCCAGATCACCGCTTCCGCTACCGCAACCGGCGTAACGGTCATGGAAGATACCGGCGAGGTCCGCACGAATGTGTTCCGTGCCTGCTTCATCGATCCGTTCCAGGGCCAGAAGATGGCGGATTACGCCGTTGAAAAGCTGGGCGCCAAAGACCGCCGCGATCTTCTACGAAACCGGCAGTGACTACTCCGAAGGTCTGAAGAACGCATTCGTCGTTGAGGCCGAGCGCATGGGTCTTGCAATTGTCGACACCGAGGCGTTTGCTACCGGCGACAAGGACTTCAAGGCACAGATGACCAACATTGCTTCCAAGAACCCCGACATTGTCTTCTGCCCGATCTATTACGGTGAGGCTGGTCTTGCTATCCAGGCTGCCCGTCAGGCAGGCTGCACCGCCACCTTCCTCGGCGGCGACGGCTTCGGCTCCGTCAAGGATTATGCTTCTGCAGAAGAACTCGAAGGCAGCGTCTACTGCTCTGGCTACGCGCCCGGCACCGAAGACGTTGCACAGTTCGAAAAGGACTACTGCGAGACCTTCGGCGTGGAAGAAGTCCCCAATATGTTTGCGCCTCTTGCTTACGATGCATCCATGATCATGGCTTACGGTCTGAAGGCTGCGGAAGACGCCGGCCTCGAGGCTGGTACGGACGAGTACAAGCAGGCTGTCATTGACGCCATCAAGACCATGGACGGCGTGAAGGGCATTACCGGTACTTATTCCTTCGACTCCGACAACAACCCTATCAAGTCCGTTGCGATCATCGAGCTGACCGGCGGCGAGGAAGTCTTCAAAGAAATGTCCTAAGTTTTGACCCGGCACGGTTTTTGAGGGAGCGCAAGCTCCCCCTCCCAAAACCGTTTTCCGGACGTCCGATGGGTGCTCCTATATTTAGTGTATAGAGACAGCCATCGGATGTCCGAAAGATGAAAGAAAGGAAAGAAAGCTCATGAGTTTGTTTGTTTCCCAGCTGTTTAACGGCTTGCAGACAGGTTCTGTGTATGCGCTGGTGGCCCTTGGCTACAGCATGGTCTATGGTATCATCCTGCTTCTGAACTTTGCCCACGGCGACATCATCATGGTCGGCGCGTATACCGCGTTCTATGCCATGACTGCGTTCCACCTGCACCCGATTCTCTCCGTTGTTCTGGCCGTTGTCACAAGTACGCTGCTTGGCGTTGTGATTGAGAAGGTTGCTTATACGCCTCTTCGCTCGGCGCCCCGTCTTTCGCTTCTGATCACAGCTATCGGCATTTCGTTCCTGCTTGAAAACGGTGCGCAGCTTCTGTTCGGCGCCGACACCAAGAGCATGGACACGCTTGTTCCCGGCAATGCGTCGTTCGGCTCCGCCACGATCAGCTATACTGCGATCTTGACCATCATCGTCGCTGTCATCGCGATGGTCGCATTGACGCTCCTTGTCCAGAAAACGAAGCTCGGCAAGGCGATGCGCGCGGTCTCTGAGGATATGGGTGCGGCGCAGCTGATGGGCATCAGCCTCAACAAAACGATCTCATTTACATTTGCGGTCGGCTCAGCGCTTGCCGGAATCGGCTCGGTTCTGTATCTTTGCGCGTATTCTCAGGCATCGCCCACGATGGGCTCGATGCTCGGCCTGAAGGCGTTCGTCGCGGCCGTTCTTGGCGGCATCGGCTCGATTCCCGGTGCAATGATCGGCGGCTTTGCCATTGGCCTTCTCGAAGCGCTCGTCGCGGCGGTCGGTCTTTCCGTCTGGAAGGACGCAGTCGTGTTTGCAATTCTGATCGTGGTGCTGCTCGTAAAGCCGTCCGGCATTATGGGTCATCCGGTCACGGAAAAGGTCTGATGGGGAGGTAACGATATGAAAACAAGATCGAAAATCCGGATCCCCATGCCAGCGCGATATGTTATCAACCTCGCGTTGGTGGTCGGCTTCTACTTTTTGCTGACTGGACTCATTTCCTCCGGCATCATCACAAACTACTGGACGGGCATTCTGATCACCGTCGGTATCAACATCATCCTTGCAGTGTCCTTGAACATCGCGACCGGCTACCTCGGCCAGCTGCCGCTGGGGCATGCGGGTTTCATGGCAGTCGGCGCTTACGCGGGCGGTATTTTCATGAAAGCAACGCCTGCGGCTGCACTTCTGAAGGAAGGCAATACTGCCGCGCTTATTCCGTACATTCTGGCCGCTATCGTCATCAGCGCAGTGGTTGCCGGTATTTTCGGTGTTATCATCGGTATCCCGGCGCTTCGCCTGCGCGGCGACTATCTGGCCATCATCACTCTGGGCTTCGGTGAAATCATCCGCGTTGTCCTGACGAACATCGACTCCGTGTTGGGCTTTGATTTCACCTACGGCGCGGCAGGCCTCAAGCGCATCCCGAAATTTGCGTCTGTGACGTTGGTGTTTATCTGCGTCGTGCTCGCATGCTTCTTCATCCATACGATGATGAAATCCAAGCACGGCCGGGCGATCCTCTCTATCCGCGACAACGAGATCGCGTCTGAGAGCGTCGGCGTGAACACCACGTATTATAAGACCATGGCGTTCGTATTCTCGGCCATGCTCGCCGGTATTTGCAGGCTGCCTGTACGCAGGTTATCTTGGTTCTCTGTATCCCTCGACGTTCAAATTTATGAAATCCATCGAGATCCTCGTCATCGTTGTGCTTGGCGGCATGGGCTCGATGCTGGGCTCGATCGTCTCGGCGACGGTTCTGACGGTGCTGCCGGAGCTGCTTCGCTCGGTGGCGGACTACCGCATGGTCGCGTATTCGCTGGCGCTGGTCGTCATGATGATCTTCCGCCCGAAGGGACTATTCGGCAGCTACGATTTCTCGATGTCCCGGGTACTTGAAAAGGCACTCAATTTTGTGTTCCGGCCAGAGCTGAGAAAAGGTAAGGAGGAAGCTGACAATGAGCAGAACTGAAAGACCCAAGACAAAGCTTGTTCCGGTTCCGCAACCAACATCATCCCAGAACGCGACGTTTCGCTGCCTCCGATTCTCGAAGCGCGCCACCCGGTATTGACTTTGGTGGTTTGTCTGCTGTCAGCGACTTCAACTTCGCCATTGGCAGAACTGAGATCGCCGGTCTGATCGGCCCGAACGGCGCAGGTAAGACGACCGTTTTAACCTTCTTACCAAGGTCTATCAGCCGACGCGCGGTACCATCCTGCTCGACGGCATGGACACAGCAGGGAAGACCACCATTCAGGTCAACCAGATGGGCATTGCCCGAACCTTCCAGAATATCCGCCTGTTCCGCGATCTGTCGGTGCTCGACAACGTTCTCGTCGGCCTTCACAACGAGACGAAATACACGCTCGGTACGGCAATGTTCCGCCTGCCGCAGTACTGGCGCAAGGAGCGCATCGCAAAGGAGCGCGCGCTGGAGCTTCTCAGCATTTTCGACATGCAGGATATGGCGGACCACAAGGCGGGCTCGCTTCCGTATGGCGCGCAGCGAAGACTCGAGATCGTCCGCGCACTGGCGACGAATCCGTGCCTGCTGCTGCTTGACGAGCCGGCTGCCGGCATGAACCCCTCGGAGACGAGTGAGCTCATGGACAACATCGTCCGCATCCGCGACATGTTCCGGCATTGCGATTTTGCTCATCGAGCACGACATGAACCTCGTCATGGGTATCTGCGAGGGTATCTGCGTTCTGAACTTCGGCAAGATCATCGCCAAGGGCACACCCGAGGACATTCAGGCAAACCCTGCGGTCATCGAGGCCTACCTCGGCAAGAAAAAAAAGGAGGGCCAATAAAATGTTGCTTTCCGTTGAAAATCTGCATGTCTACTATGGCGCAATCCACGCTGTGAAAGACGTTTCTCTACACGTGCAGGAAGGCGAGATCGTGACGCTCATCGGCGCGAACGGCGCGGGCAGAGAGCACGGTTCTGAACACCATTTCGGGCTTACTCAAGCCCAGAAGCGGCAAGATTCAGTTCATGGACCACAACGTCACGGGCGTAGCTCCCAACAAGATCGTCCAGACCGGCCTTGTTCAGTGCCCCGAAGGCCGCCGCGTTTTTGCGAGAATGACGGTTGAAGAAAATCTGGAAATGGGCGCATACACGCGTCCGAACGGCAAGTTTGACGAAAATCTGGAGCATGTCTACGAGCTGTTCCCGCGCCTCAAAGAGCGCCGCACGCAGGTCAGTGGCACGCTCTCCGGCGGCGAGCAGCAGATGCTGGCCATGGGAAGAGCGCTCATGAGCGAGCCGAAACTTCTCATGCTCGACGAGCCGTCCATGGGCCTTGCGCCTTTGCTGGTTGAGCAGATTTTGAGATCATCAAGAGCCTTCACAAGGCAGGCTCCACGATTCTTCTCGTCGAGCAGAATGCGCAGATGGCGCTGCAGGTTGCAGACCGCGCGTACGTGCTCGAGTCCGGCCGCATTACGCTTTCCGGAACGGGTGCGGAGCTGATGGCCAGCGAATCGGTCAAACGCGCATACTTAGGTGGCTAACGAGCTGCTTTAGCGAAACATAAGAGCTGCGATTTTTCTCAATCGCAGCTCTTTTCTGTAAATTTCAGATTATTTTTCTGATTTTGTATCCGGGCCGTCTAAAGCCAGATGGGAGAGGGGATTGGCCTCGGCGGCAATTTTGAGTTCGGTGCTTTCGATGTGGGTGTAGATCTGCGTGGTGTTGAGGTTTTCGTGGCCGAGCACCTCCTGAAGCGTTTTAGGTCCACGCCGTTCGAGAGCATGAGGGGTTGCCGCCGTGTGGCGAAAGCTTGTGCGCGGAAAACTGCGTGGAATCAAGCCTGCGGCAAGCAAATGTTTTGACCAGCCGGTGGACGGCGGAGACACTGATGCGATTGCCGTCACGCGAGCCAAAGAGCGCCCGGTTGTCCGACAGCACGATCTGACTGCGCTCGATCAGGTACCGGTCGATGGCTTTGCGGCAGCTTGAGCCCATATAGACGATGCGCTCTTTGTTGCCTTTTACCAACTACACGCAGACGGTCGTCATAAACATCCGTCAGATTGAGCCCTACGAGCTCTGAACGCCGGATGCCGCAATTTAAAAAGATCATGAGTATCGCGAAATCCCGCGCCTGATTTGGCCCCTGGACGGCTTTCAGAAGCGTTTTGGATTCGTCGAGCGATAAGTATTTCGGTAAACTTTTACGGATTTTCGGAAATTCAATGTCCTTGACCGGATTTTCCGTGATCTGCTTGAGTAGACACCGTCAGATAGTTGTAAAACGCCTTAATGGCTGAGAGCTTTCTGGCGCGCGCGGCGGAGCCGATGCCGTTGTCTCCGGAAGAAGCTTCCGGATTTTTTCGCGGTCGTTCGCGAGATACGACAAAAAAGTCAAAAACACATCGGAGGTCGTGATTGAGCGGATGAAGTCGAGCCCGAGGTCCTTGATTGGAATATCGTCGAGCGGCGTTTTGTACGGCAGCTCTTCGCGCATGAGCCGGACGAAACGCAGGAACATCCGAAGATCAAGATAGTATTCCGAAACCGTCCGGCGCGACTGGCCCTTGACCGTTTTCGTGATAGGATAAGAAATTGCGCAGCACCTGCGGCGCGTCGCTATAGGTTTCCATAAGACCTCCTGTATAACAGTCGAAACGAACTAGAAGCTGTTTGGTTAGCCTGATTTTTGAAATCTCTTCCTTGAACGCAACAAAATTTTTATTTTGTTGCGTTGGTAAGGCCCAAATAAAAGAGGCATTGTAGGCCCCTTCCCAAAGCAACAAAATGGCGGTTTTGCAGCGTTAGCTCATGCTTTAAACTTACTGCCAAGCAATGAGCAACTCATTTACTTGTTATTATACTCGGCTCAGGCTGATTGTCAAGCGACGTGCGCAATCGCGGTCAGCTTGACAGGCGAAATATTCCGTGTACCGGAGGGCAACCGAAATCGCACCGCGATTCCGGCATGGGCATATTTCGCGACATGGAAAAAGAATGCTTACGAGCAGTGAAAATGCAAAGGCCTTCCCGCTGAAAATTCGAATTAGAGATTGACAGAAGCGGACTATTGCGATAGTCTACTTATAGACGATTGCAATAGTTTGTAGGTTCTGTATGAAACTGTTTGATTCCGAGTGGAAAGTCATGGACGAGCTGTGGGAAAACGGCGATCTGAGCGCAAAGGAGCTCTCACAGCGTCTGAATTCGTGCGTCAGCTGGAACAAGAATACCACGTATACAGTAATTAAAAAATGTGTGGACAAGGGCGCAATTGCGCGGCTTGAGCCAAATTTCATCTGCCATGCGCTCATTTCCCGGCGCGAAGCGCAGCGCGAAAGAGACACAGGCGCTTCTGGACCGGGCGTTTGACGGCTCAGCAGAGCTCTTGATGGCGTCACTTCTGGGCCAGGAAACCTTGTCGCCCGAAACGCTGGAGCGTCTGCGCCGGATGATTGAGGAGCAGGACGTATGACGCTGATGAAGATTTCGGCTTGCGGCAGTGCGTGCATTCTGACGGTTCTCTGGGCCGTTGGCGCAGCAGGGCTTACGCTCTTTTTCCTGCTCGGCTATTTGCACACGCTGCGGGCGCTTTCGGTGCAAGACAAGCGCCGGACGCCGGCATCTGGCTCTCTTCCTGCGGGATCCGGTTTCATAGAACGATCTCCATTCGTTTACTGGATGATGCGCGCACCCGCTGACCTACGGCTTGGCCGGCCTGTGGTTGTGCTGCCGGGCATCTGGAAACAGATGCGCGGCGGAGAATGTACATTCACACACGAACTCGTGCATATCCGGTCGCTCGACTGTCTGCGAAAGTGGCTGCTGACATCGGCGCTCTGCGTCCATTGGTTCAATCCGCTGGTTTGGCTGATGGTTTACACGGCAAACCGCAATCTGGAGCTTGCCTGCGACGGAACCGTTCTTCGCCTGCTCGAGATGGCAGCCGGAAAGCTTACGCTGGCGTGCTGCTGGAATTTGCGGCGCGGAAGCGGCCGGATCTGGCGTTTGGCAGCGGCTTTGGCCAGACTGCTGCCGAGGAAAGGATCCATCATATTATGAAATACAGAAAGACTTCCTATTGTATCTTACTGATTACCGTGCTGACGCTGACACTGAGTTTTTACCGTGTTTGCGACGCAGGCACCGGCGCAAAAAGAGGCGCCATCCCCTGCTGCATCTGTGGCGCTGACACTGAATGCTGCTGCCGCGAAGCCCGAACAGGCACGGTTACAGCTGTAGACGACCGGTCTCTGCGCAAATGCGGACGCTTCCGACGAAGAAGTGCAGGCTGCGGACTGGACGTGGCCGTGCGGGAATCACAGCGCAAAGGTTCTGATGGGCTTTGGCTCGCGGAAGAACCCGAGCAACAGGAAAACCGCAATGCACTTTGGCACAGATTTAGATGTAGAGACATGCACAGCAGGTCCTCGCCACCCGCGCAGGAAACGTCAGCTTCACGGACTACACGCCGGATGGCGGCTATCGGGTCATTGCTGACCATGAAGCCCTTATCAGACGGTCTACCTGCATCTGAGTTCCCTGTCTGTCGGCGAGGGGCGATGTAGTGGAGCAAGGTCAGCTGCTGGGGTTATCCGGCGCTTCCGGCTGGGTCACCGGACCGCAGCTGCACGTCGCGCTTCTGAAAGACTGCGATTATCTCGATCCCCTGCTTTTTCGTGCAGCGCTGAACGCCGGTCACACAAACAACCAGAATCACCAAACGGGCTGGCGCTCTGCCAGCCTCGTTTTGACATTTCTTCAAAATCGAGCGGATTGTTCCAGAATTTGTTCACGAAAAAATTTTCTGTCTGTTCACAAGTACGGAATATTTTTCGTTTCGAAACGGAAAAGTTCCGTTCGATGTGAGGTTGATGTCTGAAATTGTTGGATTTTTCTTAAAACTGTCGAACTGCAAAAATCAATCATGTTTTCGTGGAAGTCGACAACAGAAAAGTCGGAATTTCGGCGGCTTATTTTTTGACAGGGAATAAGTTGGAATAAAAATTGCATGTAGATAAGTGAGAAGCAATTCTCAAAAAATAAAAAGAAGTAAAAGGAAGAAGCACATTCAGCGCGCATTCTTGCGAGTGATTGCATGCCGCAATCTTCTGTGCGTGCCTCGCCGGCTGCTCGAGCAAGACCTCGAATTCCGGTGAACCCGCAGCTACCACGGAGACCAGCAATGGTTCTGCCAGACTGCTGCAACGCTGAATCCCACCGGCGGCTACAAAGGAAACCGTCACGGTCGCCCTGCCCGGAGATATCACGAACCTCGACGTTCAGGGAGTCCAACGCAACGATGAACCTCGTTATCCAGCAGTGCATCCATGATCCGCTGATCAAGCTCTCCGCCGACGGCCAGAGCTTTGAGTGTAAGGTTGCTGAAAGCTACGAGCAGACCTCCGATACCACCTGGCAGTTCAACATCCGCAGGGCATCAAGTTCCACAACGGCAACGAGCTGACCGCTGACGACGTTCTGTTCACGTTTGAGCGCGCTGTCAACTCCGGCGCTGCCAACGGCAAGGTCGCTATGATCACCGCTGTCAACAAGATCGACGACTACGGTTGAGATCGTTCTGGAAGACCAGATCAGCGATATCCTTTATTATATTGCGTATCCGACGCTCGGCATCCTGAACAAGGCTGCTGTGGAAGCAGACGGGCCAACGGCTACACCATCGGCTGCGGCCCCTACGTCTTCGATTCCTGGTCGAACGGCAACAACATCACCATGCATGCATTTGAAGATTACTATGGCGGCGTCAAGCCCACCAGAACCTGACCTTCCGTATTATGCCCGAAGCTTCCTCCCGTGCTATCGCGCTTCCAGACCGGTGGTCGACGTCTGCATCGATCCTCCGCAATCGAGCTCAGCCACATCGCAGAGGACTCAACCTGTCTCTTCTGCAGGTTTCCTCTGAGCGTATGCACTACCTTGCGTTCAACATGAGCGGCGAGCCGTTCGGCAGCAACCAGAAGCTCCGTCAGGCCATCGCTATGGCGATCAACAAGGACAACATCATCACTGTCGCTTCTGAAGGCCTCGGCACTCCGGCTGTCACCTTCTTCAGCCAGGGCTACGGCTACTATGACGGCTATGATCCGTATCCCTACGATGTAGAAAAGGCAAAGGCTCTGCTGGCTGAGGCTGGTTATCCTGATGGCCTGACCTTACGCTTTTACTATGCAGGCAGCCTGAAGGAACTCATGAGCCAGGTTATCCAGTCAACCTGGAAGGAAATCGGCATCAACGTCAACATCGAAGAACTTGAGACCGCTGCTCCTGAAGAGCAAGCTCAAGGAAGGCGACTACGAAGCTTTGCGTTTATGCCTGGGCAACGACTCCGCGGGCCCGGACAACAACGTCCGTCCGCTGTTCAGAACCGGTTCAGCTCAACAGAACCCATTACTCCGACGAATACATCGACAACCTCATGGACGAAGCTCTGAAGGAGACCGACTCGACAAGCGTCTTGAAATGTACAAGGAAA
>VOFG01001387.1_pt1 | contig 37226 bp, 39 predicted proteins | sample 5384171 | NCBI WGS metagenome assembly VOFG01 (sample SAMN12384726, study PRJNA508395) | human gut metagenome | isolation source: healthy gut F | host: Homo sapiens
CTTTTTGAGTTGCACTACTTTACCGAAGATGTCACTCGACAGCCATTCGAGGGTTTCCTTGGCACGAGCCGAACCGCTCACCACATTGCCCACGGTGGTGATGATTTTCTGCATACCCACCTTGCCATAATCGGCTTCCAACTGCGGAAGTTCCTGAAAGCCAAGTGCCACGCTCACCTTGTTGCTTCGGGCTGTGCCTATCAGTCGGTCTATCTTGTGGAAATACAAGGTCGGCAACTCATCGACGATGATGCTGACAGGAACGTTCTTGCCTTGTCCTGTATTCACTCTTGTCACAAGGCGGTTGAGAATCAAGGCAGCCGTTGATGGTCTTCTCAGACTCTACTGTCCACGGAGAAATAGTTGCAGATATGACCTCCAAGGTGTTGCGTACAGGCTTCAATGAATAGCTGTAGGAATGACCCGCTTTCCACGTGTCGTTTGTGAGGAATACGAAGTTCTCCCCATTGCTGAGTTGCAATGTCATGTCTGGCATAACCTGTGCAGGAACATAAAGCGTATATTCCATGTGGTCACTTTGTGGGTCGCCGAAATAATAGGTCGTCACCGACTCGTCACTGCATTCTACCTTTCCGGTCTTGATGTTGAAAGTACCGCTGTCAAAATAGACGAACGTGAGTAGGCTTCCTGCAAAATCATTGGTGGTGAAACCGTATTCTGGTGAGGTATAGACCTTGATGATGACACGCACCATCTGATGGGTGAAGTTCAATGTAAGGCTCGGATTGGCGTATGATGCCGCTCCACTGGCAAACAGAAAATCATTGACCTTCTGCTCACTCTGTACAGCTGCCTCCGGCACTTGGAACTCTATGAGGTCGTTGGTAGGATTTGCCGTATAGGGATAGTAGGCATTGAAGGTGTGAGTGTCTGTGTCCGTGAAAAACACCTTGTTGGCTGACACAAACTGATTCGTGCCGCCGCTTCGGGTGAACTTCATATTGTTGATCATCCCTGTGGAAGAGATGCCAATCATATCATTGAGTTCCCACTGGTTGTCAACGGCTCGTGTGGAAACGGCAGGTTGCAGCATCTCCAGATTGGTGAATACCTGAAGCTGCTTGGTTGATGTGCTGTCGGTCACGACCACAGAACCTCCGCCACATGGGTCTCGCCTTATGCGGCTGCCACTTGGGAGTCTCCTGTATGGCACCGCTTCCCAGTGAGTAAAGCCATGCCTTGGCGGTCGCTTGTCCTTCTACCTCCGTTGAAGTCCAATACCAACAGTCATCATCCTCATCGGGGATAGGTGTGCCGCCGCATTTCAGGATGTATGGGTTGATGATGTCCTTGGCATGATAGAGCAGACGCATCTGTGCCACACTGGGGATATAGGCACTTTGCCCGTAACGCCACATGTCGAAGACACGCTCAGCCAAAGGCGACTTCACATCGGTCGTGCCATAAAGGGCAAAAGTGTTCTTGTTGCTCGTAGGCGGTGAGGTCACAGGATGTGTCCTGTTCCACACCGATACTGTCAGCAAAGGCTTCGGGAGCGATGTCCCACAGATAGACGGCATATCCGTTTCCCTCCATTTCTTCCCTCTGATTGACGTTGAACACCACTGCAATGGCTTGCTTGCACGATTGCTCGTAGGTTTCGTAGGGCATCACCTTGCCGTCAGTGGTCAAGATATGGGTGACCTTCATGGCTGTGTCTGGAAAGTCCTGATGCTCGTCACAGGCAGTCAGCAACACCGTTGCCGCAACTGCCAAGATTGAAAACAGTTTCTTCATACGCATAGTCATTTTACAGGAAGTTTCACACCCAGGACAATACCCGTTCTGAACAGGTCTTCACCCTTGATCATCACATCGGTCTTCACCTGCCAGAAGAGCTTCCAGCCGTGTCTGAGTGTATAGTTTTGCTCATAGCCGAGGTGGATGCCACCCAAGAACCTGTCAGTATCGCTACCTGCCGATGCTCCTATGCGCATGTTGCCATGGTGGTTGCGTCCTCTTGCCACACAGGGCTTATAGGCAAAGCCGAAACCATAACTGCGGTAGTTGTTCCAAAAACTCTCAGGACAGACATGACCGCACGATGCGCACTCGTTCCACTTGATATATCCGTTTGCAAAATACTCCCACGCATTGTGGTACTTCGTCTCATACTCGTAGGACAGCGTCACGTCCAGTCCTCGCTCATACAGGCATCCGAACCCCAAGGATATGCGGTCGCTATTCTGCTGCGCCATTGCCGGAGTCATGCTTGCCATAAAACAGATGACAACGAGTAAGGTATGCACAAGCCAATTCCTCACTCCTAATTCCTCATTCCTAATTCTCATTATTCCTCCTCCAACAGTATATGGTTAAACGAATCGGCAGACAGCACATCCTCATAGTCGATGCTGAGCGAGATGGTGCGTCCACTTATCTGTTTTTCCGACAGCTCGATGGTCAGCACCTTGTCGTTGGGGAAGGTCATCTTCTTCACCACAATCACGTTGCGATAGCCATACTTGAAGGTCTTCGCATCGTCCAACACAAGAGATGGGGTCAGTTCCACTATCTGCGCATTGGTAGCCTTGCTCTGCTTCTTGTCCGATAGTTTGATGCGCATCTCGTCGATGTCGAAGCGGATGTTGGTCTTGTTCTCCACGGAGAAGTCGATGAAGAAATATTCGCCCACGCTGTAGATGTTGTTCAGGCGCATTACCATGCGGTGCATCTTCGTCGCCACGTTGCGGTATTTGGCAGACGATGACCATATCTGACGTGCATACTTGGTCATGTCGGCAGTGGACAGGCTTACAGCGGGATTGTTGTAGGCATTGCGCTCCGAGCATTCTATTTCCTTATCGGTTACTGCCTCCTGCATCCTCGTGGTATAGAGCAGTGCATACTGCGTGCGGTAGCGTTCCGTCACGATTGTCACTATCGCCAACACCTCACCGTCGGCATACACGTTGTCCTTCGGCTTCAGGCGGATGGTGTTGTTGATGGGTTGGTCGCCCACCACCTTGTCTGTGGATATATCGACAAAGCGGATGGGTTCGGAGGCGGTGATGACGGTGGTCACTTGGTCGTTGACCGTCAGCTGCTCCATCTCCATGTAGGTGGTCTGCGCCTTGGCTGAAAGCACGCTCAGCGAAAGCAATGCACAGACATTCATTTTCTGAAAACAATTCATATTAGTTGATTTTTTGATGTTTATACTCTATGAGCCACCGTTCCCGACAATTCCGTTGTCGGGCAGTGTCTATTTCCTTTTCTCTTTCCCATTTACAAGGTAAACAAACGTCCCATACTTCAGCTTCACTTTGTTCTTCTTGATAGCCTTGCTGATGGCATTGCTTGTCTTCTGGTAGGCATTGGTCACGGCTTGCATTCCCCATTGCGAGAAACTGTTGTTCGCTCCACTCTGGTCGATGTTCATGTTGCTCTGCATAGCACCGCTCGCCACATCTTTCGTGGTCTCACGGAACTGGCTGCCGGGGACATACAGTCCCTCCAGTCCGTCCGTGTCATAAAGCGAAAGCGAAACCTTTATCAGCTCGTCATCCACAAGGATGGAGTTGATGCTACCCTTCACTCGCTGCGAACCGAAACCGCTCATGGTGGCATAGAGGTACGACCCTTTCTTCACCACGGTCTCACCAATCTCAATATCGTCCAACAGTCTCAGCCGCACCCTCGACCCGTCCGTAGCCTTCACGTCCTCGTCAATGATGGCCTTGATGAGCTTTGGCTCATGCTCGTTCTGCGTCAGGGTGTTGAAATAGTCCGAAGTCACCTTCACCTTCTTCACCACCTCCTGTGCCTTGTCCTCCTCGTCCAGTGCCTTCACCGCCTTGCTGTCCTCGGCAATCTGACCTTTCACCTCAATCTGCTCCTTGGGAGGCCCAGCCTGTGTGGTATCCTGGGCCACGGGGGCAACTGCCGCCTGTCCTCTCAGCCTCGCTTCGGCGAGTGCCTTGTTGAGTGCTTCGAGTGCTTCCGCTTCTCGCGCCTTGGCATCGGCCACTTCGGCTGCATCGTCCTTCTCTTCTGCCTGACGGACGAGTTCCGCAAGGTCTTCTTCTGTGTACTTGGATTCATACGCTTCTTTCTCTTCTTCGTTGTCACGCTCAATGTTATCAACAGCCGAATAGTCTGCTATGCGACCATACGACTTCGCCATGTTCTCATACTTGCCACCGATGCCGTCACCATTCTTAATCTGCGCTCCGGGCAGGTTGGGGTTCAGAAACTCGGTGGTCTGCAGGTTCTTGTCCTGCGTTTCCGCCACCTCCGTATTGAACATGTCAAAGACAAAATAGCCTGTGGCAATCAACGGATGTACACGATGGCTGGCAGCATGTACTTCGGCTGACGGAAGTTTATCTTATCTGTTATTCTCATCGCTGTCTGATTTTGATGTTACTGACTTGTCTCGATTCTCCTCGTTGGTTCGATGCGTCACGGGAGGAGTGATGCAATGGGCTGCATTCATCATCTGCTTCATGCGCCCTTCCTGCCGCTCGATGGCACTTGCAGCCTCCGTCCGATGACCGTAATACCGCACCATCCTGTAGATGTTGATGCCGAAGCACGTGGCGACAAAGCCGAAGACGATGACGAGAAACAGCGTCTTGTGGGCATTGGCAAAGCCTTGCACCTTAGCCGCCGCACGGTCTATCCTCGCGGTCTTGGCAAACTTGCGCCCTGCCGCCACCTCCTTCTCATACCGCTTCTTGTACTTGGGGTCGTTCTTGTCGGGCATATCCTCGCCCACAAGCATCCGTCTGATTCCTTTTACACTCATACCGCTAGGATATTAGAAGTTTGACTTCGACTTCTGCTCAATATCCTTGTTGAGCAAGGTTCTCCAGTTCTACCGTAGTAGGTGAACTCCATCTTCTCCTTGTTGAACTTGATGCTGTCGCAAAAGATGCTGAACACGGCACTCGTACCCATGATATTGTTGTAAAAGCCCTTTTCCTTCAGCGTATTGTACTGCGCCAAACCAGTTTCATCGACCAAATACATCGCCTTCTCCATCGAATAGCGGATGTACTTGTCATCGGGAGCAAGCGTAAAGAAGTAATGGTGGAACATCTCGATATGGCTCTTTGCCTCCACATCCAGCGTTTCCTCCATCGTGGTGCGGTTCACCAGTATGGGCACGTTGCCGTCCAATACATACACCTTTTGCTGCGCGTCCGTCACCATGCAGCGCGCCGTCCAGATGCTCGACACCGAGATGATGATGCAGCCCATGAGGAACGCAGAGCAGATGATGCCCACCAGCTTGATTTTGTTTTCTAAGTTCTTGATTACCATACGTTACTGCTTGTTTGAGGTCTGATTTCTCTTCATTCTCACATATTCACGGTGCAGGATGGTGTATATGTCCTTCTCAACTTCTTCCCAGTTTGGCGTAATACTTGATGCAAGCCTCTACGTAGATGCCTTCGTATTTCAGTTGGATCCACACCCACCAGATGTCACGTTCACGTCTCCGTCGATTTCTGTAGATTTTGGCACGATGCAAGCGATAACTCAGGTAATCTACCATAGGCACTACATACTCGTCGTTATCCTCAAAGCCTTCTGCCATCTCCTCATACTGTGGGTCGATGTAGTTGTTTTCGGAATTGAAAAACTCTTCCTTTGCACGCTTGTTGGCAAACGCCATGAATTTCTCATCTTTGAGCCAACGCTCAATTTCATTTTTTGCTTTCATTTTTCTTGATGGTTACTTTTATTTGTTTCAATAGGAGGTGCGGTGACTCACCGCACACTCACATGTTATCTCATCACGGTCGCCATGGTTCCCGTAGCCGTCATCTTGGCTTGTTGTGCCACGCCCTCGCCGAAGTTTCGGGTTGAGAAGGCGGTGTCGCCCTCTGGTATCATCCATGCCGCAAGGTCGGGCACGAGGTTCAGGCATTTCAACGCCACGATGCTCGCTGCCATCAGATAGCCTGCCGAGAAGAACGAGTTTTGCAGATAGGCTGCCATCGTCTGCTCACTGGCGGTGATGGCCGTCAGGTTCTCTACCTGTATGCAGAGCACAATATCAAACAGCAACAGGACGTAGAAACCGACGAAGTAGAGGATTCTATGGCGTAAAACAAAGTCGTAATAAATCAAAGAAAATACACGTTATCCCATTGATACACAGATACTTCTTTGATTTGATTTCTTTTATTTCCTTGACTGTTAAAAATCTATTTTTGGTTCATTTTTGTTGCACGTTTGTTACGCGAAACAAAATAATCTTTATAACTTTGACCTCAGAGAAACCCGAATGGGGGCATAAAATAGAAACAAATAAAAGCATATAACAGCATGGGTAGACAAAAGAAAGTATCAAAACCAAAAGAGCCTGTTCGCATTCGTCAGCGCAAGTTGAAGAATGGAAATATCAGCCTCTATCTCGACATTTATTCAGATGGTGTCAGAAAATACGAGTCGCTGTCGCTCTACCTCGTTCCAGAGAAAGACCCGATTTCAAAAGACCAGAACAGACACGCTATGCAAGTGGCAAACAAGGTGAAGTCAGAAAGAATATTGGGGCTGCAGAACCGTGGCATCAAACAATGGGAGAAAATCAAGCAGGAGAATATGCCACTGCTGACTTGGCTCTGCAAATATGAGCAGTCGGACGGCAACTTTGCCAAATCCACATTGAAAGGCAGAAAGGAGATGCGCCACAAGATAGAACAGTACCTTGCCACGACTGGCGACATCAATATCTGTTTGTCAGAAATAGATGTTGATTTCTGCCGTGGCTTCGTGAAGTTTTTGAAAACGGCACATAATGGAGTGAAGAAAGACGCTACAGCTGTTATCAGTCAAGGTTGCGCCCATCATCATCAGGCGGTATTCAATGGAGCGTTGAACAAGGCGGTGCGTGAGGGTATCATAGCAAGCAATCCAATGAAACTGTTGGATGCTAAGGAGAAGCATCAGCCAGCCGAAAGCGTAAGAGAATATCTGACCATTGACGAGTTGAAAGCCATTATGAAAGCGGACTGCGCCAACACGGAAGTAAAAAAGGCATTTATCTTCTCTTGCTTTGCAGGATTGCGCTTGGGTGATGTACGTGCGCTCACATGGAACAAGGTGTTTCTCGCTTCTGACGGAAAGACAAAGTTTGTCCGCACGATCATGGAGAAGACAAACAAACTTGTCAATGTTCCACTATCAAAAGAGGCTCTGAACTGCCTTAATGAAAAGGAAGACCCGAACGAGCCGATATTCACTTTGCCAGGCACTCCAACGGTATGTCACGACATTCGTAAATGGATGCAAAATGCTGATATTAAAAAGCACATCTCGTTTCACTGCTCACGGCACACCTTCGCCACGATGATGCTGACACTTGGAGTTGACATCTATACAACAAGCAAATTATTGGGGCATAGCAATGTCGCTACAACACAGATATACAGCAAGATAGTGGACGAGAAAAAAGTGGAGGCGGTCAACAAGGTTGATAATCTATTTGATTAGCACTAATAAAAAAGGTAACTGAAAATGAGTATAGAGATAAGAACAAGAGTGTTAAAAAATGGCAGTCAGTCGCTATACCTTGACTGCTATGAGAATGGTAAAAGGGAATATGAGTCACTGCATTTGTACCTTGTTCCAGAGGTGAACGAAGACGCAAAGCGAGAGAACAAGAACGCCATGAAAAAGGCGGTCGCTATAAAGGCTGAAAGACTCCTTGGTATTCGTAAGGAGGCAAAGTCTTCAGATGAAACGGCATTAAGAAAGGCATCGCCTGTTTTCTATGAATGGCTGCTTGATTATCACAAGGGATTGATTGACAGCCAAGCGTATTCTCAGAACTACATCAAGAATGTATGGAAGCTGATAGCCATCATGCACCAATATATGAAATACAGCCATAAAAGTGGCATACGATTGATAGACTTCAATAAAAACGTATATATGGGCTTCTTGAACTATATGAGGGACATCTATGTTTCGCCAAAGTCTCCAAGCAACCCTCAGAAGTTGGCACAGTCCACCATGCACCAAATGCAGACCACACTCAACACCATATTGAACAAGGCGGTCAGAAACGGTCTGATAAGTGCAAATCCTTTTGCTTCATTGGATATAAGGGAAAGGGTCAGCAAGGCAGAGAGTAATATCGTTGCATTGACAAAAGAAGAGGTCATGTCATTGGCTTCCGTAGAAACAGGCAGTCCTGCAACCAAACAATGTTATATGTTCTGTTGCTTTACAGGTTTAAGACATAGCGACATATCCAACTTAAAATGGAAGGATATTCGCCAAACTGATGCGGGATTGGCAATCTATCTGCCTCGTATGCAGAAAACCAAGCATCCAATTCTGATACCATTAGGCAAAAAGGCATTGGAATGGTTGCCCGACAAGGAAGATAAAAGTGAAGATAGCCTTGTGTTCAACACACCATTGTTATGCAACTGTGACAGAGCCTTGAAGCACATGGCAAAACGAGCTGGCATTACAAAGGTTCTCGGATTTCACACAAGTCGGCACACTTTTGGAACATTGGCTATCCTCGCAGGATGTGACATCTTGACTGTGAGCAAACTATTGGGTCATAAAAGTGTTAAGACAACACAGATATATGCTTCCGTAGCCATGCAGATGAGAGCGGATGCCGTCAAGCGAGTGGAAAAAGTATTTGGAAATTAGGGAAGAAAAGAAAGGGAGTAAGGAGGATAAAATCTCTTTATTCCCTTATTTCGTTCTGATTTAGCTACGAAACCACAAAAACACTCGCATAATCACTAAATATAGCATAAAACGAGCGGTTTGATGAAATAAAAGTACTACATTTGCGTTATTATAGGAAATAAAGGTTTGAAAAATGAAGCTGAACAGAATAAAACTGGTTCTGGTTGAGAAAGAAGTCTCCCAAACCGAATTGGCAAAGAAACTCGGAAAAAGTTTCAGCACCATAAATGCCTATTGCAGTAACCGCAAGCAGCCATCATTGGAATTGCTAAACGAGATAGCCGATATTCTCTCTGTCAGTATGAAAGACCTCATAGTGGATAAATAAAATCGTATGACTATGGCAAAAGATGCAAAATCAGCGTTCTGCGAGGACAGCAGGGTGAAGTTCCCCACACTCATGCACCTAATGGGTATGGGTTTCAAGTATGTTTCCTTGAAAGGACTGAAAACAAAATATGTGGAGGCTCCTAAAACGGAGTTTGACCCACTAACGAATATTTTGACGGATTATTTTATAGATGCTTACTGCACCCTCAATCCTAAGGCGGAGAAAAAGGATGCAGAGGATATGCTTGTCAAAATACAAAAGTCATTGCAGAATGACGATTTGGGCAGACAGTTCTACAATGAAATACTGTTGAATACTGGAGAAAGGATTATAGATTTGTCCTCTCCTGTAAATTTTTATAAGAACAACACTTTCCAGGTTGCCACAGAAATGACTTGTGGCAGCAAGGACAGCGACAACTACCGTCCCGACATAACGATTTTTGTAAACGGTTTGCCATTGGCTTTCATTGAGGTAAAGAAAGAGAATAACCATAAAGGCATACAAGCGGAAACAGACCGCATGAAACAACGTTTTGTCAATCCACAATACCGTCGCTTCTTGAATATCACACAGATAATGGTGTTCAGTAACGATATGGAATATGACAATAATGAGGTTACGCCAACTATCGGTGCTTTCTATGCCACTATCGGAAAGAAGAATACAAAGTACAACTGTTTCCGTGAGGAGGGACAGGACAGTTTCCCTACTGCACGGCATATTCACCAAGTAACGCCCGAAGAGGAAGAAGTTCTTTTGCGTGACAACAATGTGCCGCAATATAAGAATAGCAGTGAATACAAGACTAACTGTCTGGCAAATACTCCAACCAAGCGTATTTGTGACAGTCTGTTTTCTTTCAATCGTTTCCATTTTCTTTTGAAATATGGCATCGCATACGTTGACTATCCCAACGGGCTGCAAAAGCACATCATGCGCTATCCGCAGTTGTTCGCCACAAAAGCCATAGAGAGGTATTTGGAGACTGGCAAAAACAAAGGTATCATTTGGCACACGCAAGGTAGCGGAAAGACTGCCTTATCATTCTATAATGTGAAATACCTGACGGATTATTATTCAGCAAAAGGGATTGTTCCGCAGTTCTTCTTTATCGTTGACCGACTGGACTTGATGATACAAGCCCAAAGGGAGTTTTCGTATCGTGGTCTGAAAGTCAATTCCGTGCAGGATAAGGGGGCTTTTGCAAATATAATAAGCAGCGGTTTGACCACTCAGAACAGAGAGGGTAAGCCTGAGATAACCGTAGTGAACATACAAAAGTTCTCCAACGATTCAAAGGCTTTGGCAAAGAATGCCTACAATGTACCTGTGCAGCGCATCTATTTCATAGACGAGGCACACCGCAATTACAGTCCAGACGGCAGTTTCCTTAAAAATCTCATATCCAGTGATACGAATGCCGTCAAGATAGCCTTAACAGGCACACCAATCATCAGCAAGGAGTATAACACCAAAGATATTTTCGGTGATTACATACACACCTATTTCTATAATGCGTCCATTGCTGACGGTTATACACGCCGACTGATACGTGAAGATATAGGCTCAAACTATAAAATCAAGTTGAAAGAGGCTTTGAACAGCATCCGTGTAAAGGTACACAGCGTAAAGGAAAGCGATGTGTATGCCCACCATGTGTATGTGCAACCGCTTCTTGATTATATCATAGAAGACTTGCGCACATTCCGCCAAAAGAACGAAGACAACACGTTAGGCGGTATGGTTGTGTGCAATAGCAAGGAACAGGCACAACTCATGTACCGACTATTCCTTGAAAAGTATGCCGATGAAAGCGAACTTGACAACGAAACGGACGAGGACGGTTCAATCGTGTACAAAAGTATCAGTGCTGGCGAAATGGAAGTCAAGAAAAAGCCTTGTAAGAAAGGTTGCTATCGTGCTGCACTTATCACATACGACAGTTTCGACAAGGAAACTCGTGCCAAGTGGATAGAACTGTTCAAGGATGGCAAAATTGACTTGCTTATTGTGTTCCAGATGCTCCAGACTGGCTTTGATGCTCCACGTTTGAAGAAATTGTATCTGCACCGTATGGTCAAGGAGCATAACTTGCTCCAGACATTGACACGTGTAAACCGCCCATACAAGGACATGAAGTATGGCTATGTGGTGGATTTCGCCAACATTGAGGAGGAATATAGCAAGACAAACAAGGAGTATCAAGAAGAACTTGAACATGAGGTTGGCAAAGACAATATACAGAACACCGATCGCTTGTTGGTGTCAATGGACGAAGCCAAGAAAAGGGTTGATGATGCCAAGAAAGTGCTTGACAACTATGAACTGGGCAATCCAGAAATATTCTCTCGCCAACTCAATTTGGAAGATGACAGAAATGTTGTCCGCACAGTCCTCAACTCTCTTGAAGATATGCGGAGTTTGCAGAACATGCTTACTTCGCAAGGCTCTAACGCTGACGAGGTTGTGGAAATCAGCGACATTCACAACTTGATAAAGGCAGCGAAGAACCGTATTGACCTGTTGGGCTTCATAGACAATTCCGATGAGAACGCCAATGCAAAGCAACTGCTCAATATGGCATTGGAAAACATTGAGTTTTCTTTTGAAAAGCGTGGCGAGGGTGAGTTGGAGATACAGGAACAATACAAGCAAAGCGTGGAACACGCCCGACAGCAACTGAAAGCGTGTGTTGACACCGATGACCCAGAATATCGCTCTATCTTGGAAGAGTTCCTGCGCCTGTTCCGTAAAAAGGAAATGGAGTCACAGGAGGAGTTTAATATGCACAAAAAGGTGCAGAACGTGAATGACATTCTGCGTCGCATCAAGAAACTGAATGAACGTGACGCTTTGGAAGCTATCAAGTACAATGGTGATACCAAGTTTGTGCGTGTGGAGAAACGCCTGAAAGAGAAAGACAAGGAAGAAACCGAACGCAAGGTTACGCCACGCAACTACGCATGGACGGAGGAAAAGGAGAAAATGACCATCATTCTGCTTGCCATCAAGGAAGATGTGGACGATGTGTATTTCCATAACCAATCCATCTTGGAAGTTCCAGAGTATTTCAAGAAGAACATCCTTACTTACGTCACACGCCATTTCAAGGAAGAAGCGGTAAAGACCGACCGGGAGGTGCGCAAGTATGTGAGTGAGATAATAAACAGAGAATATCAAATAGCAAGATAACAAACGAATGAAAAATATAGAAGAAATAAAAAATCAGACCTATGCGCTGATTGATGACTTGAAAAAGACTACCACAGAGAACGGACTCGCTGGTAGCGGTAACGAATATGTGGTTATTGTGGAGATTTTCCTCTACAAGTTCCTTAATGACAAGTTTATCTATGAGGCTAAAAAAGAAAAACCAGAACTGGCTAATGCCGAGGATTTCTTTGCAGCTCTTGATGCAATGTCGGAAGATGATTATGAGGAGATGTGCGATTCCATGCTCGACACAATCATCTTGAAAAAGGAACATCTTATTCCGTTCCTTGCCAAGCGACAGAACGAGGATAAGTTTGCCGAGCTGTTCGATTCTACATTGGAGAGTATAGCAAGCGAAAACTCAGACATCTTCTATATCCTCAATGAGGACGAGACCAGAGTTTCCATTATGAAGCCTATATCTGATGTGGTTTCTGGTGGAACGAACAAGAAGAATGCCTTTTGCCGTTCGCTAATTGGTGATGTGGCAAGTTTCTCGTTTGAGAATGCCTTTGAAGCTGGCTATGATTTCTTCTCCACGATATTTGAATACCTTATAAAAGATTACAATGCCAATGGTGGTGGCAACTATGCCGAATACTACACGCCTCACGCTATTGCAGCTATCATGGCTCAACTGCTTGTTGATCCGTCGGAAGATGTAAGGAGCGTGACTTGCTATGACCCATCGGCAGGTACAGGAACACTTGTTATCGCCTTGGCTCATGCCATCGGTGAGCAGAACTGTACGGTCTATACACAGGACATCAGCGATAAGTCATCAACAATGATGATGTTGAACCTTATCCTTAACAGCATGAGCCATTCTCTGACCCATGTAATACAGGGTAACACGCTAAAGCATCCATTCCACAAGAATGAGGATGGCTCGTTGCGTAAGTTCGACTATATTGTCAGCAATCCACCTTTCAAGTTGGACTTCTCCGACTATCATAGCGATTTGAAGACCGATAGTTACAAAGGGCGTTTCTTTGCTGGCATTCCAAATATTCCTTCCAAAAACAAGAAAGGCATGGAAATTTATCTGTGCTTCTTCCAACACTTACTTTACAGTCTGAAAGAAGACGGTAAGGCGGCTATTGTCGTTCCTACGGGTTTCATCACGGCTAAAAGTGGCATCGCTTTCAAGATACGTAAGCACTTGGTCGATGGCGAGAAGTCCATTCTGCGTGGTGTGGTAAGTATGCCAAGTAATATCTTTGCAAACACTGGAACCAATGTAAGTGTGGTGTTCATCGACAAATCTGGCGTAGATAAACCAGTACTCATTGATGCAAGCAAACTTGGTGAGACAATCAAAGAGAATGGCAACCAAAAGACAAAACTGCGCACAGAGGAGATACAACAGATTGTCAACACATTCCGCAACAAGGAAGTGGTTGAAGACTTCTCAGTCACTCCAACTTTTGATGAGATAAAGGAGAAGGGTTACAGTTTCTCCGCTGGTCAGTACTTCGACATCAAGATTGACTATGTGGATATTACGGAAGATGAGTTCAACCGTCGTATGGATAATTTCAAGACCACGCTAAGACAACAATTCAACGAGAGTCACCGTTTAGAAGAAGAGATTCTGAAGCAGTTGGATTGTATCGGTTTCAATGAAAATGTTGGAAAGGAATAACAGGATGAACGAAATAACAAAAGACAGCAATACATTGTTGCCTACAGGCTATGTTCAATGGCGTAAAAACATTGAGCATCTAATTGACACTGCAAAGTTGAAAACAGCTATTAGTGTCAATATGGGTACTTTGTCGCTATATTGGAATATAGGGAAAAGCATATTGCAGAAACAGGAACAGGAAGGTTGGGGTAAACAGGTCATAGAACAACTGTCAAAGGATTTGATCTCTCGTTATCCAGATGACCGTGGCTATTCCAAACGCAACCTTGGCTATATGAAGAGTTTCGCCATGCAATATCCTGATTTTCCATTTTTGCAAGTGCCACTTGCAAAATTAAAGAACTGCCAATTTTGCAAGCGACACTTGCAAAATTAGAGGGTGAAGGTAAGGATTTTGTGCAAGTACCGCTTGCACAAATATCTTGGTATCATCATATCTCATTGCTACCCAAGGTGAAAGACGAAGCACAACGTGCCTACTATATAACGGAAACAGCCCAAAATGGGTGGAGTCGTGATGTGATGCTCCTTCAGATAGACAATGGGTATATCAATGCAAAAGGTCATGCCATCAACAACTTTGAGCAGACATTGCCACCCCCTCAGTCAGACTTGGCTCGCTACATATTCAAAGACCCTTACAACTTTTCATTCATTGGAACGGTTGCATTGCAAAACGAACTGGATATAGAAAAGTCTTTGACAAGCAAGATTACCGATTTTCTTCTTGAAATGGGACGTGGTTTTGCTTATATAGGCAGACAATACCATATTTCGGTTGACGGTGATGATTACTATATCGACTTATTGATGTACCACCTCAAATTGCATTGCTATGTTGTGGTGGAATTGAAAGCTGTGGAGTTCAAGCCAGAGTTTGTAAGCAAACTAAACTTCTATATTTCGGCTGTTGATGACTTGGTGAAATCTCCAGAAGACAAACCTACCATTGGTTTGCTCCTTTGCCGAACCAAGAGCAACAAGAAAGCGGAGTTTTCGCTTCGTGGCATTACCCAACCAATGGGTATTGCACAGTACGAAACAGAAAAACTCTTTGCTGATGTTGCATCGGCATTACCACAGATTGATGAAATAGAAAAGTCAATGGAGAATACAGATAACTGATAAGATATTAAGTTAAGGGTATTTATGCAGTTATTTCCATTTTGGAAACAACTGCATATCACCAATAAAGAAAGGTACAAATGGAATTGAAGAAATATAAAATTGGAGATTTAGTACAAGTTACAAGAGGTGCAAGCTTGGGTGGCGAATTTTATGCCACCCAAGGAAACTATGTACGTCTTACTTGTGGAAATTTTGACTATCGAAATAATTGCTTCAAAGAGAATCAATCAAAAGATAACATCTACTATACAGGTGGTTTCAAAGAGGAATTTCTACTTGAAAAGGGAGACATTATTACGCCTTTGACAGAACAGGCAATCGGATTGCTTGGCTCTACTGCAAGAATACCCGAAAGTGGAAAATATATCCAAAGTCAAGATATTGCAAAAATTGACTGCAACGAAAGCTTATTGGATAAAGACTTTGCTTTCTACCTAATCTCGTCAGCTTGCGTTAAACAGCAGCTTAGTGCCGCTGCTCAGCAAACAAAAATACGCCACACCTCTCCTGACAAGATTAAAGAATGTACAGTGTGGATTCCGTCTCTTGATATTCAGAAAAGGATTGGGCGCATTTTAACGGACATTGATAACAAGATAGCCATCAATCGTCAGATAAATGATAATTTAGAGGCGATGGCAAAGCAACTCTACGACTATTGGTTTGTGCAGTTTGACTTCCCGAATGATGAGGGCAAGCCGTATAAATCAAGTGGTGGGGCTATGGTCTGGAATGAGAAGCTGAAGCGTGAAATACCGCAGGGATTGGGTACCCCAAAGATTGGAGATATAGAAAAGAACATCATAACTGGCAAGACTCCTTCTTGTGCAGATGAGGATAATTTCGGAGGAGATATACCTTTTGTGACGATAGACGATATTAGAGGCAATCTATTTGTTTTCGAGGCACAACGCACTCTTTCTACAAAAGGTGCAGATAGTCAAGAAAAGAAATACTTACCCATAGGAAGTCTTTCTGTTTCATGTATTGGAACTATTGGCGTTATGGGATTTGTTGCAAGATTAGCGCAGACGAACCAACAGATAAACTCAATTGTTTTTGAACATGAACATAACAAAGAATTTCTATATTTTTCTTTGAAATTGTATTTTGAAAATGCAAAAGCTAAGACTGGGAATGTTTTTGCAAATATGAGCAAGGAAGAATTTGCGTCAATAATCGTGGCTTATCCCCCAAAGCAAATTTTACAAGCTTTCCATAATAAAGTTGCTCCAATATTCGATAGTATAAAGAATAATACAGAAGAAATCAATAGTCTCACTAAGCAGCGAGACGAACTTTTGCCCCTCTTAATGAATGGTCAAGCAACAGTAAATTATCATTTATCTGACGATTGACTTTGATTTTCTCATCAATAGAGGCTAAAGAGGCAACTATTTGGTTTTGTTTTTCGAGGGGTAGATATTCAATATCAATGGCAGACAGAGCATTGTCAAGCTGTAAGTTCTTGATGCCTGAAGTCTTCCCCTCGAAATTGAAAAATGCACCATGATTATATACATTCTGCCAAAAGTAATACACATACAAAGGATTCCAACCAGCCTTTACACGAAATGCTGTACAAAAGTTAGAACAGACAACATTACCTTTGACTTTTATCAAATCTTCCGACACATATACAATGCGTCCAGTAGATTGTGTAGGACTACCTCCAGATTTTTCAATCACCAAATCACCTGCTGCCAGAAGTTTTGTTTCTTTTGTGCGGTCACAAACATATCGTTGAGGTATGTCTGTAAAATTGTGGTTGATTATAGGCACTATGTCTGCGCCCCTAACACAATATGCTGCATTAGGGGTATCTTGTGTAGGAGATTCTTCGCCCCAATCTCCCGTTATAAATGTGTCAATAATATCTGCTAATTTCATATACTTCTTACATTTTGTGATGCAAAGGTACTCAAAATCAAGCAGAATAACTAATTTGTAAACCTTAATTAAGGAATTTGCGGTGTGCCATCTTGACATTTGTCTGATTTACCATAGCATAATGCAGCGTGGTGTCAATTTTTACATGTCCCAACATCTTCTGCACTTGCTCTATTGGCATACCCTTGTCAATAGCCATTGTTGCTAATGTTCTACGGAATTTGTGAGGGTGAACCTTGTTGAGGTTTACACGCTTTCCAAGCTGACGCAAACGTACTTCCACGCCACTAATGGTCAGCCGTGTGTGAGGTTCATGCAGACTCACAAACAATGCTGGGTTAGTGTCTGTGCGTTGCTCCAAATACTTTTTGAGGTGAATTTTAGTCCTTGCGTTGAAATAAACCTCACGCTCTTTGTTGCCCTTGCCAAACACTACACACTGGCGTTCTTGAAAGTCAATGTCGTCACGGTTGATTTTTACTAACTCTCCTACACGCATACCAGTACTAAGCAGCAAATCTATCATAGCAATGTCACGCAATTCTTGGCAACTGTCACGTAACACTTCGATATTCTCATCAGTCAGCACCTCTTTCACCAAAGCATCCGTGCGCACCTTATGGATCCTGCGGACAGGACTTTTGGTGATATAATCCTCATCTTCAAGCCAAGAGAAGAAACTGGAATAAATACGACGCAAGTTGTCAATAGTAACCTTGCTAAGTCCTCGTTGTTCCTGTTGTTCAGCGAGATAGCAACGAATGTCATTAGTGGCAATGTCACACACATTCTTCTTCACAGTCGCTATCAGCTTCTCAATGGAAGACTTATAATAGTGGATTGTCTTGTCTGAACAGCCCTCCACTTTCTTTGAGGATATAAAAGCCCCAAGAAGTTCAACGTTTTCCTTGTTGCGCTGTTCTTCCTCTGTTGCCTTTGGCGTAATCTCACACTCTGACAGTGCCTTTCGGGTCACATCTGTCAGCAAATTCAACTGATTTTCAGTCAAAACCGCTCGCATGCCGTCTAAAACGGTTTGTATAATTGTTTCTTTCATGTCATAAAACTTGTATTGGTCTCTATATAATATAAGGGAAGAAAGAAACGATGCCGATAAATGATAATTTACCGATGCTTGACCATTCATTAAGAGAGGCAAGAGTTCGTCTCGCTGTTTAGTGAGAGTCATAATCTCTTGGCTGTTTTTGACTATTGCATCAAAGATTGGGCAAAGTTTTTCTTCTAACTTGTTGGCAATATCTACATCTGGTGGCAGTACGATAGTGCTTTGTCTTAAATGGTCTTGTGTTATATGTCCCATCGTTGTTTTTCTTGCTTCTGCCATTTGCTTGAATACACCTATATAGTGTACAAGTTGGTAGAAATAGAATGAACACGGATAGCCATTCTTTGATGTTACCTTAAATATATGTTGGTTCAATCCACCAGTTCCATAAGCCCAGAGCATTACTTCCAAAGAAGCTGACCATGAGAACAACACATCACCATCAAACACTTTTACATCATCAGGAATGTCTGCCTTTACCCATTCCGTATCAACAGATAAGCCATCGTGCATTTCTTTAATCTTGATAACAGGCAATTTATTATCATCTGTCGGACGATATTTCTGACATGCCAAACCATTTGTGTATTCTGCAATATCTAACAAAGTTCCACAATACCAACCTTTCGGTATTTCACGTTTCAGCTTCTCATTCCACACCATAGCCCCACCACTTGATTTATACGGCTTGCCCTCCTCATTCGGGAAGTCAAACTGCACAAACCAATAGTCATAGAGTTGCTTTGCCATAGCCTCTAAATTATCATTTATCGGCAAGTACTTCTATATCTTTTGATATATCTGTCTTGTTCTTAAACTTTACAAACGGCAATTCACTTTATGAAACAATTAGTCTTGATTATCAGTACTTTGCATTACCTTTGCACTCAAAAGAAAATACGCATGGGACTATTCAAGACGATAAAAGACATATTCAGCAACGGCAAAGGCAAGGAGACAAACACACAAGAGAACGTTTCCTTGCCTTCTTCTATAAATGTACCTCAACAGTCCACCAAGCAGCCTTTGGTAATGCCTGGTGTTACAGAGGTTATAAAGGCAAGGTCATATCTGAAAGCAAATGACACAGAACAGACTAAATGCCAATACGAGAGTGCGGTTCAAAAAGGATATTCATTGAACCTTGAACCCTATAATTGGCTACTTCGCCATTATACAAGCAAAGAACAATGGAGCGATGCCAAGCGTGTTCTGTTGCTTGTCCCTGCAAAATTCAGCCAAGATGCGATTGTTGTCGAATTTAGGGAAGTAATAAGGCAACGAGAAGACAAACTACCCAAACAAGCCAATCTCCACAGAAACATTACCACCAAAGACACATTGGCAAACCGATACAAAAGTTTGATTGCTCAACTGCCCGAATTTGATTTCTACACAAGTGGAAACGATACTTTGTTTTCAGAAGACGCTCCAGCGTGCCGTCAGATAGAAGATATAATCAGCCATATAGAGAATGAACTACGCAAGGCAAAGGTTGCCGAGAAAAGCAAGGATTACATCACCGCAACCAATATCTATGAAGAGCTGATTGCCAATGGCTATTGGAAGCCAGAGCCTTACAACCGTCTGCTTTATATCTATGACAAGGCTGGACTTACAAATGGGGTAAAGGAGTTACTTGTTCTTGCAATAAGTTTCTTTGAAAATCAGCAAAAGGAACAGAAACAGGAATTATTACGCCTTGCCGACAAGTACAAAAGCAGAGCCTATGCAGAGGCGAAAATAAATCAAGGAAAGATAGTGGCATATTTCGATGGTTTCTTTGAAATATACATGCCTTTCCCTGATATTGATGTCTGGAAGCGAATACTCGCTGACACTACCGCTTAATGCCCGAACTCTTCTTGGGATAGTGTTTGCTGTGGGCGAATCTCATGCAACGTCTGGCAAAGCTGAAAATATCCTCGTCCTTATCCCTCCAAGGCAATTCCGAATTGGAGCCACCGCCACCTCCCGACTGCGTGATGCTTGTTGCCCCATTGACGCCCTCAATGAACATCTTGACAGCTGTGCCAAGCACGTCTTTGAAACGCATATCGCACATATCTTCAATGATGGTGTTCTCTGCCATTTTCTTGGCTTCGGGTACATTGGCGCAAATTCTACTGCTCATCGTCAGCAGTTCTTGGAAACTGCCAGCAAGAATAGAGGCTTGGGCGTATGTCTGCAAAGTACGTGATGTCTGCTCCTGCACGACACGCAAAGTTTCAGCCTCAGACTTCTGCGCCCTTGTCATGGCTCTGAACTCGGCAAGGGCTTCATCGGCTGCACTCAGTTTTTCTCGTTTGTCCGTCAGCCTGAACTCCAAGGTGGACAACTGACTTTTGAGCCGTTCCAGTTCCTTTAACAACTCGGAATGTTCGCCATTCTGTTGTTCCAACTGTTTCTCAACCTCATGGATTTTGTTCTCCACCTCGGACTTCTGGTGAGTGAGGTTTTCTATCATCGTTTTCAGACCTTTAACGGCATTCTCCTTTCTGCGAATGTCAAGTTCCAGTTTGCCATTTGCGATTTCCAACTCACGGCTTTCGGCTTGGAGTTGTCTATACCATTCGTCACGAGGGACATGCTGGGCATTGGTAGCCGAAACGGATTCGCCACGTACCAAGCCCCACTTTTTGTTGACCTCTGCCAAATAGTCGTGGATAGCATCCAGTTTGTTTGCGTCACCACCAAAAGTGTCTCTGTATTTGATACGCATCTTCTGTTTCTTCTCATCGTACATAATGGGCGTGACAAGGCAATGGATATGCGGTGAAGACTCGTCAAGATGAACGGAAAAGTCAATGATATTGTCTTCGCCCCATGCATCGGCAACAGCCTTGTAGATGTCCTTTGCCCACAATTCTATCTCCGCTTTGCGCTTGACATGACTGTTGTCTGCGCCTTTCGCTCGCTCCACATTCTGGTCTCCGAAAGCCATTTCTCGCATTCTGTCGGCATCGCCCGAAAATATCATGTTGCAGGCAATGCGATATTTGGGCGTTTCAAGCCCTTTGTTAGGGTCTTCCGCACCAGTGGCTTCCAAGCGGTCTTGAAACCGCTCCAAAATGGGCTTAGAAGAGCCGAGAGGTACAATCTTATCGCCCTTGACTATCTCAAAGTTGAGATGCGCACGGCTCTTGTCGTAGTTAAACTTCTTGTTGGAGGCTTTTGCTTCCCATTGGGATTCCGTCCAACGCCTCTGATGTTCGTTATCTTCACCTGCCGAAAACGACTTGACGGCTTGTTGGTGAAACACTTGGTATTCTGGCATAATGTTATTTCTTAGATGGGGTAATGAAATTTATAAAATGAGCTTGCTCTGGTGTCCTCCTGAAGGCTTGCCCGACGGAGCATAATTCGGTTGGTGATAACCATACCGAGGATTATGTTCCCCATCTACATTATGCGTACATATAGGCAAGCCTCTTCTGTTGTGTACCATCACTGCTCTAAAACGGTTTTGATGAAGTCTTGGCATTGCGTTCTTACTGGCAAACTGACAGCATGAAGGCAAATGCCAAGACTAAAAATGAATGAACGGTAGGTTACATTTCACGTTGCTCGTGGAATTGCTCCATATCTTCCGCCAACAACTGCTCTCTCACATCATCAGGGATTTCTTCCAAGGAATGGAGTTGCTCCATTTCCGAAGGAGTGATTTCTGATGAATCGGAAGAAGGCAAAGGCAAAGTTGAAGAAGTCGGATCTGAAACAGACTTGTTCGGGTTCTGTTCCGACTTCGCTTTGCCGTTGTCTCGCTTATAAAGGGCATTGGCTGTATAAACCGTTTCACCCTCATGCTTCCACGCTGCTATGCACCTCATATCCATAATGGTGGTAAGGCAATCAGTTTTTATTGTTACGATACCCAACTGTTCCAACTGTTTCAAGAAGCGGATAACTGTCTTTCGGTTGCAGTTCCATTCCTTTGAAAGTTCAAGGGCAGATACACAAGTTTGTCCTTGCATTAGTGGTTTGGATATGCCACGCTTGGTATAGGTGGTATCGGCAGTTGCCGTGTGGTGAAGCAGTCTGCGGAAACATTGTATTCTGTTGATGCCTCCCTCGTTGCTACTGAGAAAATTCAGTTGTTCGTCCGTCAATGACAGATAGTAAGTGACAGGGCGAGTTTTGTCTATCTCTTTTCTTTCCATGTCCGAATGGTTTATAAATGGTGAATGACTGAAAGGACAACAAATCATCGGTGAAGACCATGCTGTTGCCGTGGCATATCCTCACTGACAATCTCCATGAGTTTTCTATCCAAGCGTTGAAGTTCATCTTTGTTAAGACTGTTTATTGCCTCTATGCTTACTCGTAATGCAACGGCACGTCTTCCATACAAAATGGCTTGTTCGTCATTATCTATGGCATGGTTTGCACCAGTTGCTTCAATGTAATCATTGACGGCATCCCTCATGGATGGTTCACGAAGTCCTGTCTTAGCCCAGAGGACAGACAGTTTGACTGCCTGTTCCTTCTTGGCTTCAAATTCTGTTGTCCTCATGGCTACTTGACACTTAGATTTTTCAAGATACGGTTGGCTTCTTCTGAAACCTGCGCCTTTGACGCAATCGCATTTCTGCGAATCCATGTCAAGAGTTCCGCTTTCTCGAAATACACCATCTTGCCATTCGGCTTGTAATAAGGAATGGTCTGCTCATGGGTCATCTTGTAGAGCGAACTTTTTGTCACTCCCATAAATCGGGCAGCTTCTTCCAAAGTCAGCACTTCCTTACCTGCTGACAGGGTATTTTCAAGCACTTCTACTCGCTTGGCGAGTTTTAGGTTCTCCAGCATGAGTGCTTGAACATCCGGAGTAACGCTTTGATTGGTTCGTGATTCCATAATCTGTTGATGTTTTAATTTGACTATTTCATCATGACCATTGTTTGTGATTGCAAGTTGAAAGTGGTGCAAAGGTATGTAAGAAAATTCTCATTCTGTTAGAAATGCTTGGTCAATGACGAAATCTTAAGTTATATTATAATAATGAAGTTGTTTCATACTCTAAATCATACTTGGATGAAATAAAGTGAAGACAAAATCAAACTTAGAAACGATAGTAAGAATACAAGAGAAACGCTGTTTTGGGGACTTGGTTGCCAAACCCTCAAAACACCCATAAAAATGCAGAAATGGTGCTTGGGCTGTAATTTTATAGTTGCAAATACGCAATTATCTCTTTTTTATTTGGAAATTTTTGTTGCACGTTTGTTATGTGGAGGTGTTTTATAAAATAACAATACTGATAATCAGTGAGTTACACAGCGAAATAATCCCACGAAGTAGAGCATGGCTCCGTAGAAATGAACTGTCAAATAACGGGTTAGCCACTTCGCCCACGCTCCTTCCCACTTGGGCAGCAACGAAAATGCCCATTGTATTGGACCGAATATAGTGAGCATTCCGAGCAATATCTGCTGACAGTATATCGTCGCCCACCAACCGATGCGGAACACGATCAGGGCTATCAGCATCACTATCTTGTCGATGCCCACCACGGCCCCTGCCGTCAGTGAGGTGAACCACAGTTTGCTGGCATCCTTCTCCATGTTGGTCACTTCGTCCACGCCCGTCTGCTCCATCGTCGCCTCTATCAGGTTGGGGTCTGATGTGCCCTTATGCGCCACGTCTGCCTGTGCCTGGAGGTCAGTGTACATCGAGTCCCTGACATATACCAACTGCTGCACCTCCTCAAACTTGTCGGAAATTTGGGTCGCCTCTGCCTCATAGAGGTCGTGGGTGTAACTGCCGATGCAATTGGGAATATAGGATAGAAAATCCAATACGCACCAGCTGCTGCCGCTGTTGGTCATGCCTGTGTCAGCAGGTGGGTACCACCAACAGAGGATGATGCTCACCACCAAGGGCTTGAACAGTTTCATCACGTCCAACGGTTCGTTCTTCACCATCATCTTGTAGGCCATGCTTGCCGCCACGATGATAGAGAACAGTGCCGCCAATGCCATACACATTTGGAGGATCCACCAGTAACCACCAATTATCCCAAGCGGGTCTAACCATCGGAAATGAAAGGATAGTAAGGTGATGTAATATCACTGATTTACAGTCTATTAGGAATGAAAGCCGATTTTGGATTGGTTCGTTATTCTTTCCTAAATTAGCGGATTGTTTACCCACTTTTGTCTCGTTTTTGTCCCTCGTTGTATTATCTTTGTATCGCAAGCTAAATGCTTGATAATCAGTGATAAAAGAATATATTAACATCAGAAAAGAAAGGAAATAAAATGGGACGAAAGAAGAAAGAAATCCGTTTGAAAGAGCCTGTTCGTATTCGTGAGAAGAAAATCTCTGGCGGAAACATCAGCCTCTATCTCGACATTTATCAGAATGGATTGCGCAAGAAAGAGACTTTGAAACTCTATCTTGTGCCAGAAATCAACGCTGCTACCAAGTTGCAAAACGCCAATACGAGAAAGTTGGCAGAGCAAATCAAGGCGCAGCGCATTCTTGACATCCAGAGAGAGGGTCTTGTGGATTGGGACAAGGTGAAGAAGTCGCGCATGACACTTACCAAGTGGATGGATGACTTTGTGAAGTACAATGCCGAGTTGTCTGAGTCTTCCATGAAGACCAAGCGCAACACTCATGCTCGCATTGACCAATACCTAATATATATAGGCAAGCCAGAGTTTCTGTTGAAAGACGTGGATAAGGAGTTTTGCAAAGGCTTCATTACTTTTTTGAAGACTTGCACCTACAATGATGGAAAGAAACAACTCAGCACCACCACTTGCCGTATGTTCGTCAACTATTTCGGCTCGTCATTGGCAAAGGCAGTAAGGGACGGACTGATTGAGCAAAATCCATTCTTGCTATTGGAGGCAAAGGAGAAGCCACAGAAGCGAGTGGCTGAGCGTGAGTTTCTGACGATAGAGGAAATAAAGAAGGTGATGAACACACCATGCCGTTATGAACTGGTGAAGAAAGCCTTTCTGTTCTCCTGTTTCACTGGTCTGCGATATAGCGACATGAAAGCCTTGAACTGGAGTGAAATCCACAAGGCTGCTGACGGCAAGACAGAATACATTGACCATATCCAAGTCAAGACCAAGGACAGAGTAACCATCCCCTTGTCGGAAGAAACAAAGAAGTGGATGCCTAAAAGAGAAGAAGGCATAGACAACATCTTCCACAACTTGACAATCACATCTACAACTGTAGAAGTGGTTCTGAAAGAATGGATGGAGGCAGCAGGAATAACCAAACATATAACCTACCATTGCTCACGACATACGGCGGCTACGATGCTCCTGACTCTTGGTGCAAGTATCTATGTAGTAAGCAAGATACTCGGACACAAGAGCATCAAGATGACGGAGATTTACGCCAAGATTGTTGACAAGAAGAAGTTGGAAACCGTGAACCTCGTGAACGGAATGTTTGACCAAATACCAGTAATACAATGAAGATAGAAATCAAGGAACGTAAGCTGACGGAAGGCAAAAGAGCCTTATATCTGGAATACTACGAGACTGGCTTCCGCAAGAGAGAAAACTTGCACCTCTATCTCTTGCCCGATGATGCCGTTGGTGCTGCAAAGCACAATCGGCTTACATACAACAAGGCTATGGAGATACGAGCAGAGCGCATCCTCACCCCTCCTGTATTGGAGAAAGAGAATGCCAAAAGCGAAGAACAAGGCAACGGCTTGACTTGGCTGCAATGGTGCGATGACTATATCAAATGGTCTGTTGATTGTGGCAACTGCAAGAAGATGATAGGTCATAAGAATGTTGTCCGCAAGCGTATCGCCACTTATTTACGAAGAGTAGATAAGAAAGACATCCTGCTGAAAGATGTCAGTAAAGATGAAATTTGCGGTCTTTTTGATTATATGCGCAACAAGTATCGCAACAAACGCCAAATCAAGACCAACGGAGGACGGTTGGCTGATTACTCATTACTGTTGTTTGAGGAAACAGTCAAAGCGATATTTAACAAGGCTATGCGTGAAGGACTTGTAAAATTCAATCCTGTACACAGTCTAAACAAGTTGGAACGCTTCCATGCTCCTGACAAGCACAGAGAGTATCTTACGCCCGAAGAACTCACACGTTTCCTGGCGGTGGAAGCTGAATGTGAGAATGAACGAACCGTACAACTGGCATTTGGCTTATCATCCATGACAGCCCTTCGCCTTGGCGATATGCAGCATCTAAGGTGGTGTGATATTAAAATGATAGATGGCGTGCCGACTATCAGCATCATACAGCGAAAGACTAAGCGTCCTGCCATTATTCCGCTCAATGAAATGGCGCAATCGTTGTTGCCACCTCGGACGGATGACAATCCGGAAAGTCTTGTGTTTCACCTTGTCAAGAAGTCAGACAACGTATCGAAATACGTAAGAAGACTTAAAGAAAAGGCTGGCATAGAAAAGGATTTGACCTACCATTGCTCACGGCATACGACAGCATCGTTGGCTATCTCAGCAGGAGCAGACATATCGGCAGTGAAGGATGTTTTGGGACATGGAAGCATCACTTCAACCGAAGTTTATGCAAAAGTGGCTCTTGAAAAGAAGATAGAGGCGGTCAATCTGTTTAATGGCGTGTTTGATTGAGACATACAGCAGAGTGCGAACAACGGAGAAGTCTTACTTCTTCCCTTTTGTTGGGAAATTGCCGTCAGGCTGTATTCAAAAAACGCTTGTGTTCAAATAAATCTGCAAGACTTATCTGGACCCAGGCATTTTCATGTTCAATTTAATCTTTGATATAGATGATAACAGGGGTAATATACGCTCGTGTCTCCAGTATTGGTGACAGACAGAGCACGGAAAGGCAGGTCAAGGACTTGTCGGAGTATGCAAAATATAAGGGTATAGAAGTCCGCAAGGTCTTTGAAGAACACATCTCTGGCGCAAAGAAGAATGATGAGCGTCCTGTGTTGTGTGAAGCAATGGAATACTGCAAGGCAAACCGCATTGGAATCCTACTTGTCAGTGAACTGTCAAGATTGGGGCGTAATGCGTTTGAGGTGCTTGCCTCTGTCAAGGAACTCATAGACTGTGGCATCAACCTCTACATACAAAAGGAACAACTTACATTATTGGACGATGAAGGACATCCGTCCCTCTTTGCCCCGATAATGATAGCCACGCTTTCAACCTGTGCGCAATTGGAACGTGACAATATCTCATTCCGATTGCAGTCAGGAAGGAAGCAGTATATAGAGAAAGGTGGAAAACTCGGACGCAAGATAGGCTCTGTAAAAACGGAAGAACAGATGAAAGCCGAATATAGGGAAGTAATAAGTCTGCTTCGCAAGGGATATTCAATTCGGGATGTGGCGAAGTTGAGTGGTAAAGGGGTAAGTACCGTACAACGAGTTAAGCGATTAATAAAAGTACAATCATCGCAATAATACTATTAATTTTACGTTCTTTTCAAAGAAAGGGTTTGTGCAATAGTGGCTTAAAGGCTAAAAGCACTACCTTTGTATACAATAATAAGTAACAACACGTTTAAGGTCACAAATTGTGATCTCAAAATAAAGATAGAAATATGGCAGATAATATAGAACATCAAGATAAAGGAGAACTGGTCGCAAATTGTGACCAGTTACAAAATGATGAAGTCGTAGTTACCACTCCTGTAGAAAGTCGAATAATGTCTATTCGTGGAAAGCAGATTATGATAGACAGAGACTTGGCTGAACTTTATGGAGTGGAAACTAAAAGATTAAACGAGGCTGTAAAACGTAATATAGAACGTTTCCCTGAGCGTTTCCGTTTTCAACTGACTAAGGAGGAAATGGCTGAACTGGTCGCAAATTGCGACCGGTTCAATAGTTTGAAGCACTCAACAGTTCGTTCATATGCTTTCACGGAGCAGGGAGTGGCTATGCTCTCCACTGTTCTTAGAAGTGAAACCGCAATTCGTGTAAGCATACGAATTATGGATGCATTTGTTGCAATGAGACGCTTCATGGTGACAAATGCAGAAGTTTTCCAACGTCTTTCAACAATGGAGTACCATCAACTGGAAATGCAGCAACATCAGCAAGAAACAGACAAACGCATAGACGAGGTGTTTCGCAGATTGGACGAGGGCAACGCAAAGCCGAAGCAGGGTGTGTTCTACAATGGGCAAGTTTATGATGCCTATACTTTCGTGTCCGACTTGATTAAGAGTGCGAAGAAACGTATTGTCCTTATCGACAACTATGTTGACGAGACTGTACTGACATTGCTCGATAAAAGAGATAATAACGTGTCTGCAATCATCTACACTCAGCAGATAAGCCGTCAGTTACAACTTGACATAGACCGTCATAATGCTCAATATGCACCGATTGATGTTGAAACATTCCGTTTATCACATGACCGCTTCCTTTGTATAGACGATGATGTGTATCACATAGGAGCATCCATAAAGGACTTGGGCAAGAAGTGGTTTGGTTTCTCCAAGATGGAGATACTTACACCAGACGAATTGGTGGAAAGGATCAATAGAGAGTAATCAATACGCAATATTTCAAGAATATAAACATTAAAAATTACGATTTATGAAAAGAAATTTAGGTATATTAATAGCAATGATTTTCATAACGGTATTATCAAGTTGTGAAAAAAAGGAGATTCTAGAGCTTAAGACTGTCTGGGGAGAAGCGACTATTAATAATAATTGTTTATTCCAATACACAACAGTTGGCGAAGGTTTATCTCATACATACTGGTTTCTTCCATTAGGTGTTAATAACAACATTTGTATAGTCAAAGAAGGCGTATGTTACTTTCAAATGTTTCTACGAGATTATGAAGAAAAGGATGCTGATAATTTTTGGCTAATCCTGATTGGGTGCTATGCTGATGAGAAATTTCCGATTATTGGCAAGGAATACAAGATAGTTGTCCAGGATCAAGTTAATTTGGGCAATATAGGCATCTCTTTCTATGAGAGTGGAAAACTTAGAGATTTCTATTCTGAGAACTCCGAATTTGTGTCTTACGGCATCGCAGGCTTAAGCATACCACCTTCTCATGAGAAATTTATACCCTTAGCTGGATCGATAAAATTTGTGAAAGGAGACACGAAGTCTGGTGAGTATTCCATTTCATACAGTCTTAAAAGCGAAGATAATTCTGCCAGTGATACATACAGTATTATGGGTAAATTTAATGGTAAACTAAAAGTTATTAAATGAAAATGAAAACAATAAAGCTTTTGTTCATAATGTCGATAGCATTAGTACTCTTGTAAAGAGTGCAAGAAACGTATTGTCCTTATCGACAACTATGTTGACGAGACTGTACTGACATTGCTCGATAAAAGAGATAATAACGTGTCTGCAATTATCTACACTCAGCAGATAAGCCGTCAGTTCCAACTCGACATGGACCGTCATAATGCTCTATATGCACCGATTGATGTTGAAACATTCCGTTTATCACATGACCGCTTCCTTTGTATAGACGATGATGTGTATCATATAGGAGCATCCATAAAGGACTTGGGCAAAAAGTGGTTTGGCTTCTCTAAGATGGAGATACTTACACCAGATGAATTGGTGGAAAGGATCAATAGAGGATAATACATACAAATTTCAAGAAAAAGAACTTAATACATAAATATAAAGTAAGCAATGAAAAGGATTTGGATTTTTTCTGATGGCGATGCTCAGCATCGTTTCTTTTACAGGTTGTGATAAGACTGAGGAACCTAGCGGACCAGTTATTGACTATGACAATCTGTTTGATAAGACTTATACTATTAACAACGATGGATGCTGTGTGCTCGAAAGTTGCGAACCCACAAGAACTACAGTTGTTGAGGATGAAGTGAAAGGCTATGGATGGAAAGTCATAGGCATATATGAAGTTCAGGATGACGGCAGGCTCTCACAGAAAGATTATCGCGAAACAGTTTGTGGTGGAGGATATGTAGATTACTGGTTTGAGTCAGACAGTCGGCTTGTCGGTTTCCACCATAGTGACCCCCCAGGCAAATTCTATAATAAGACAACGTGGCGCTACGATGCTACAAAGGGTTTCATCATGCGTGGCACAGAAAGCGAAAGTTTGCAAAACCGCTATATGCAAGTGCTGGCTTTGACCACTCTCCAAGGAAAGGAATTCTATATGTACACCATGCAAAATATTGGTGTCAAATTCGACGAGCACGGTAATCAGAAACCTTTTTATGGCATGGTTGTCTATCAACGCATGACCGACAATGAACTTGCCAAAATGAAGAAAGCATACGATTATGATGCAAACTTTGATTTTACCGGTGCCGTTCCTGACGACTGCAAGTTCCGTGTACGTGCAAGATACTACAACCCCGACGATTTTGAAGAAGGTACCAACGGAAGTGTCATCGTCGCTTTTGGAAATGTAGAATTCTCACTGACCGACCATCTCGGCACGGCAATGCTTCCAAACCCAGCATTGGAATATTTCGACTCCATCGTTTGGAGAGCCAACGACAGAATTGTTCCAGACAGATATGTCATACACCGCAACAATCAGAGCAAGGCGCAGACTGTCCTGACATGGACTACTCGTTTCTTCTATACGAACCCAAACCTGACCACATACTTTGAGGGTTACAAGAAAGGTCGCATCGTCTATACATACACGATGCACCACGACATCTACTTCGACAAATTCTTGTGCTTCGATTGGGGAAAGTTTTCGATGAGCAAGCCACGCGAGTTTACCGCTACATGTTTGCTTGACAAAAGCCGGAGTTTCACCGTTTACGAACCAAGGACATACAACAATGATATGAACAAGGTGTATGCCGAACTGCGCTACAATTCCGAAGAAAAAGGCAAGGGCAACGATATTGCCATCCTGGAAAAGGAAATCAGTGAACTGACGGAACTTATGATTAACCATTATGGCAAGGGAACCGAAGTGGGTAAGCAGGTAGAGCATTACCGCACCTTATTCAAGGCTCTTCCTGAAAAAGCGCATATTATTACATACTGGGCAACTGCTGATACAAGAATTGCACTTGTTTTCAATCGCGACGATGCTGACTCCAAGAATGATTACTATTACGTTCATGCAGAACCAGTTCAACAATAACAAAGCAATCAATCACAACTGGAGGTTTTATCCGCAAAATAGTTGATGGAACGAATCGCTATAGTATAGTGGTGAATTACATTATTAATACGGAACTATAAATCAAAATAATATGAGAATAAAAAAAATATTGCCTTTTATACTATTGGTATTCTTATTTATTTCATGTGAAAAAGAAGACTTTGAAATAGAAACCAATAATCAAAGAACAGTTTTTATGTATCTCCCATGGTCAACAAATCTGACAAGTTATTTTTATAATAACATTTCTGATATGGAAGAAGCTATACAAGAAAAAGGATTAGAGAATGAAAGAATTATAGTGTTTTTATCTACAAGCCCTTCTGAATCGGAGATGTTTGAAATAACTTTAAATAACGGTTCGTGTAAAAGGACTATCTTAAAAGAATATGTAAATCCTTCTTTTACCACAGAAGCTGGTTTGACAGAGATTCTCGGAGATATGAAAACATTTGCTCCTGTTGAAAGTTATTCAATGATTATCGGTTGTCACGGCACGGGCTGGCTTCCTGTTGTACAAAGCCGTAGCAAAGCGAAGGAAGATTTTGTTTATCATTGGGATTTTGAGAATGTTCCTATGACACGTTTTTTTGGCGGATTAACAGCAGAATACCAAACAAACATAAGCACTCTTGCTCAAAGCTTATCTAATAACGGATTGTCAATGGAGTATATTCTATTTGATGATTGCTATATGTCATCGTTGGAAGTTGCCTATGAGTTACGCCATGTAACCAACTATATGATTGCCTGTCCAACAGAAGTGATGGTCTTTGGTATGCCATATTCCACAATAGGCAAATATCTCTTATCAGAAAAACCAGATTACAAAGCTATATGTGAGTCATTTTATCAGTTTTATTCTAACTATCAATATCCTTATGGAACGTTGGCTGTAACAGACTGCTCTTACTTGGATGAGTTGGCAGAACTAATGAAATATATTCACTCTAATTATTCTTTTGATAGTACACAAGCTATAAATATTCAGCGTATGGATGGCTACTCCCCTGTGATATTCTATGATTTCGGAGATTATGTACAGACTTTATGTGGTACAGACACAGAAATATATAATAATTTTAAAACACTATTGGAGAAAGTTATCCCTTACAAAACTCATACCAAAGAATTCTACACGGCATCAAGAGGTCCTATTACAGTTGAAAGATATTCAGGAATAACAACCTCTGAACCAAGTACAAATAGCAAGATGGTAGATTACCCAAAAACATCATGGTGCATTGACACACATTAAATTATCACTCTGAACCAAGTTGTGATATAGTCCAAAATCTCCAACGAAGTAACTATCCGTGGGGGGCTTGACCCTTGCACATATAAAAAGCAAAAAGAAAGCGTTATCGGAGTATTACACAAAAAACAGCTGGCTATTACATAATGAAACAACATACTTGACTGATTGGTACGCTTCTCCTACCATGCGGACAAATCCCGGTAACAAAATGACAAAGCGGACAATGTTCTTAACATACCAACTTGTAAATGGGATGAATGATTTTCGTTTTTCGCAAGTTGATTTTATAAAATTGCTGCCAACAGTTCGTACTTTCGGAAAAAGATGTTATATTTGCAAATGAAAGAGTTATTTGACAGCATAGCAACGCAAAACGCTGAAATTCGCACAGTTGCCAAATCGTTACCTCTATTTCTCAAATAATTCGCTAATAGTTTATTTCTCAATCGGTTAAGTCAAACCGATAAAAATCTAAAATAAACTGTGTCAGGCTATAAAAGTTATAGTTAGACACGGTTTATTTACATTTCTATCCTTTCCTTTGCAGAGTATAATTCTTCCATCCTCAGCTTACTTGTCTATGTATGATGCTACAAAATAGACAATCGAAATGACCGTATAAAGGAAACACGGTAAGAATATCCAAAGCAAAGTCTTTACCCAACCGTTTGACAACCACACACCTTCATTCCTTGACATCATATTAGACATATCATAGAAATGGCGAGTGAGGATTTCTTTGTTTTTCTTTCGGTGGTCTTCAAGAAGTTTGGACTCGTTTTCAATGAGTTTCTTCCTGTTGTTGATTGCCTGTTCCATATCGGCATCATCAACCTTAGCTTTGACAGTTATGTCTTTTACTTTGCCGATGTAGGCTTCAATAGCTTTGGTGACAGTATTCGCTTTATCTGAGGCTTCACTCAATTTGTCTTTTGCTTCATGCATGGAAGCAGTAGCCATTTCAACGCCACTTTTTGCCAAAGTCAAACTATTGCCAGCATCCTTGTAGGCTTGAAGTTGTTGGTCAAATTTGTCCGAAGCCTTGTCCGCTTCGATGTTTTTGTCAATCGTATTCTCGAAAGATCCGAAATCCATATCTGATATTTTACTTTTACCTATTGGCATAATTTCAATGCTGTTGGTTGAACATTCGGTTATCTGCCATATCCTTGCTTCTTGCGAGGTCTGCACAGGCGATTAGCCATCATAGCGCAACGATACGCCCAAGACAGTTCATCCTCGTCCTTGTCACGTCCCCAACCTGAGGTAGCACCACCTCCGCCACCGCCAGACTGGGCGGCAATGGTTGTGGCAGCATCAATGTATTCAGCAAAGAGAAGAATGGCTGTCTTCAGCACATCGCCAATCTTGGCAAACACATTGTCGGCATCCAAAGCTATATTCTTGTCGATGACATCCAGACAATTCTGAGGAATATCAACAGGGTAATGATGAAACTCGTCCGTATAAAAGTCGAAGTGACGTATCTTTGGAGTGTTGTCCGCAGTAGGCATGGGCTTGGGCACAGTCATAATCTTAGGCTGTTGGGTATTCTTTGTTGGAGCTGAAACTGGTTTCTCCAATTCTTGATGATGCAGTTTCGCCCAAGTGCCTTCAATCTTTGAGGGCATCAGACAACGACCTTTGCCAAGCTCCGAGGACTTATAAATGGAGTTACCACGCTTGATGGCATATCCACGCACTTGTCCTTTGCTGTCGGATTGCAGTTTGACATCATATCCCGTTTGTGTGAGGCATTTTGTGTATAGTCCCCAATCAAAGTACGGCATCTTAGTTAAAACGGCAAGACAATCATTGGTTATCGCTTCCTTATTTTGGCGGCTCACCTCTTGTGCATCTTTCCATCCACGCTGTTGCCCAACCTTGGCGGCAGCAGCCATCGCTCTCTCGTAGATATAATGGGCATCATTCACGTTGCCCCTTATGTCTATGCGGTTCGCATCAATGTGAAGGTGCATAATGCCACTCTTGCTGTCACGATGAAGCGCAACAACATATTGGCTGTCTTTGAGGTTGGTTGCCTTTGCACTCTTGCGCTTCGACTTGGATGAAAGGTCAACCGTATCAAACTCACGGATAAAGTCATCCGCCAACCTCTGCCAGTCCTCCATCGTCCAACCTTGCGTTTCCTCCGAGGTTGGGGAAACCTCGATACGTATCATGTTACGTTTGAGCGGATGATAACGGTTCAACTTGTCCTCAAACTTCTTCTGCAAGGCAAGCATTCTTGCCCACATTGCCGTTGGGGAAATATCATCGGGCAAGAGATTGGTCTTTACAATCTCTGCCTTGTCCTTATCTACTGAGTAACGTATGGCATTTGCGCCATGACTTATCACCTTTGCTTTTGCTATCATATATGTCGTATGTTCTATTGGGTTAAGTATTTCTCTATCTCAATCATGCGGTTCAAGATAACCTCTGCGCTTGTTCTCCATCGTTTCATGAAGATTTCGCTGCGGAGAATGTTCTCACGTTCCGTAAGCGGACGACCTTTGAGGAAACCGAACAATTTCTGTATATCGCCCCTGGCATCTGATAGGCTGTTCAAAGCCTCCATTTCTTTGTCAGTCAGGCGTTGTTTGGGGTATTTGCCCTCCAACCGCTTGCGTGCGTATGCGCTTGTGGTCAGTCCGCAAAGGGCAGCATATTCCGCTATCTCCTTATGGAGTTGCGGTGTCAGCCTTACTATCAGGCGGCTCGTGTATTTCGGTGCCTCCTTATCTATAATTTTCTTATTCATACCAAGTATTGCTTCTATAAAAGTGTGCAACCCCATGCGAGCTTGCGAGCGTTCAAGAAGTCCATTAGCATACGGACAAACGAAGTGCGTTTGTATGACATTGGTATTTCTTGCATAGCACTGCTATCAGAGTTTACGCACAAGCACGCTACGCACTGGGGTTGCAACAGTTCACAGACTTGTTGTATAACGGTTCTCAAATTACCCAAGCAACAGCAATTGTGGGGCATCCTCCGCTTCCATCTGTTCTTTGAAGAATTGCCTTCTGGCTTCTGCCTCCAGTTCCATGTCAGAGACGCTTGGCGGTGGAACATCTTCCTCCTCGCCATTATCGCCATTTCCTGAAGTTAGGGAAGAAAAGGAACTGTTGGCAAGTTGTGTTGGAGAAGTACTGCCATTTTTGATGGGTGGATCCTCCTTGTTGGGGAAGGCTGTTGTGGAAGTCATAGTATTAGACTTGCCGGAACGGTCTCTTTGGTTGATGGGAACATAGTGAGGATTGACATATTTCTTGCCGTCAACAATCCATGCAGAAATGCATAGCAATGTGTGAACACTTCCTCGTCTTGTCTGTACAGAAGAAAGGATGCCCAATCTGTTCATGTGGTCAAGCATCTTGGAGACTGTCTTTCGGTCACACTTCCATAGTTTGGATAGAGCCACCTCTGACATGTTCACTTCCCACAATTCTGTTGTGGATTCCCCAACCTCATTCGAGGTTTCAAACTGCCGTGTCACAATCTGAATGAGTTGATAAAGGCATGAAAGGCGATTGATGCCAGCCGTGCCACCCATCAGATAGTTTACTTGTTCGTTACTCAGGATAATGCTGTTGAAAATATTACTGTTCATCGTTGTTTTCTTTTTGTTGTGTAAATCTGTTCATGCTGTTATGCGGAAAACTCTCTGCCGTCAAAAGAGAAACTATCGCCTCATGCCGAAGCCTCTCTCTGGCATATAATACTCCTTGTCGTATGCGATATGGTCAAGTACACGTTGCAGTCGGTCAAGTTGGGGACTGTCAAGCACTTGTATGGCATTGATGGTAATTTTCTGTGATGCCATTCTTCGATGCTCACAGCTTCTTTCCGACATGGTTCCGTCAGCATAGACCGAATGAAGATAGTTATTGACTGCTTCCGTCTGTTCCTTGCTTGGGTAAGCAGCAGGAAAGCGGTCGGAAATGTAGTCTACCATATTGCTGACCGCATTAGCCAACAGAGGGTCACGTTTTTGCAGACTGTTTACAAGTTCATCTTTCGTCATGATGCTATGGTCTATTGTTCATTTCATTCAGACGGTTTGCAACCTCCAGTCTTATCTCCTCCTCCGACATGGCTCTTGCTCCTCGTACCCAGTCAAGCAAGGCTTTCTTCTCAAAGAATATGAGCTTGCCAGCAGGCTTGAAGTACGGCAACTGGTTAAGATGCGTCATCTTGTAGAGCGTGCTCTTGGCAATGCCGAGAAAGGCGGAAGCCTCTTCAAGGTTCAACACTTCCTTTGTCATATAGCAAAGGTTCTCCAACTTGTTCACTCTCGACTGAAGCTCCACTATCTTGCGCTCATGGTCGAGGTTCATCTTTAATGCGTTCTTTTCTGTCATAAATTTGATATTTTGTTTATTTCGTTATCGATTTCGACTGCAAAGGTATATTGTTGCCAATGATATTCAAGCAGCCGTTATGGTTTATTAAAAGTGCTGATTTTCAATTCTTTGGTTCTATTTTACCATGCTGCAATGTGGTAGATTGGTCGGACACTCACTTGAATTTCAGCATCTTCAAATGTCTATCGTTCAAACATTCACAAAACCAAGGATTGGACAATAAGGGTGGCAAATCTTTGGTTCTATTGCCAGTTCTCGTTTTTGAAAATGTCCAACAGAGTGCAAAACAAAATTTAACACCCGATTTTCGCAAACCAAGCCGTTTGAGGTTAAAACCATTTGCAATAACCACATTTGGAGTACAATGGTAGGAAAATGAGTTGTGAATGAGAGAAATAGGGATTTCCCCTCGTTTTTCAAGGGACAAATTTGTACCTTTGCAAACGAAACAGAGGTATTCCACAAGGGATATTTCGGGCAAAGTGTTCTTGACTTTATTTTTCCGTGGTTTTGTCCCGTTTTTGTCCCTCGCTGATTTTGA
>VOFG01002869.1_pt1 | contig 37224 bp, 51 predicted proteins | sample 5384171 | NCBI WGS metagenome assembly VOFG01 (sample SAMN12384726, study PRJNA508395) | human gut metagenome | isolation source: healthy gut F | host: Homo sapiens
CGTCGCCTCGGTGTGCAGTGACGAGAACATGCACACGCGCGTCGTGCCGTTTGTGATGAGGTCGCCTGCGAGCCGCCGGTAGACGCGGCGGGCATAGTCCGTGTCGGCAAAGCGCGCCTCGGTTTTTTGAAGGTGTAGGTGTTGAGCCAGTCGAGCAGCGGCAGATCCATCCCCATGTCGAGCATGGGATACTGCGGCGCGTGCAGGTGCATGTCCGCGAACGACTGCATCACGAGCGCGTTGCCGTAGTCGGTCACGGGGAGGGCGGCATACTGCGCGGGCTTTTCCCGCCACAGGCCGCGGATCGTGCCGTCCTCGAGAGCATCCAGCCATGCTCGAGAATCTCCAGCCGGCCGAGCGCCGGGGCGTGAATAGGTTGCCGTGAATGAGCTGCTGCATATGAAAATCTCCTTTCCTTCAGCAAAAAAGGCATTCCGCCGGCATTTTTCGCCCGGCAGAACACCCATAGCGGGGGAAAACGAGTCCCCCGTAGAAACGTCCGCGCCATCTCCGCGGACCTATATGAGCAGGAGCTCCGCGCAGGGCGGACCGCCCTTTCTTGCTTACTAATATAGTATATCACATATTTCGCCCGGATGCAAGACGGCATATTGCACGCGGCGCGGGCATAGGCTTGTCTGAGGCTGATCGATGATGAAACAAAAGATTCTGCGAAGAACGCTGGCGGGTGCGCTCACGGCGGCGACGCTTTTGGGGCCGTGGCGGCGAGCGCGCGGGGAGCGAGAGCTTTACCGCGGCATGGGACGCCATGCGCGCGCGGCAGCCGCTCGCGCTGCTGCGCTGGGGCATCGGCGACTGGTTCGGGACGGACGGTCTGCCGCTCGAAACGCTCGTGGCGCTGGGGCAGTCGCCGCTGCTACTCGCGGGACGCAGGCAGGTCGCGGATCTGCTGGACGAGCCGGTCACGGACGGAACCGAGCCCGCGCCGGAGCCGGACGCGCCCCGCCGCTCCCGCCGCTCACCGTGGAGACGGGTGACCTCGCCTTCCTCGATAACGGCGTCCCCGCGCAGACGGCGTCCGCTGCGTCGGGGAATTACGCGATGGTCGGGAGCGTCCCGATCAAGAACGCCTCGCGCCAGACGCTCGACACCGCGGCGCTCGCGGACGGCAGCTTTTCGGCGGCGCTCAGCGAGCAGGCGCCGCAGGTGCTCATCGTCCACACGCACGGGAGCGAGGCCTATACCATGCCCGCCGGGGAGGAGTATGCCGCGACGGGCTCGTTCCGCACGGACGACGCGACGCGCAGCGTCGTGCGCGTGGCGACGAGATCGCGGCGGTGCTCTCGTCGTACGGCATCTCCGTCCTCCCGACCGGACGCTGCACGACAGCCCGAGCTACAACGGCGCGTACGCGCAGTCTCACCTCGATCGAGGGGTATCTGGAGAAGTATCCGTCGCTGAGCTTCGTGCTCGACGTCCACCGCGACGCCGTGCAGGACGCGTCCGGGCAGCAGTATAAGCTCGTCTCGCGCGAGGAGCCGCACGCCGCGCAGATCAGTCTCGTCATGGGCAGCGACCACGACCGCTGGCAGGACAACCTCCGCCTCGCCGTCGCCGTCGAGGAGCGGCTCATGCAGTCGTACCCGACGCTCATGCGGCCGATCACGCTGCGCTCACAGCTATAACCAGAGCGTCTGCCCCGGCTCGATGCTCGTGGAGGTCGGCGCGGCGGGCAACTCCTCGACGGGCGATCTACGCCGCGCGGCTGTTCGCGGCAGGGGCTGGCCGAGACGATCACGGCGTAGGCTCGCGCAGCAAGCGCTGGACGAGCCAGTCGGTGATGCGTGCCGTCAGCCCCCAGAGGGGTGCGGCAGACCGCGGTAGACGGGCACCTCCATCTGCGCGCACTGCCAGCGGTAGTCCGCCGGGACGCCCGCGTCATGGGGAAGCTCGATCCCGACGGGGTCAAGCCGGTAGCGGTATACCTCCGGCGGATGGGTGCGCAGCCAGTCGATCGGGACGAGGAACGTATCGCGCACCTCGGCGGGGCTGCGGCGCATGCCTGAGCGCCGCGGCGTCCACCCGCGCGAGCACCGGATGCATCAGGCACCCGAGCGCAGATAGAGAAAAGTCCAGCTCGCCGAGCACGGTGACGTCCTCCGGCGCAATGGCCAGCTCTTCCCACGTCTCGCGCAGGGCGCACTGTACCGGCGTCTCGCCGGGCTCCATCCGCCCGCCGGGGAAGCACACCTCCGCCGCGTGGTGGCGCAGGTTCTGCGCCCGCACCTCATAGAGCAGGTGCAGCCCGTCGGGGCCGCTCGATCAGCGGGACGAGGACGGCGAATTCCGCCCGCGCCTGCTGCAGCGTAGGGGCGGTATCCGCATAGCCGATCCTGGAAATCCTGAATAGTCATATGCCCCCTCTTTTCGATGGTTCTCTATGTTAATTAGTATAGCACGGAGCGCTCATGCCTGCAATGAGTTATCGGAAAATCGTTTAAAATTGACAGACGCAGACTTTTTCGCCGGGGAACATCGGGAAATACGGGAGCGCGTCGAAAACTCCTTGTACGGATTCTACAAAATAGCCTTGAAAACACTGTCCGTTCATGCTATTTTATACACAGCACAAGCGACAAAGGAGAGTTTGTTGCAAATCAGGCGCTGCTAAAAAATCGTAAAGAGGGGAAGAGATGGAATGAACAATAAAACGAGAATTATCCTCGCCGACCCCAGAGGAGTTCCGTATCCTGATGCGTCAGGTCATGGAACAGGAGGGGGATTTTGAGGTCATCGGGAGCACCGGGAGCGGTGCCGAAGCGATGGAGCTTGTCGCCTCACGTCAGCCGGATGTGCTGGTGACGGAGGTCGTCCTGCCAGAGCTGGACGGTTTCGCGCTGCTGCGCCGGGTCAAGGAGCTGCCCCACCCGCCCCAGGTGGTGGTCGTCTCCGCGTTCTGCTCACAGCGCACGGTGCGCGAGGCGGCGGAGCTGGGCGTTCACTCTTCCTGCCCAAGCCCTGCAGCGAGCAGTCCCTGCTCGAGCGCATCCGGGAGGCGGTACACCCGGTAAACCCGGACGAGCGCGGTGAGTTCCCCGCCGCGCTCGAGGGAATCGTCACCGCGATGATCCATGAGATCGGTGTACCTGCGCACATCAAGGGCTATCAGTACCTACGCGAGGCGATTATGATTGCCGTGGGCGACATGGATGTCATCAACGCCGTGACAAAGGTGCTCTATCCCGAGGTGGCGCACCGATTCTCCACCACACCGAGCCGCGTCGAGCGCGCCATCCGCCACGCCATCGAGGTCGCGTGGGGACCGCGGGGACCTCGAAACGCTCCAGAAGTACTTTGGCTACACCGTCAACAGCGCAAAGGGTAAGCCCACCAATAGCGAGTTCATCGCCATGATCGCCGACCGCATTCAGCTGCGGCTGAAGCAGCAGAGACGCGCCTGACTCTGCCGCAGTGACCGTGCAGAGGAAGAAAGGAATATGTGCGCAGCGGGACAGCTGCTCTCAAGAAGGGCAACTGTCCCGCTTTTTGGCTTCACCAAAGGAAGGGCTTTGCTCTTTGGTGAGCAGGACTCACAAGCATGGCGTAGAGAGCCTCGTAGGCATCCCTTGAGCTGGCCGACGCGGTCGATCAGGCCGAGCTGCACCGCTTCCTCGCCGTAGACGACCGTGCCGACATCGCTCGCCATGTCGTTTCCATGCAACATCAACTCGCGGAACTTCTCCTCGCTGATGCGGCTGCTGCGCGCGACGAAGCGGACGATGCTCTCCTGCAGGCGGGTGAAGTACTGGTACGTCTGGGGCGCGGCGATGATCGTGCCGCTCGTGCGCACGGGATGGATGGTCATCGACGCCGACGGCGCGATCATCGTCACGCGGCCGCTCACGGCGAGCGGGATACCGATGGAATGTCCCCCGCCGAGCACGAGCGAGACCGTCGGCTTTTTCATCCCCGAGATCAGTTCGGCGATGGCGAGCCGCCTCCACATCGCCGCCGACGGTGTTGAGCAGGAACAAAACGCCGTCGATGTCCTCGGACTGCTCCAGCCCTGCGAGCAGCGGCAGGACATGCTCATATTTTGTTGTTTTCGTGCCCTGCGGCGCGGCGCAGTGGCCCTCGATCTGGCCGATGATGGTGAGACAGTGGATCGTGCCGCGGCTATTGCGCACAACGGTCGAGCCCATGTCGACCAGCAGCTGCTTCGGCGCGTCGGCGGGTTGCTCCTCCCGCACCGGTGTTTGTGGGGTCTCCTCGTACATAGGCGTCCTCCTGTTTGCGTTTGGCTTAGCATGTGCGGCTTGTGCGGGGATTATTCGACCTCCAGCGGGTACGTTTCTTTCTTCGGCGAAGATTGGAATCTGTTATAGCATGCACTACACGTCCGGGAGTGCAATGCAAAGGGACCCCTAAAATGCAGAATTGTCTCTGCGTTTGCGCCGCTGACGGTGCAATGCTCTTTGCGATTTGGCAGCGCCCATGCCCCCGCCGCGTTCGTTTGCCCTTCCAACCTCTGTAGGGGCCGGCGTCTCGACGGCCCGAACAAAGGAGCACTGTCTCCTATATTTCATAATGTGAGCGGCAGCGGCGCAGAAGGGGAGACGATACATAGCTCTTACAAAATCCGACCGACGCATCAAAATCCGACCCGCATTTTTCAAAACCTTTACAAAACGCCCCTTTTCTTTCCCAGCCGCGCGCGGTATAATATGAACGGACATACAGAGAGTCTAACGGACAAAAAGGAGGCAGCATGGAAGAACTGAGAAAAAAGCAGGGCTTTATATGCGATATGGACGGCGTGATTTACCATGGCAACAAGCTGCTGCCCGGCGTAAAGGAGTTCGTTGACTGGCTCTATGCCGAAAAGAAGAACTTTCTCTTCCTGACGAACTCGTCTGAGCGCTCGCCCAAGGGCTACAGCAGAAGCTGCGGCGCATGGGACTTGAGGTCGACGAGAGCCATTTCTATACGAGCGCGCTCGCCACCGCGCGCTTCATCAGCAGCCAGGCTCCCGGCTGCAGCGCCTATGTGATCGGCGGCGCGGGGCTCATCATGGCGCTGCACGATGAGGGCATAACCATGAACGACATTGACCCCGACTATGTCATCATCGGCGAGGGCAACACCTATAACTATGAAAACATCGTTAAGGCGGTGCGGCTCGTGCTCAAGGGCGCACGCCTGATCGGCACGAACAGCGACCTGACCGGCCCATCCGAGGAGGGGCTGATCCCCGCCTGCCGTGCGATGATCGCGCCGATAGAGATGGCGACAGGGCAGAACGCCTACTTTGTCGGCAAGCCCAATCCCCTCATGATGCGCACGGGTCTGCGCATTCTCGGCGTCCACTCGGGAGGATGCCGCCATGATCGGCGAACCGCATGGATATGGTCGCCGGGATCGAGACGGGCCTTGACGGTGCTCGGATGGCGTCACCGCCATGATATTTCCAAGTTCCCCTACCGTCCGCGGCTCGTTCTCAACGGCGTGGGCGACATCCCCGTCCGGTCGGGGCATAAAAGCAGAAAATCAGCGGGGGCGCAGGCTCCGCAGCAGGAGGTTGTTTTTCCCATGAACGGCATGAAAAACATCGACAAATCCACGGTTCTCAGGCTCAAGGAGCAGGTCGCCTACCAGCCCGGTCAGGTCGTCAGCAGGACGCTCGCGCAGAACGCCGCGCTGAGCGTGACGCTTTTCTCCTTCGATAAGGGCGAGGAGATCAGCACGCACGAGTCCGGCGGCGACGCCTTCGTCACCTGCCTCGACGGCATGGGCCGCATCACGATCGACGGCGTTCCCTACGAGCTGCACGAGGGCGACTCCATCGTGATGCCCGCGGGGCATCCCCACGCGGTCTACGGGCAGGAGCAGTTCAAGATGCTGCTGGTTGTTGTGTTTAACGTAAGACAGGACATCCCCGCCGGGGCTTTCGCCGGCGGGGGATGTTTTAATGTGGGTGCAGTGTTTTAACGGAGAATGGGTGATTGAATCGGCTTGTCCGTGCCGGAGGAACAAACAAGCCGACTCAGGTATAAGCAAACACCCGGAAAGCCGAGCACTTTCCGGGTGTTTGTATTACGCGTGGTATTCCGGTTCGTTGCCGAGGTAGATGTCCTGCATCTCGCGGTCGACCTCGCTGATGGCCGCGGAGCACAGGCGCAGGCGCGGCATCGGCCTCCGAGAAGTCGCGCTCGGACTTGTAGCGCAGCTCGTGCTCGAGACTGGCCCACATGTCCATCGCGATGGTGCGCAGCTGGATCTCCACCGGCAGGTGGAGCGTCCCCTCCGAGATGACGATCGGCACCTCGACAATCAGATGCAGGCTCCGGTAGCCCGAGGGCTTCGGCTCTTTGATGTAGTCCGACTCGCGGATGACGTGGTACGACTCCGACCGGGTCAGCAGGCTGCGCAGATAGTAGATATCGTCCAGATAGTTGCAGATGACGCGGATTCCGGCCACATCCTGAATGTGCGCGTAGATATTGTCGATGGTCAGCTCATAGCCGCGGCGCTTGAGCTTTCTCGATGCTGTCGAGCGACTTGATTCGGTATTCGATGTGGTGGATGGGGAGTGGTCGTTGAGCGAGCAGAACTCCTCATCCAGAATTTCCATCTGGGTCACGGCCACCTTCAGCGCACTGCGGTACAGATGGTTCACCCGCACCATTCCCTGAGCCAGCTCAAGCTGCTGCTCCGAAACCCCGACCGTCGGGCGGATGTCCTTGAACGGATATCGCGGGTGGTTTCGATCATCATGGCGTTCCCTCCTTGTGAAGTCCCTGCCATCATACCACGAGTATGTCCATGTCATGAACAACCCGCCCGATTTGGCAAAAAATTCCCCGCTTCCGCCAAGCGGCGAAAACGGGGAATTTTTATTCGGAGAGCAGCTTTACGATGTTGGCCGCGGCGTGCCGGGGAACGTCTCACTGCGGCGGCGTACCATCGCCGTCGGGTCGAGCGCCCCGCTCAGGCAGCCCTGCAGCAGCGCGGGCAGTTCCTCCTCGGCGCGGATGGCCAGCGCGTAGCCGTGGCGCGTCATGAAGTCGATGTTGCGGCTCTCGCAGCCGGGGATAGCGTCTGAGATAGAAGATCGGCACCCCGGCGGCGACGGCCTCCGTCGTCGTCAGCCCGCCCGCCTTCGTGATGAGCAGATCCGCCGCCTGCAGAAACTGCGCCATGCGCTTCGTGTAGCCCAGCACCCGCACGCGCGGATCGTCCATGAACGCCGTGCGGCACTGGCGGTAGAGCCGCCGGTTGCTGCCGCAGACCACGACGAGCAGGTCATCCTCGCCGAGCTGCTGGCGGATGACCTCCGCCGCGCCGCGCAGAGGGCCTGCGCCCATGCTGCCGCAGGCGAGCACGCGAGGACATGGCTGCGCCCGACCATGTGGAGCTTCACGCGGACGGCTTCCCGATCCGCGGCCGGGGCGAACTCCGGCGAGACGGGGATCCCCGTGGGATAGAGCCTGCCCGCGGGCAGACCCGCCGCGGCAAACTCCTCCGCAAGCAGCGGGGCGGGATGCAGATCCCGTCCACCACCAGCTCCGAGACGCCGGGCGAGCAGGTGTAATCCGTCGCCACGAAATAAGACGGCAGATACAGTCCCCGCCCGGAGAGCTCCGTCATCATCATCGCCGGGAACACATGCACGCAGATGACCGCCTGCGCGCCCTGCTCCGTGAGCGCCTCCCACAGCGGAAGGCACCCCTTGCCGCACTGCTCATACAGCAGCACCGGCGGGTGCTTCTCCTCGTAGCGGTAGCCCGCACCGTAGAGCTTCGGCGCGTGGCGGTAGGCGAAGTCGTGCCCGCGGCTGATGAGCCTGGCCGAGGACGGGGAGAAAGTCGAGTGTGTTGTAGATTTTATAAGTATGCCCCTGCGCGTCCAGCTCGCGGGCAATCGCCGCCGCGGCGGGTTGTGCCCGCCGCCGGTATTGCAGGAGAGAATGGCGATGTTCATGTGCGTCTCCGTTTCTCCGCCAGCCTGCGAAGGCGCGGGCGGTTATAGCGCTGAATGATCTGGAAGGGGAGGTTTCCGAGGAGGTTATACACGAGACAGAACACCACCGCCCAGCCGCCGCGCCAGAAGAAAAAGATCCCCAGCGACGCGACCGCCAGCCACCAGTGGACGCACTCAGCCACGCACGTCTCAAGCACGAGCACCCGCAGCCCCTCGGGCGTATTGCCGTCCGGGAGCTTCTTTTTCACCATGTCGCCCATGATGCGGCTCATGTCCGGGACGTGATCCTTCCAGCGGTGTACGCCGAGCTTCCGCCAGACGCGCCCGTTCTGCTCCCACGGGGCGCAGCGATAGGGGAAGCGGTCGGGGTCGAACCACCGGCGCGGGAGCGCCTGCCCCACGATGTGCGCGAGGATCCCCAGCGCGGCGATATAGCCGACGGCCCAGAGAAACTTCATGCCTTCCATCTTCCTTTCTGTCCGTTTTTCGGGCGGTTACGCCCTGGTGCAGGAACAGCACACCAAGCGTGCCGGGGCCGCAGTGCGACGAGACGGTGCAGCCCGCCTGCGTGATGAACACCTCGCAGCCCGGAACGGCCTGCTGAACCTGCTGCACGAGCGCGTCGAGCGTCTCCTGCGCCACGCCGCCGGAGTGCGTGATGAACACATGCTCCGGCAGGACGTCCTTGCCCTCGAACCGCTCGGCGACGTACTGGCGGTAGACCTTGTCGATCGGGCCGCGGTATTTCTTGCCGACGACGAGCTTGCCCCTCCTGCATCTGCAGGCAGGGCTTGAGCTTGAGCAGGTTCGCGCCCAGCGCCGTCACGCCCGAGCAGCGCCCGCCCTTCCACATGTACTGGAGCGTGTCGAGCACGAAGCTCGTGTCCCCGCACTCCGCCATCTCTCGCAGCGCCGCGGCAATCGCGGCCGCATCCTCGCCGGCATCACGCAGCTTCGCGCCCTGCAGCGCGAGCAGCCCGCCGCCCGTGGAGAGATGGCGGCTGTCGACGACGTGGATGCGCCCTTCTTCCAGCTCACTCGCCGCGAGACAGGCGTTCTGATAGGTGCTCGAGAGGTCAGAGCTGATGTCGATGTGGACGATGTCCATCCCCTCGGCGAGGATAGGGAGGAAAAAGTCGAGGAACTCCTGCGGGCTGACGGCCGCGGTCTTCGGGAGCGTTCCGCTGCGGCGGAACGTCTCGTAGAGGTGCTCGGAGGTGTAGCTCCCGTCGTCGAGGAAGGTCTGCTCCCCTCAATGATCGTCAGCGGGATCACGCGGATCTGAAACCGCTCCAAAAGCGCCGGCGTGAGGTCGCAGGTGCTGTCATAGGTAATACAAACAGGTCTTGCCACGGTTGATTTTCTCCTTTTTCATCACGGTTGCGTGCGGATTCTATCCGCCGTATTTTATATCATACCCGCCAAAGCTCAAGCGTGGCTCAAGAATCCGTTAAAAAACTTCGACGGAGGGAGAAGACTATGCTATAATAGCATACAATGTGAAAAATTGTCAAAAAAGGAGGGACGCCGCATGTTCAATATTCTCGTGGCCGAGGACGACGCCAGCGCCTGCCGCCTGATGTGCGAGGTGCTGCGGCAGGCGGGCTACCAGCCCTTCCCTGCCGGGAACGGGGGCGCAGGCACTCGCGCTGATGGAGCACCGGCACATCGACCTCGCCGTCGTGGATCTGACGATGCCGCAGATGGACGGGCTGACGTTGACGCGCACCGTGCGCGAGGGCGGGAGCAGCCTGCCGATCCTCATGGTCACGGCCCGCGTCGCGCAGGCCGACAAGCGCGAGGGCTTCCGCGCCGGGACGGACGACTATATGGTCAAGCCCGTCGACGAGGAGGAGATGCTCTGGCGCATCGAGGCGCTGCTGCGCCGATCGCGCAGTGCCGCCGAGCAGCGGCTGACCGTCGGCGGGACGGTGCTCGACTACCGCGCCATGTCCGCGACCTGCGGCGGAAAGCCCGTGCCGCTCTCGGCGAAGGAGTTCCAGCTGCTCTATAAGCTTCTGAGCTACCCCGAGACGCTGCTGACGAAGCGCCAGCTCATCGACGAGCTGTGGGATCTCGACTCCCGATGTCGACGAGCACACCGTCGAGGTACATCTCGCGCCTGCGCGAGAAGTTCCGCGGCTGTCCGGATTTCCACATCCGTACGATCCGCGGCTTCGGCTACATGGCTCTGCCGGGAGGGAAGCGCATGGCAAATAAGCCCGATAAAATTCCGTCCTCCCTGCGCTGGACAACGTTCTGGATCGTCTTTGCACTGATCGTCCTGTCCGTGGCGCTCGCCCTCGCGCTCTACAGCGCGGGACAGTATCTCGTGCTGCTGCTCGGCGTGGATGTCCAGCCGGACGCGTACATGCTCTGGGTGCCGCTCATCGCGCTCGCTGTCAGCGCCATCTTGGGGACGGTGCTCGCCATCGTATTAAACCGGTACTATCTGCGCCCCGTGGCGCAGCTCCTGCGGCGACGCGCGCCGTCGCGGAGGGGGACTTCAGCGTCCGCGTCCCCGCGCGCAAGAACCCGCGCGACCTCGCCGAGTGCATCAGGAGCTTCAACAAGATGACGGCGGAGCTGGGGCGGCTCGAGCTGCTGCAGACGGACTTTGTCAACACGTTCTCGCACGAGTTCAAGACGCCGATCATCTCCATCCGCGGCTTTGCGCGCCTGCTGCAGAGCGAGCGTCTCACGCCCGCGCAGCGCCGCGAGTACACGGACACGATCATCCGCGAATCCGAGCGGCTCGCCGCCATGAGCACGAACGTCCTCCTGCTCAGCCGCTACGAAAACACCGGCATCGTCACGGAAAAGACGCGTTATCCCCTCGACGAGCAGATCCGCCGCTGCATCGCGCTGCAGGAGCGGGCGTGGCTCGAAAAGGACATCGACATCGAGGGCGAGCTCGCCCCCGTGACGTTCTATGGCAGCGAGGACCTTGTGGAGCACATCTGGTCGAATCTCATCTCGAACGCCATTCGCTTTACGCCGCCCGGCGGGCAGATCAGCGTCGTCCTGCGGCAGGAGGGCGGGGAGGTCTGCGTCACCGTCTCCGACACGGGCTGCGGCATGGACGAGCAGACGCAGGCGCACATCTTTGATAAGTTTTATAAGGGTGCGGCGCAGCAGAGCCCCGGCACGGGCTGGGGCTCGCCATCGTGCGCCGCGCGCGGTGGAGCTCTGCGGCGGGGAGTATCCGCGTCGCGTCCTCTCCGTGACGCTGCCGAGCGCGATGGGTGAAGCGGCGGCGGGCGCGCGGAAGAAATCTGAACGGCGGGGGCGATGTGGGCATCGCCCCACACAAACCGAGGGCATATTTTTTTGACAAGTAGACAGCCAGCCACACTTGGTTAGACATATTATACTGAACGTCTGGACAATGCCGTGATAGAAAATTTCTTCGGGCTGCTCAAAGTGAGCTGCTGTATTTGCAGGAGTTCCGCTCCATGGAACACTTCAAACTGGAACTGATCGAATATCCAGATTCCTACAACAACCGCAGGATCAAGGCAAAGCGAAAGGGCTTGCTGCCTGCGATTCACAGACAGCAAGCCCTCTCGGTTGCTTGAACAATTTTTACTTCAAAATATTGTCTAACTTTTTGGGGGGCACTTCAATCCCGCTGGCTGCTTTTTATGTCAGATGGTAAATCTTGATAGAGTTTTTTCAGGTGCAGGTTCATCGCGAGCTTGACGCCGTCGGCGTCGCGGTTTTCGAGGTAGTCCATGATAAGCTGGTGGTCGATGCCGAAGTCCTCAATGCGCTGTTGGTAGTCCGTGCCGCTGAAGGCGGTGACGAGCGCGTCGTTCAGAATTTCCGCCAAACGCGCGCCGAATTCGTTGTGCGCCGCGCGGGAGATGGCGATGTGAAAGAGACGGTTGCCCTCGGGTCGTCCTTGCCCTCTAGTTTGTGCTGCTGGTGCTGCTGGATTTTGCTGCCGAGGTCAAGAATGGCGCGGATCTCCTCGTCTGTTGCGCGGATGGCGGCGTAATAGGCCATCTGCGGCTCGAGCATCAGGCGCAGCTCGTAGAGGTCGCGCAGCTTGAGCTGAATGTGCTGCAGCTGGCTGAAGCCGAAGTCGGAAAAAATCGTCGACTGCTCCGCCACATAGGTGCCGCGGCCAATCTTGATCTCGAGCACGCCCTGCCCCACGAGGTCGCGCACGGCGGAGCGGACGGTGCTGCGGCTGACGCCCAGCTCCTCGGCGAGCGCCTTCTCGTTGGGGAGCTTGTCGCCGGGATGGTATTTCTTCTCAACGGTGATGAGGTAGATCAGCTTTTTGCATGGCTGCGTCGGACAGTTTCATGTGAACACCTTTTCATATTCCCACGCGGCTGGCGCGGATAGTAAAAATCCCAGATGCTCATCAGAAGCTGTGCGGCCGGGCGGTGCTGTCGGTTGGCTGTGCATGGCGATGGCGGGGGTGCGGCGGCTCCTTTTGTTCATCCGTGAAAAGATGAACAAAAGGTTCTGGAAAATTTCTCCTCTATTTTAGCTGATTTGGCGAAAAAAGCAAGGGGGGAAAAGCGAAGTTTTCACATGTCGGAATTTATCGGGCATTTACCGGATGTTTAGCGTGTACTCTGCAGAAATTTATGCGATTTTTCGGACGGCTTGCGGCGAAAAGGGCAGAAAAAGGCGGCTCCCGGCTCGTCAAAAAAACGGCCGGGAGCCAGATGCTGCAGTGTGCTTATCGGGAGAAGGCGGTCGTGTCGGCGACGAGATCGGCGGCATGCTCCACGTCATAGGTGCGGTGGTAGTCCTCCTCCAGCGGGATCCAGCAGGCGGGGAAGGCGGGGTAATACGCGCCCTCGCGCGCTTGCAGGCGCGCGGCCTGCTCCGCCTGCGAGCAGGTGAGAAAGACGGTGAGGTCATAGTAGGGGCGCAGCGCCGGAGCGAGCGAATAGCTCCCCTCCACCACAGTCAGCGGCCGCGGCGGCAGCAGGAGAGCGGGGCGCAGCGCATCGTGCGGACAGTCATAGGCATGGTAGGCGATCTCCTCCCCGAGACGGGCGGGGCTCGAGCACCTCGCGCCGCAGGCGGCCGAGGTCCATATTGCCGAGCGGCGTCGTGCGCCAATCGGGGCGGCGCGCCGCGAAGGGGAGGTAGAAGTCGTCCATATGCACCACGCGGCAGGGGGAGCGTCTGCGCGAGCAGCGCGGCGAGCGTTGTCTTGCCGCTGCCGCAGCGCCCGTCGATGGCGAGGACGGCACACGGCACGTGGGCCAGTCGCCGGGCGATCTCATCCGCCAGCGCCTGCCGGTTGGCGAAGACCTGCGCGCTCACAGCTCCTGAATCTCCGCCGTGGCGAGGGCGCTGTAGCGCACGACGAGCTGGCGGACGAGCTCATAGCGCGCATCGTCCATGCGCAGGGGGGGCGGAGACGCTGATGGAGAAGAGCGCCTTGCCGCCGGGGCCGCAGATGGGCGCGGCCACGCAGCGCAGCCCCTCGCAGAAGAGTTGGTCGTCGTAGGCGTAGCCCTGCCGGCGGATCTGCGCGATCTGCTCGGTGAACTCCTCATATGGAATATGCAGCGTGTCGGCGTTGTTCTGATAGACCCACTGCAGCCCGGCGCTGTTGAGGTCGGCCAGCAGCACAAGGCCGAGGCCAGTCTGGACGGCGGAGTAGCGCTCCATCAGGCTGAAGTTCGGGCGCAGGACGTGGGGACTGTCGACACGGTGGAGGTAGACGATGCGGTCGCAGTCGAGCATGGCGAGGTTAACCGTCTCGCTCGTCTCATGGCCGAGCAGCTTCATATATTTCATGGCGATGTCCATATAGCCGCTCAGGCTGCTCTGCCGCCCGGAGAGGGCGATGAACTTCGGCCCAAGACGGTATTTGCGGTTCTCGCGGTTCTGATAGATCATTCCGGCGAACTCGAGACTCTGGATGATGCGGTAGACCGAGCTCTGCGGCATGTCGATCTTCTGGGAGATGTCCTTGATGCCGATCTCCTGGCTGTCGGAGCTGAAGCAGTCGAGAATGTCGAAGGCCTTGAGCAGGGTGGAGGTATAGGAGCTTGGATTCATGGGGAATCACCTTTCTTTGCCGCCGGAGCCGCGGGCGGCGTCCGGCGGGAGGATGGCACGCGTGTAGCATTTGCATACGCAGCGCAGACATGCGGTGCAGCGGGCGCTGTCGACCCGCGCGGCGCCGCCGCGCAGCTGGATGGCCCGGTTGGGACAGATGACGACGCACGCACCGCAGGCGACGCATTTTTCCGCTGAAATAGTAACAGACATGGTACACCGATTCCAAAAAATCTAAATACTATTCTACTATACTGTATTTTGAAAATCAATTGTAAATTCAAAATGACAAAAATTCGCTGTAATGACTCGAAAAGTATATATTTTCAAGAAAAATTTGGGATCCCAAAATGTAAAGCACCGTGAATCAGCAGACTGCACAGAAAAATGCTAAAATTTGACAAGCATGATTTCAAATAATGAAATTAGCGTATTGCAAAACTTGAAACGCTTTTTGTATGATAACATTACAAACGTGTGATGGCATGTCATGAGGGAAAGACGACCTGCCCGCGCGTACGAATTAAGGAGGACGAAAAATGAGAACGCAAGAGCAGTATCTGGAAAAACTGAAGAGCATGCGTCACAATATCTATCTCGACGGCGAGTGCATTGGCCGCGATGATCCCCGTATTGTGAAGGCGAGCTCCGCCATCCGCATGACCTTCAGTCGCGTCGATAACCCCGAGATGCACGATCTGATGACCGCGACGTCTCACATCACCGGCAAGACCATCAACCGCTTTACCCACATCCACCAGTGTCCCGAGGATCTGCTGAAGAAGCAGGAGATGACCCGTAAGATCTGCGGCATGTGCGGCGGCTGCGTCCAGCGCTGCATGGGCATCGATATGATGAACGCCCTGTCCTCCGTCGTCAAAGACGTTGATACCAAGTACGGCACGCCCTACTATGAGCGTTTCCTGAAGTTCCTGGAGTACTTCCAGGAGAATGACCTTGTCTGCGCCGGTTCCCAGACCGACACGAAGGGCGACCGTATGGCCCGCCCCGCCGAGCAGTGGGATCCCGACCAGTATCTGCACGTTGTCGAGCGCCGCGAGGACGGCGTGATCGTACGCGGCCGCAACATTCCACAACACCATGGCTCCCTTACGCCGATGAGCTGATCGTCCTGCCCACCCGTGTCATGGGCCCGGAGGAGAAGGACTACGCCATCGCCTTTGCCATCCCCGCCGATACCGAGGGCGTGTACCTGATCGGCCGCGAGGCGTTCTCTCAGGAGCGCGACGCGAACCTCGACGCCCCCATCACCTCCGCGGGCGATATCGAGAGCATGACCGTGTTCGATAACGTCTTCGTCCCCAACGAGCGTATCTTCCTCAACGGCGAGGTCGACTTCGCCGGTAAGCTGGCCCTGCGCTTTGCCCTGTATCACCGCCACTCCTACACCGGCTGCAAGCCCGGCATCGGCGATGTCATCATGGGCACGACCGCGCTGCTGGCCGACTATCAGAACATCAAGAAGCAGAGCCACGTCAAGGAGAAGCTGGCCGAGATGGTCAGCGTCGCCGAGCTGACGTATGCCGCTGGTATCGCCGCCTCCGTCAAGTCCGAGAAGGCCAGCTCCGGCACGCAGGCCCCCAACGTGATCTACGCCAACGTCGGCCGCCGTCACGCGGGCCACAACATCTATCACGAGTTCAACTCCCTGTGCGACGTCGCCGGCGGCCTGCCCGCGACCGTGCCCATGACCAAGGAGTATAACAACCCCACGGTCGGCAAGTTCGTGCAGAAGTACGTCACCCGCCGCAAGGGCGTGTCCTCCGAGGACTGCTACCGCGCCTTCCTGCTGGCGAACGACCTCCTGTGCGGCGAGTACAGCTCCGTGATCTTCCAGGTTGCCGGTGTCCATGGCGGTGGTTCCCCATCATGGAAGATATCGCCATTCTGGGCAGCTACGATATGAGAAAGCGCATTAACATTGCCAAGCACCTCGCCGGTATCGAAATCACCGACGACGACAAGAAGTAAGTCCTGTATAAACAACGAAAAAGGAGCGAAACATGGATTTCACATTGACAAATGAACTGCTGATGCTCCGCAAAATGTATCGTGAGTTTGCGGAGAATGAGATTAAGCCTTTGGCGGCTGAAATTGATGAGGAAGAGCGCTTTCCGAAAGAAAGTATTCCCAAGCTGGCTCGATATGGCTTCTGGGGATTCCCTTCCCCAAGAAGTACGGCGGCCAGGGCGGTACGAATCTTGCCTATGCTATGGCAATTGAAGAACTTGCAAAGTGCTGCACCCGACTGCTACGATTGTGGCTGCCCACACGTCCCCTGTGCTGCTACCCCATCTACGCCTACGGTACAGAGGAGCAGAAGATGAAGTATCTGCCGGATCTTCTCAGCGGCCGCAAGCTGGGTGCGTTCGGCCTGACTGAGCCTAACGCCGGCTCTGATGCCTCCGGTCAGCAGACTATGGCCGTTCTGGAGGGCGACCACTACGTTCTCAACGGCAACAAGGTGTTCATCACCAACGCCACCGAGGCAGATATCTTCGTGGTGTTTGCCATGACGGATAAGTCCAAGGGCAACCACGGCATTTCCGCTTTCATTGTGGGAGAAGGATTTTCCCGGCTTCTCCATCGGCAAGCACGAGAAGAAGATGGGCATCCGCGGCAGTGCCACCTCCGACCTGATCTTCGAGGACTGCATCGTCCCCAAGGAGAACATGCTCGGCAAGGAGGGCAAGGGCTTCAAGGTTGCCATGGGTACGCTGGACGGCGGTCGCGTTGGGCGTGGCTGCGCAGGCAACGGGCATTGCAGAGGGCGCGATTGAGGAAACGTGAAATACACCAAGGAGCGTATGCAGTTCAAGAAGCGCATCTCTCAGTTCCAAAATACGCAGTTCCAGCTGGCAGACATGAAGACCCGCGCCGATGCGGCTCAGCTTCTGGTGTATCGTGCCGCCGCTGCCAAGGATGCAGGTGATCCCGATACCGGTTTCTATTCCGCCATGGCCAAGCTGTTTGCTTCTGAAACGGCTTCCGATGTGACCCGCCGCGCCGTTCAGCTGTTCGGCGGCTATGGCTACACGCGTGAGTACCCCGTGGAGCGCATGATGCGCGACGCGAAGATCACCGAGATCTACGAGGGCACGAGCGAAGTCCAGCGCATGGTCATTTCCGGCCGCATGGGCGTTAAGTAATTGAAGGAGGTAAAGAGAATTATGAAAATTATGGTAACTGTGAAGCAGGTTCCCGATACCTCCGGCAAGGTGGCAGTGAACCCGGACGGCACGCTGGACCGTGCGTCCATGCAGACGATCATCAACCCCGATGACCTGAACGCCGTTGAGGCGGCTCTGGCTCTGAAGGACGAGCTGGGCTGCAAGGTCGTGGCTTTCACCATGGGCCCGCCGCCGGCTGAGGGCATGCTGCGCGAGCTGATGGCGATGGGCGTCGACGAGGGCGTTCTGATTACCGCCCGTGAGTTCGGCGGCTCCGACACGTACGCGACCTCCCAGATCATCGCCGCCGCGATCGACACCTACGGCGTCGAGTCCGACGACATCATCCTCGCGGGCCGCCAGGCCATCGACGGCGACACCGCTCAGGTCGGCCCGCAGATCGCTGAGAAGCTGCATCTGCCGCAGGTCACCTACGCCGGCGAGATCAAGAAGGACGGCAATACCCCTGACCGTCAAGCGCATGCTCGAGGATGGCTACATGACCGTCAAGGTCAGCACCCCTGCATGATCACCTGCATCAAGGAGCTGAACCAGCCCCGCTACCTGTCCGTCGGCGGCGCGTTCGAGGCCTACAGCAAGCCGCTGGTCACGATGACCTACGAGACGCTGAAGGATCACCCCCTGATCGACAAGAGCACGATCGGTCTGGCCGGTTCTCCCACCAACATTCTGACCTCCTTTACGCCTCCCCAGAAGGGCGCGGGCATGATGCTCGAGGGCGCTGACAAGGCTACCACCGACAAGCTGGCAGGCATCCTGGCCGCCAAGCACATCATCTAAAAATACTTCACAAAAAATGCAAGCATTTTTGTGAGCATTTCGGCAGACTGCGCGCACTCGCTGCGCTCGCACACTCCGCTTGCCGAGCGGTATTTTTCGCCACGTACACGCCGCGGCGAAAAAACGTGATTGCAGCTTGCCGAATCGAAACGTGCTGAAATGCTTGTCAAATCTGAAAGAAGGGAACTTAAAAATATGTCTTTTAATAGTTCGGACATTCAGTCCTTCAAGAACGTATGGGTGTTCTGCGAGCAGCGTCAGGGCGTGATGATGCCCACCACCTTCGAACTGATCTCCGAGGGCCGGAAGCTGGCCGACGAGCTGGGCGTTGAGCTGTGCGGCATCCTGCTGGGCGACAACGTCGACGGCATCGCGGCGGAGCTGGGCAACTACGGCGCGGACAAGGTGTATGTGTACAACAGCCCGCTGCTGAAGGACTTCACGACCGACGGTTACACGAAGGTGATCGTGGAGGCGGTTGAGGGGCTGAAGGCCGAGGTGCTGCTGTTCGGCGCCTCCAACATTGGCCGTGACCTGGCCCCCCGCTGCGCGGCTCGCCTGCACACGGGTCTGTGCGCGGACTGCACGCACCTCGACATCGACATGCCGAACTACAAGGGCTTCCTGAAGGAGGCCTCCACGCTGCCCGAGGAGCGCATCGAGAAGCTGGGCACCGTGATGATCAACCGCGAGCCGCATCCCGTGGATCGCGACCTGAAGATGACGCGTCCCGCCTTCGGTGGTCACCTGATGGCCTCCATCATCTGCCCGCGCTTCCGTCCCGCGATGGCGACGGTTCGCCCCGGCGTGATGAAGAAGCGCGAGTGCAAGAAGAACGTCGAGATTCTGCATCCCGCGTTCGAGCTGGCTGCCAGCGATATCAAGACCGAGGTCACCGAGACGGTGAAGGCGGCGAAGAAGCTCGTCGACCTGATCGGCGCGGACTTCATCGTGTCCGTGGGCCGCGGCATCGCCAAGGACGTGGAGAAGGGCATCGCCCTGGCCGAGGAGCTGGCCGAGGTCTTGGGCGGCGTCGTTGGCTCGAGCCGCGCGTGCGTAGACGCTGGCTGGATCTCCGCTGACCACCAGGTCGGCCAGACCGGCAAGACCGTCCACCCGAAGGTCTACATCGCCCTCGGCATCTCCGGCGCCATCCAGCACAAGGCCGGTATGCAGGATTCCGAGTGCATCATCGCGGTGAACAAGAACGATACCGCCCCGATCTTCGAGGTCGCGGACTACGGCATTGTCGGCGATCTGTTCAAGGTCGTCCCCGAGCTGATCGAGTCCATCAAGGCTGTGAAGGCTGAGAAGTAAATTACGCTATCCATCTTCTCTTTTCAGAATGCAGGGAGCCGGGTGCATCGCCCAAACGATTGTCTTCTTTTATACCTCATTACAATCATTGAATTCTTTTTCTTTTCCACCTTTACTCCTAAATATGCCCAACATATTTTGAAGCACATCCTCCGGGCGCGTGCACCCGGGAATCGCTGCAACAAAGAGAGTTCTTTTCGGCGGAGGATTTCGCCAACATAACACGACAAAAAGCCGGAAGGCTTTTCTGAAAAATCAAGGAGGTAATTCCATGACAGAAATTCGCTGGCATGGCCGCGGCGGCCTGGGCGCCTTCACCGCGGCGCGGCTGCTGGGCTGCGCGGTATCCCTGTACGAGGGAAGTACGCACTGGCATTTCCGTCCTTCGGACCTGAGCGCCGCGGCGCGCCGGTCTTCGCGTTCACCCGTATCGACAACAAGCCCATCACGGACCGCAGCGAGGTCGTCGAGTGCGACATCGCGATCGTTCTGGATGACACGCTGTTCGGTGATCCCGTGCGCAACGGCCTGAAGCCGGGCGCGACCGTGATCGTGAACACGACGCGCGACAAGGCGGAGTTCGCCATCGAGGGCTGCAACGTTGTGGCCGTCGACGCGACGGGTCTGGCGCTGGAGATTCTGGGCCGCCCCATCACGAACGTGCCCCTGCTGGGCGCGCTGATCGCCGCAACGGGCATCACGAGCGTGGAGGCCGTGGAGGCAGCTATCGACAACCAGCTGGCCCCGAAGCTGCGTGAGAAGAACAAGAAACTGCTGAAGAAGACCTACGAGGTCGTAAAGGAGGGACTGTAAATGGAAAGACCCCAGGCTGATCTGAGCTATGTGGTGGAAAAAGATCCCCATGGGTCCGGCCTTTCCGACGGGCCAGCTGCATGACATCAGCTCCGGCATGCGTACGTTCCGCCCGGTGATCGACACCGAGAAGTGCGTGAAGTGCCTGCGCTGCTTCCTGGTCTGTCCGGACGGTGCGATTGACAAGTCCGGCGAGCATCTGGAGATCGACTACGATTACTGCAAGGGCTGCGGCGTTTGCAATCGCGCCTGCAAGCTGGGCGCAATTACCATGGTAAAGGAGACGGAAGTATGAGCGAGAAGCTGTTTGTTTCCGGCGACGAGGCAGTCGCGCTGGCCGTGCGTCAGGCGAAGCCCCATGTGATCGCCGCTTACCCCATCACCCCGCAGACCATCGTGGTCGAGCGGCTGAGCGATTTCGTGGAGGATGGCTCCCTGAACAGCCAGTACATGTACGTTGAGTCCGAGCACAGCGCGATGTGCGCCTGCCTGGGCGCGAGCTCGATCGGTGCGCGTACCTTCACGGCGACGTCCAGCCAGGGTCTGCTGTACATGGTCGAGGGCCTGCACTACGCGAGCGGCTCCCGCTTCCCCATCGTCATGATGAACGCGAACCGTTCCATCGCGGCGCCCTGGAACATCTACGGCGACCAGCGTGACTCCCTAGCTGAGCTGGAGAGCGGCTGGATCCAGCTGTACGCCGAAAACGCGCAGGAGGCGTATGACACGATTCTCGAGGCCTACAAGGTCGCTGAGGATCCCGATGTGATGCTGCCCGTCATGGTGAACCTGGACGGCTTCGTGCTGACCCACACCTATGAGCTGCTGCACACGGTCGATCAGGATAAGGTCGACGCGTACATCCCCTATCAGCAGTTTGCCAACCGCATGGATCTCGACAACCCCAAGGCCACCTGCATCACCGCCGGTCCTCTGTACAACATGGAGTTCCGTTATCAGCAGCATCAGGCGATGCTGAACGCCGGAGAAGATCAAGGCGGCGGACAAGGCGTTCGGCGAGACCTTCGGCCGCAGCTACGGCGGCGTTGTGGAGGCCTACAAGTGCGACGACGCTGAGGCGATCCTCATCACCCTCGGCAGCGTGGCCGGTACGACCCGCTGCGTGGTCGACGAGATGCGCGAGCAGGGCAAGAAGGTCGGCCTGCTGAAGATCCGCTGCATGCGTCCGTTCCCCGCGAAGGAGATCGTGGAGATTGTGAAGAATGCGAAGTTCGTGGGCGTTCTGGAGAAGGATGTGAGCTTCGGCTTCGAGGGCGTTGTGTATACGGACGTCAGCTCCGCTCTGAAGAGCGCGGGTGTGGAGATTCCCGCGGCGAACTACGTCGGCGGTCTGGGCGGCCGCAGCATCTACAAGACCGACATTGAGAAGATCTATGAGGAGCTTCTGGCCGGGACTGCCAAGGTTGGCGAGGCCAGCTTTGTGAATCTGAGGAGGGATATTTGTGGCGCTTAACGCAAAGACGATGACAAATAAGGAACTCTTTTATGGCCATAAGGCCTGTCCCGGCTGCGGTGCGGCCCTGGCGATCCGCCTGGCGCTGAAGGTGCTGGGTGAGCGTACAATCGCGGTGATGCCGCCGAACTGCATGTCTACGGTTGCCTTTATCTATCCGCATATGCCCCTGTATGTCAACGGCATGATTCCTCCCTTCGCCGGTACGGCGGCCGCGATGAGCGGCATTCTGGCCGGTGCGAAGGCACAGGGTCTTGAGGACTACCACGTTGTGGGCTTCGCCGGCGACGGCGGCACGGCCGATATCGGCCTGCAGGCTCTGTCCGGCATGATCGACCGCAACGATAAGGCGATCTTCATCTGCTACGATAACGAGGCGTATATGAACACCGGCGTTCAGAAGTCCGGTCTGACCCCCTACGGCATGAAGACGACGAACACGCCCTCCGGCAAGAACTTCCACGGCAGCCAGAGCAGCAAGAAGCGCATGTTCGAGATCGTGGCCGCGCACGGCATCCCCTATGCCGCGACGGCGTCCCTGGGCTATCCCGAGGACTTCATGGCGAAGGTTGAGAAGGCCATGAACACCGACGGTACGTCCTACATCCACGTGATGGCTCCCTGCCCGACCGGCTGGGGCACGCCGACGGATGTGACGATTGATATCGGCAAGGAGGCCGTTGACTGCGGTCTGTGGTATCTGGCCGAGTACGAGAACGGCAAGTTCAAGATCAACCGCGACCCGAAGGAGTTCACCTCCGTCGAGGATTATCTGAAGAAGCAGAGCCGTTTCGCGAACTTCGACGCCCACGACTTCGAGCGTGTCATCGCCGAGCGCGACGCCACCTGGAACCGCATCCGCAACGATTGGAACAAGTAATTTATTTGAGGTGGAAGACATGGAACTGCGTTTGTCGAATCTGGCGAAGACGTATCCGGCGTCGGGAATCCGGAAGATGTTCGATCTGGCGGCGGGGTATGACGATGTCATCGCACTGACGCTGGGCGAGCCGAACTTTGAGACGCCTGCCTACATCAAGGAGGCGGCGAAGAAGGCGCTCGACGAGAATTACACGCACTATGCGCCGAATGCCGGCCTGCCGGTGCTGCGCGAGGCGATTGCCAAGCGCTATCAGAAGAGCCACTGGGCGGGCTACAAGGCGGAGAACGTGATCGTGACCGTGGGCGCTCTGGAGGGTCTGACGCTGGGCATGCTGGCGCTGCTGAACCCGGGCGATGAGATTCTGGTCCCGGATCCGGGCTTTGCCAACTACTATGGTCAGGCGAAGATCGTGGGCGCGGTTCCCGTGCCGGTGCCGGCTCACGAGGAGAACGGCTTCAACATGACGGCGGCCGACATCGAGAAGTGCATCACGCCGAAGACGAAGGCGATTATCGTCAACTCCCCCTGCAACCCGACGGGTGCGGTGATGAGCGAGGCGGATGCGCGCGATTGCCGAGGTCGTGAAGAAGTACAACCTGTGGGTTTTCTCCGATGAGCCGTATGACGCGATCGTGTACGACGGCGTGAAGGCGTTCTCGATGGCGGAGATCGACGAGGTGCGCGATCACGTTGTGGTCCTCAACAGCTTCTCGAAGACCTATGCGATGACGGGCTGGCGCGTCGGCTTCCTGCTGATGAGCGACCCGGCCTACATCAAGGAGATGGCGAAGCTGAACGAGGGCCTTGTGTCGTGCGTGTCCAGCTTCTCGCAGGTCGCCGCCGCCGAGGCGCTCAGCAGCAACGAGTGCGTGAAGAGCATGGTGGCCGACTACACCCGCCGCCGCGACATTCTGGTCGACGGCATCAACGCGGTGCCCGGCTTCACCTGCGCCAAGCCGAAGGGCAGCTTCTATGCCTTCGTGAACATCAAGGCCTTCGGCAAGAGCTCTCAGGAGTTCGCCGAGGAGCTGATCCGCGGCGCGCACGTCATCTGCGTGCCCGGCACGGCCTTCGGCGCGATGGGCGAGGGGTATCTGCGTCTGGTGTTTGCCAACTCCGACGAGAACCTCAAGGAGGCCGTCCGCCGCATCGACGAGTACGTCCGCAAGGCGTACCCCGACATGAAGTAAGGCACAAAAACCTATCTGAAAAAGGAGCATCGCACATCCGAATCGGAAAACGTATGCCCTGAAAAACACCGTACAGGGCATGCCCGGCTGACCGGACATGCCCTGTACGCGCTTTTCGAAAAGAGATACGCAGCTCGGGGCGGAACAGCCCCGCGGCTGGAAAATGAATTGAAAATCCATTGGGAGGAAACAAAAGCATGTCACACAAAATTCTGGTAATCAACCCCGGCTCCACGTCCACGAAGATCGCTGTCTTCGAGGATGAGAACAAGCTGTTCGAGGAGACCCTGCGCCACACGATTGATGAGCTCGCGCCCTATCACAACATCCCCGATCAGACGGAGTTCCGCACCAATATCATTCTGGACTGCTTCAAGAAGCGCGGCTTCGACGGCAAGACCCTCGACGCAATCTCCTGCCGCGGCGGCGTTCTGCGTCCCATCCCCAGCGGCACCTATTCCGTCAACGACACCATGGTCAAGGACTGCTTTGAGGGTGCCCGCGGCCAGCACGCCAGCAACCTCGGCGCGCTCGTGAGCGACAAGCTGTCCAAGATGTGGGGCGTCCCCGCCTACACCGTCGACCCCACCGTCGTCGACGAGCTGATCCCCGTCGCCCGCTACACCGGCAACCCCAAGTTCGTCCGTGAGAGCAAGTTCCACTGCCTGAACCAGAAGGCCGTGGCCCGCAGCTATGCCAAGTCCATCGGCCGCCGCTATGACGAGATCAACGTCATCGTCTGCCACATGGGCGGCGGCAACCCGTCGGCGCGCACTGCAAGGGCCGCGTGGTCGACGTCGAGAACGCGCTGGACGGCGAGGGCCCGTTCTCTGCCGAGCGCTCCGGCGGTCTGCCCATCGGCGATGTGATCCGCACCTGCTTCAGCGGTGAGTATACGCAGAAGGAAGTGTATAGCATGGTTGTCGGCAAGGGCGGCATGGTCGCCTACACCGGCGTGAACGACCTGCGCGTGCTGACCGAGAAGGCCAACGAGGGCGACGCGAAGATTCAGGAGCTGCTCGACGCATACTACTTCCAGATCGCCAAGGAGATCGCCTGCAAGTCCATCGCCCTGCACGGCCAGGTCGACCAGATCATCCTGACTGGCGGCATGCCTACGGTAAGAAGACGGTCGATGCCATCACCGACCTCGTAGGCTGGATCGCCCCCGTCACCGTCTCATCCCGGTGAGATGGAGATGCTCGCTCTGGCACAGGGCGTCCTGCGCGTGATGAACGGCGAGGAAAAAGGCTCTGGAGTATTGATTGCAAATCATTACAGAAATGGAGGATACAGACATGTTTGACAATCTGGTAGAAAAGCTGAAGGCGAATCCCAAGCGGATCGTCTACACCGAGGGTACCGACGCCCGCATTCTGGAGAGCGCCGCCCGCCTGAAGAAGGACGGCTTCCTGACGCCCGTTCTGCTCGGCAACGTCGAGGACGTGAAGGCCGCGGCTGCGAAGGGCGGCTTCGATATCGAGGGTCTTGAGATCATCGACCCCGAGAACTATGACGGCATGGACGCCATGGTCGAGCAGATGGTGGAGCTGCGCCGCGGCAAGATGACCGCCGACGAGTGCCGCGCCGCGCTGAAGAAGAGCAACTACTTTGGCACGATGCTTGTCAAGATGGGCCTGGTCGACTCCCTGCTCGGCGGCGCGACCTATTCCACCGCCGACACCGTGCGCCCCGCGCTGCAGCTGGTCAAGACGAAGCCCGGCCGCCATCAGGTCAGCTCCTCCGTCATCCTGACCCGCGGCGATGAGCTGTACGTCATGGGCGACGGCGCCATCAACATCAGCTATGAGGCCAAGCTCGACAAGGACGGCAACGTCGTTTCTCCGCTTCCCAGCAGCTGGCCGAGACGGCGCTCGAGTGCGCGAACACCGCGAAGGTCTTCGGTCTGGAGCCCCGCGTCGCGATGCTGTCCTACTCCACCCACGGCTCCGGCCACGGCCCGAACGTTGACCTCGTGCGCAACGCCACCGCCATCGCCAAGGCCGAGGCCCCGATCTGGCACTCGTCGGCGAGATGCAGTTCGACGCAGCCGTCTCCGAGACGGTCGGCCAGCTGAAGTTCCCCGGTAGCCCCGTCGCGGGCCACGCGAACACCTTCGTGTTCCCCGACCTGCAGTCCGGCAACATCGGCGCCAAGATTGCCCAGCGCTTCGGCGGCTTTGAGCTGTTCGGGCCCCTGCTGCAGGGTCTGAACGCGCCCATCAACGACCTGAGCCGCGGCTGCAACGCCGAGGAGGTCTACATCACGTCCATTCTCACGGCCGCCATGGCCTGAGTGCCTCCCGGCGCAAGCCGGGGAAAGGAACATCAAGGAGGGAAACGGTATGACAACCGATTATTCGTGCCTGCGTTTTGCGACGGAGGAGCATGTGGCGCAGATCCTGCTGGACGCGCCGCCGGTCAACTGTATCGGAGAGGGGCTGCTGCAGGATCTGGAGTGGCTGCTGGATACGCTGGAGCACATGCCCCAGCTGCGCGCCGTCGTGATCGGCAGCACCAACCCGAAGATTTTCTGCGCCGGGGCGGATGTCAACCAGTTCCTGTCCTGGGATGCGGAGTCGGGTGCAAAGATGAGCGGATGGGGCAACCGCATTTCGACCGCATCGCCGCGCTGCCGGTGCCGGTGATCTGCGCGATCAGCGGCGGCGCGTACGGCGGCGGTTTGGAGCTGGCAATGGCCTGTGACATCCGCGTGGCGGACCGGACGGCGAAGCTCGCGCTGCCCGAGTGCACGCTGGGCGTCCTGCCGGCCTACGGCGGGACGCGCCGGCTGCCGCAGCTGGTCGGCAAGGGCCGCGCGGCGGTCATGCTCTGCACCGGCGACCCCATCAGCGGCGAGGAGGCACTCTCGTGCGGCCTCTGCGACGCGGTGACGGAGCCGGGCGGCGCACTGGGGCAGGCGATGGACATCGCCCGCCGCATCGCCGACCGCGCGGCCCGCTGGCGCTGCGCGGCATCAAGGCCTGCCTGAACGGGCGCGGCCCAGAGGGCGTGCAGAGTGAGCTGCCGATCGAGAACCAGTGGTTCGGCGAGCTCTGCAAAACCGCCGACCGCACGGAGGGCGTGACCGCCTTCCGCACCCGCCGCAAGGCTGAGTTTCGTGGGGAGTAACGTGTCGAAAGCTGTTTTGTGCAATACTTATAATAGATAAGGTATAATTTCTGCGAAAACAGCGAGTGTCATTTTGTTGACAATACACGAAGCACAGGGTAAAATAATGGTATCATCAGTGAATGGTGATGGTATCACTAAACTACGTAAAGAGTGAGGGTATTATGTCTACTGTATCTATTCGCAAGACGATGGGCGACGATTACGCGGCCATCAAGGCGGCGGTCGACCAGGTGATCGCCGACATCGGCGGCATCGAGGACATCATCAAGCCCGGCTATAAGGTCATCATCAAGCCGAATCTGGTGGCCTGTCCCACCGACCGGCTCTCCGGCGGCGTGACCCGCTGGGAGGTGTGCCTGGCCATCTACGAGGCCGTGAAGGCCCCTCGGCGCGGAGCCTGTGATCGCGGAGTCCTCCGCGGCCGGCGCCGACACGGAGCTGACGATTGCCAAGTGCGGCTATCAGGAGCTGCGCGATAAGGGCATCCCCGTCATCGACCTGAAGCAGAAGGAGAACGCGCGCTGCACCGTCGAGATCGAGGACGGCGAGGTGTTCAAGAAGATCAACACGTGGGAGCTGGTGCGTGACGCGGACGCGATCATCACCGTGCCCGTCATGAAGACCCACGACCAGACCGAGGTCACCCTCGGCATGAAGAACCTGAAGGGTCTGCTGGTCGACACCCAGAAGAAGGACTTCCACAAGATGGGCCTGATCGAGGGCGTTGTGGACTGGAACCTGCACCTCAAGCCCTGCCTGGAGATCATCGACGGCACGTATGGCCAGCAGGGTCTCGGCCCCATCTTCGGCGAGACGAAGAAGATGGACCTGATCGTCGGCTCGAAGGATCTCGTCGCGTGCGAGGCCGTCACGAGCAAGATCATGGGCTATGAGCCGAAGGAAGTCATGATCACGAACGCCGCCTATAAGCGCGGCTTCGGCGAGATGGATCTCGAGAAGATCGAGGTCATCGGCGAGACGATCGAGGGCGTTGCGAGCCGCTTCAAGCGCTCGAGCGAGGTTGAGATCGAGGGTATCCCCCGCGAGCTTCAACCTGATCTTCAGCAAGGACGCCTGCACGGGCTGCCACAACACAGTCATCAGCTCGCTGATGGACATGAAGGCGCAGGATCTGTTCCCCTATCTGGAGAACATGAACGTGTGCGTCGGCCCCGTCACCGAGGACATGCTCCCCGCGGACGCGAATGCGGACAACACCGTGTGCATCGGTGTGTGCTGCAAGAAGCTGGCTGACGCGAAGGGCTTCCGCTGGGTCGTCGGCTGCCCCGGGCAACGCCGACGTCGTCAAGGGCATCCTCGGCGACCGCAAGGAGTACGGCGTTCGCTACGAGTAAGCCTTTAAATCCCTCTGAAAAATCTGCCCCCGGCAGAGGAGTAAAAGAGTACAGAAGAGTTTTAACCCCGCGTTTTGGTATTAAGCCGGAGTGTGCAAGCCGGCTTGATATAGAAGGAGTGACCGGTGCGTCCGCACCGGCCGAGACAAAACACAGAGTATAAGGAGAGTTGAAATGTCAGAGAAAAAAGCAAAAGTCGTCAAGCCTGAGGTGCAGGCGAAGTTCGGCCCGTCGCTGCTGGTGTTCCTGCTGGTCACCGCGGTGATTCTGGTCGGCATTCTGGTTCTCGGTCTTGACGCGCATATCCCCATCGTGATCGCCGCGATGATCGTGGCCGTTTACGGCATCATCCTCCATGTCCCGTTCAAGGATCTGGAGCACGCGATGATCAAGACCATCAGCGAGTCCGTCCCCGTCCTTCTGCTGATCTGCATTGTCGGTATGCTGATCGGCTCTTGGATGTCCGCCGGTACCGTACCCGTCATCATCTATGTCGGCCTGGAGCTGCTGCGTCCGTCGATCTTCCTGCCGTTCGTGGCGATCATGTGCGCGATCCTGTCCACGATGACCGGTTCTTCCTGGACGACCTGCTCCACGATCGGCGTTGCCTTCATGGGCATCTCCGTCGGTCTGGGCATCCCCTGCCGATCACGGCCGGCGCGGTGGCCTGCGGCGCCTACTTCGGCGACAAGCAGTCCCCCATCTCCGACTTCTGCATCTATGCAGCGGGCGTCACGAAGGTTGACATCTACAAGCACGCGAAGAGAATGATCTGACCACCGGCCCGGCATTCCTCATTTCTCTGGTTATCTTTACCATCATTGGTCTGAAGTACAGCGGCGGTACGCTGGACGCTTCTGCCATTGAGACCATCCGCGGCGGTCTGGCCGACGTCTTCAAGATGGGCTGGCCCACCATCATTCCGCTGGTTGCCCTGATCATCATGATCATCCTCAAGCTGCCCTCCACTGCCTCCCTGACGCTGGCCGCCGTGATCGGCGCCATCGTCGCGTGGCTGTATCAGGGCATGGATATCGCTGCCGTGCTCGGCAACATGATGAATGGCTTCCACACCGATTCTCCCGTTGCTGAGGTTGCCAAGATCTGCAACCGCGGCGGCATCACGGCCATGGGCTACACGCTTGAGCTGATGGTCGTCTCCCTCGCCATGGCCGGTCTCTTCGAAAGAACGGGCCTGCTGAGCTCTATCGTTGCCAAGTTCGAACGTCTGGTGCGCAAGCCGTTCGGCCTGATCACCGCGACGGAGGTCGTCTCCGCCCTAGGCGGCTACGTCTTCTGCGACCCCTACATGGCCGCTATCGTGCCTGTCAAGGCTTTCGGTAAGCGCTATGAGGAGCTCGGCCTCGACAAGTGCGTCCTCTCCCGCTCCATCTCCGATGGTGCGCTGACCTTCTGCCCGATCGTTCCGTGGGGCTCCTCCGGCGTGTTCACCGCGGCCGCTCTCGGCGTTGCGACCGTGCAGTATCTGCCGTACTACTTCATGTACCTGACCCCCATCGTCGGCATCCTGCTGGCGGCGTTCGGTCTGGGTATGTACAAAGTATGACTACGCGGCGGATCCGGAGGGTCAGAAGATCGAGGACTGATCGCCCTTTCATCCGCCCCTGCGGCTGCGGAGGGGAGCGATCCCCCCTTCCGCAGTACGCGCGGCGTGAAAACAGCGAAGCGTGTAGCAACAAAGGGAGGTTAACTATGCAACTGCAACTGAAGTCCAAGCTCGGCGACCTGCGGGAAACCGACGCATCCTTCCTGCAGGAGGCCCGTGAGCGCGGCCGTGCGCTCAAAGTCGGCCAGACTGCTTTTATCAAGAACAGCGACTACTCCTCGGAGGTCGCCTATAAGCGTGTGATGGCCAAGAAGGGCCAGATCATGTATCATTATCACCTGTGCTGCCTGGATCACGCGGATTTCCGCCGCCAGATGGCAGACTTCGAGCAGCTCCTGCCGGAGCACGGCGTCCATCTCGCCCGGTTCGGCATCAGCATCGACCCGGCGATGGCACTGCCGCGTGAGATCCGCGACAAGAACCGCAAGGGCGGCGCGCTCTTCTTCCAGACGCAGGCCGACTGGGACATGCTGGGCATCTCACCGATCATGCAGCCGCATCTCGGCGACAACATGATCGGCAGTCCTGCCTGCTATGAGACGGCCGCCTGCGCGCTGCAGGCCGGCGTGACCACGATGGGCAACGTCTCCCAGTTCTTCGGCTATGAGTACCCGGAGTTCACCGACGTCGACGCCCGCGTGCGCAGCACGCTGCAGGCCATGGCGCTCATGGCGGAGACGCGCGACAAGGGTGCACTCATCCACTCGAACCTCGATGACGGCTATGGCGACATGGCACCCGATATGGGTCTGCTGCTCGGCTGCGCCAAGCTTGAGAAGTATCTGGTGGAGGATCTGATGGGCGCGAAGATCGCCCACTCCTACGGCGACATGTTCTTCTCCCCGATGAAGCGCCTGATTATGCTCTCGGCACTCAAGCAGCTCCACGGCAAGGACATCGTTGGCTCGATGGTCTTCACGAACAAGCTCGGGCGCAATCACAAGGACATCTCTCTGAACGTGCCGCACCTGTCCATGTCGCTCATCTATGACATGGCCGGTCAGTACGTCTATCAGACGGGTCACGCCGTGACCACCATGGCCAATCAGGGTCTGACCACCGACACGACCGTCGAGGACGTGGTCAAGACGCTGGAGTATGCCAAGGAGCTCGAGGCGTATCTGCCCGCCGTGGTCGACACGATCGACTTCGACAAGATCGACCGGGAGGCCGCCAAGGTCTGTAAGCGCGGCGAGATGTTCTTCGAGGCGACGCTCGAGGCGCTCTCTCAGGTGATCGACGTGCGCAATCCGTATGCGCTGCTCTCCGCGCTCAAGCGCGTGGGCATTAAGAATCTGACGGCCGCGTTCGGCAAGGACGATTCCGACGTGATTGTGACGGACTACAACCTGTTTTCCCACGAGTATTAATCGAAAACGTTGTATTGATAGGCAATATGCCCGCAATTTTCCTGCGGGCGCGGAGTAAAGGAGTTATATTATGTTCGAAGGTAAAGTCGCACTGGTAACGGGAAGCTCTCAGGGTATCGGTCAGGTCATCGCCACCAAGTTCGCCGAGTACGGCGCGGACGTCGTCGTCCACGGTCTCGGCGCTACGGACGACTGCAAGACCTGCCAGGACATCCGCGCCATGGGCCGCAGGACTGCCGCCTATGATGTGGACATCACGAACGTCGAGGCCGTGAACGAGATGGTGAAGGACATCATCGCGAAGTTCGGCAAGATCGACATCCTCATCAACAACGCCGGTATGTACCCGGCGATGCTGGTTACGGATGTGACCGAGAAGCACTTTGACCGCGTCATCGCCGTCAACCTGAAGGGTACCTTCTTCGTCACGCAGGCCGTTGTGAATCAGTCCATGATTCCCAACAACTATGGCCGCATCGTCAACATCAGCTCCTGCGACGGCAAGACCCCCGCCTCCGGCGTGGCGATCTACGGCGCGGCGAAGGCGGGCGTCATCAGCCTGACGAAGTCCTTCGCGCTGGAGCTGGCCGACTACGACATCAACAGCAACTGCGTGGCTCCCCGGCTGGGTGGAGTCCGAGGCGGTGCTCTCCGGCGACAGATGGAAGACCTATCTGCCTCAGATCCCGTCCCGCCGTCTGGGCAAGCTCTCCGAGATTGCGGAGTCCTGCGTGTTCCTGTGCAACGACAAGGTTTCCTACATCAACGGCGAGATTCTCGACGTCAACGGCGCCATCATCATGGACTAACAGCCGACCCGTATCGGATTTTCAATTCATTTTCGCGTCGGCAGCGGCGGATTTTGTTCCGTCGCTGCCGGCGCAGCAACAACCGTATTTGGAGTATTGGGAGTATTTTTAGAGTTTTTAAGGAGTTTGCGTAAGAGGGGGAAAATATGGCAAATTACGCAATGATGATTGACTTCGGCAGCACCTACACGAAGATCGTGTGCGCGAGCCTGACGGAAAAACGTCTGATCCGCGCGGGGAGCTTTCCTCCACGGTCCGCTCGGACGCCCGGGTCAATCTGGGCAGTGCATGGAGTTTGCGCGCGAGACGCTCGGCAAGGAGAACCTCGAGCAGTCGCTCAAGCTCTGCAGCAGCAGCGCCGCGGGCGGCCTGCGCATGGCGGTGATCGGCCTGACGGAGCGGCTGAGCTATGTCGCGGGGCGCAACACGGCCTTCGGCGCGGGCGGCAAGATCATCGCGAGCTATTCCGGTGCGCTTACGCCGGAGCAGATTCACGAGCTGGAGCTGTCGCAGGCGGAGATCATCCTGCTGTGCGGCGGCTATGAAAGGGGCAACCGCTCGATCGTGCTGCACAACGCGGAGATGCTGGCAAACAGCCACATTTTCATCCCGGTGATCTATGCCGGCAACAGCAGCATCGCCCGCCAGGTGCGCACGGCGCTCGTCAGCCGCGAGAAGAAGTGCCTGCTGGCGGACAACATCATTCCCGACGTCGGGGTGCTGAACACCGCCTCGGCCGAGGAGGCCATCCGCGACCAGTTCATGAACCGCATCGTCAACATGAAGGGCATCGGCTGTGTGCGCAGCGAGCTCGGCGAGGTGCTGATGCCGACGCCGGCGGCCGTTCTGGCGGCGGGTACGCTTTCAGCGAGGGCAGCGCCACGCAGAAGGGTCTCGGCAAGCTGATGATGGTCGATGTCGGCGGCGCGACGACGGATGTGTATTCTTTCAATGAAAACAAGCCCTATCCCGGCGCGCGCCTCATGGGCGTGAGCGAGCCGTACGCCAAGCGCACGGTGGAGGGCGACATGGGCATGCGCGAGTCCTCGATCTGCATTCTGCGCGAGGTGGGGGACAAGGCTCTGGCGAGCGGCGCCGGCGTAACGGCGGAGCAGATCGAGCAGGGCGTTCAGACGCGCATCACGACGACGGGCTATCTGCCCGATACGCCGGACGAGCAGCGGATCGACCAGGAGCTGGCCGGGCAGGCGGTCGGTGTCTCTGTGCGGAGACACGCCGGACACGTCGAGCATGTCTGGACCACCGGTTCCAAGCAGTATCAGGTCGGCAAGAACATCAGCGAGGTCAGCGAGATCATCGGCATCGGCGGCGTGATCGTCAACAGCCCGGATCCGGCGGCCATTCTGCAGCGCTCGACGCTGCGGGCGGGAGTCGGAGGACGTGCTCATCCCACGCGAGCTGAATGCGCATATCGACCGCGACTATGTGTTCTACGCGGCGGGTCTCCTGCGCGATTACGACGAGGAGACGGCCATGGCCCTGATGAAGGCCAGCATTCGATAAACAGGAATACTGCCGTACAAGACAGAGCAGTACGCAGGTAGGCGCTGCTGTGCCCTGTACGAAGTAGATATAGTAAAGAGTTTGCGTAAAAAGAGTTATGGAGGAGCTATTATGGAGCTGAAAATCAACCGCCGGTTTAATGAAAAGGATCTTCCAGATGTGCAGACGATCCGCGACGAGGCGCACAAGCGTGCTTCCCAGATCGTGATCCCCGAGACGCTGTTCATGAAGACCAACGGCGTCAAGTCCGAGGCAGAGTACAAGAAAAAGATGATGGCTCAGCACAAGGTCATGACCACGCCCACATCGGCTGGGCCGAGGTCGACTACACGGCCAAGGCCTTCCATGAGGTCTATGACGCGCTGCATGCCGAGGGCTATGAGCTCAGCCGTTTCGGCGTATGTCTCGACGGCAGCATGGGCGTGCCCGAGAAGTACCGTGACCGCGTGATCTCCGGCTCCGGCCAGGTGTATCGCAGCCCCGACGAGTGGAAGATCCTGCCGAACGAGGTGCCCGTCGCCGTCCATATGGGCGACCACATGATCGGCTCGCTGAACTCCACGGCCAACGTCTGCAACGCCCTGAACGCCGGCGTGACCACCATCGGCAACATCTCCCACTATTTCAGCTATGAGTACGCGGGCTTTGATATGGAGCTCGAGCGCACGAGCGATGCCTGCACCGCTATCGGCATCATGGGCGAGCTGCGCGAGAAGGGCACCATCATCCACTCCAACCTCGACGACGGCTTCGGCGGCCAGCTGCATGACGTGGCGAACCGCGTCGGCTGGGCGCGTCTGGAGCGCTACTTCGTCGAGGATCTGCTGGGCGGCGGCATGAACCACTGCTTCGGCAACCTCTTCAGCGACCCCATCCTGCGCATCATCTTCAGCAAGGCCATGTGGGAGATCAACACCTTCAAGACCCCCGGCTCGATGATCTACGGCAACACCACCGACTTCGGCGGCAACTTCCCCAGCAACTACAGCGCTCTGGCCTCCTTCACCATGGCCGATATCATCGGCCAGCGCAAGTGGCCCACCGGCTGCGCTGTGACCGGTATTCCGTCACCGAGGCCATCCGCGTCCCTCCGTCCAGGAGATCATCGACGCGCACATGTCCATGAAGACCACTATGGAGAAGGCCGAGTACTATGCCAAGTACATTGATTTCGACCTCATCGAGGAGCAGGCGAACACCCCTCGTCGTGGCCGGCAACACCTTCTTCGAGCGCGTCATCAACGCGCTGGATGATTGGGCGTCGACATCAATCATCCTGGCCAGGTCATGGCCATGCTGAAGGCCATCGGCGCCGAGCAGCTGGAGATCAACTTCGGCGCCGGCAAGAAGGACGCCAACGCGATGCGCGGCCGTGTCCCCGTGTGGCCCACTAACATCATCGCCAAGATCAACGACGCCGGTGACGAGTTGGTCAGCAACGTCAAGGGGTCTTGAGAGCAAGCCCCTGCAGGGCGTGAACGTCGTCATGGCGTCCACCGATATCCACGTCTTCGGCAAGGAGGTCATCAAGCGCCTTCTCCGCGAGGCGGGCGCGAACATCTATGATCTGGATCAGTCCGTCCCCACGCAGGAAGTAATTGATACCGCCGTCGAGACCGAGAGCAAGGTGCTCTGCATCTCCACCCACAACGGCATGGCCTATGGCTACGCGAAGGAGCTGTCCGACAAGCTGAAGGAAGCCGGTCTGGACGACGTGCTGGTCATCATGGGCGGCCTGCTGAACGAGGCGCTGCCCGGCAAGAACCTGCCCGAGGATGTGTCCGGTCTGGTGGCGGAGTTGGGCTTCAACGTCGACAACAACGCGGAGGACATTGTCAACGTCATCGCCAAGCACGCTGGTAAGGAGGCGTAAGGCATCATGGCGGAGCATAAGGATCACTATTCCCACTATTGCAACCATGAATGTGAGTACTTCCCATGCCACAAGGTGCCGGAGGATTTGACTTCAACTGCCTGTTCTGCTACTGCCCGCTGTACACCCTGGGCAGCAAGTGCGGCGGCAACTTCAAGTGGGGGCTCGGCGGTCTGAAAGACTGCAGCGAGTGTCTCGTGCCGCACGGCCCGAACGGGTATGAGCATGTGATGACGAAGATTCCTCTGCTGATCGACATGACCAGAAAGCAGGAAGACTGAGAAAAAAATCGGCGCGGCTATCAAGCCGCGCCGATTTTTTGTCTGCTTTTGATAGCTGGGGAGGGGAATCGGTGCGTTATGTCTTTGGTGACATACTTTTTGCCAGCAGCGGCAAAAAGTATGCAAAAAACGCCGCTTAGACCTACGGTTTAAGAAGCCCTTTAGCGCGCCCCGCACGTTTCAGATTGTTGGGATGCGTGCCACATGTTTGAAGGTTCCGTGCAAGGGGCATGAAATGTAGGATCATTTCTGCGAGCACCGTCGTGACAGCAGATTCCCCGACCGCTTCGCGGCCGCCAATCGGGACACTTCCTCGAAACCGTCTCGCTTCATCCGCCACAAGCGGCGCCAACGCAGAGACAATTCTACACTTAGGCCATGTCCTACCGAAAATCTTGCTTTTTTGGGTACTTTTCCCGCGCGGGAAAAGTACCCCGCCGGCGGCAGCACAAGCCGATTCCACCCATCAATCCTCCCACAAACCCAGCAGAACCGGGGCCAAACGGCCCCGGTTCTGTCATAAAAAAGGACTTCAAACCAGCCCCGAGAGGAGAAAATCTGTTAGCCGCCACAGCAGGACGATTCCCGCAATCAGCACCGCCGCCGGGACGGCCAGCACCGCCAGCAGTCCGCAGCTCAGGCACGCGGCGGCGCGGAATAAAAAAAGCGCAGCATGTTCAGTCCTCCCGCGCGCCGCTGACGATCTGATAGTAAGCGTTCGACGTCAGGCGGTAGGCCAGCGTATACAGCAGCGCGCACACGACATACGACAGCGCCGTCGTGCCGATGAGGAGCTGCACGTTGTTGAGGTTGAAGAGCATGAGGAGCTTGTGAACGAACGGGAACGCGAAGCACAGGTGCAGCCCCGCCAGCAGCAGCGGCAGGAAGAACACGAGCAGCATCTGGCTGTTGACGCTGCGGCGGATGTCGCCGCGGGTCATACCGACCTTCTGCATGATGGCGAAGCGCGCTTCGTCCTCGTAGCCCTCGGAGATCTGCTTATAGTAGATAATCAGCACCGCCGCGAGCGAGAAGCCGACGCTCAGCAGTACGCCGAGGAAGAACAGCCCGCCGTAGGTCGCGTAGAAGTCGTCGCGGTTGCTGGCCACGCCCTCGTAGAAGATGGTGGAGGGCACGTCGTCTGCGTCCTGTCTCCGAATGCCGCTGAGCAGGTCACCGAGCGAATCAGTGCACCGGATCTGTTCCTCGTTGGAGAGCTGGGTATCAAAGGCGTACGTCCAGATATGGCTCACGGCGTTGCCGCCGCTGCGCTCGGCCATGGCCTCGAGCGGCTGCATGGCCGTGTCCAGATCGGGGACGATGACATAGAGCGTGGGGTGACGTCGGCGGAGCGTTCGCCGCCGATCACCGCATCGGTCAGCTGCGCCTTGACGCGCCACGTCGGGCCGCCCTCGATGGTGAGCGTATCCGCGCTGAAGCCCATACGCAGACCGCTCACGAGCACCTCATTGGGCGCGAGGGTTTCGCTGCCGCCGGTCATGGCGTTGTAGTCGTCCAGCCCGATCAGAGACAGGCAGCAGACCTTTTTCATAGTCGGAGAGCTTTGCCGTGCTGTCGGAGTGAATCTCGCCGCTGCTGTCC
>VOFG01002157.1_pt1 | contig 37218 bp, 51 predicted proteins | sample 5384171 | NCBI WGS metagenome assembly VOFG01 (sample SAMN12384726, study PRJNA508395) | human gut metagenome | isolation source: healthy gut F | host: Homo sapiens
CTATTTAGAGTTTAGAGTTCAAACAGCTTTTTACCAGTCTTAGAAAAGTACAGCAAAAATATGAAAAAAATTATTTATTGGAATTGATTTTTCAAAGGAGAAACTTGACGCGACGATAATTCTCGCATGTGGAATGAACGAAATAGGCTCCCGTGAGTATGGGTGTTTCCCAAATAACACTACGGGCTACCGCAAGTTATGTAATTGGGTTAAAACAAACGCTTGGAATACAATTGCTGAGGAATGGCTATTCTGTGGAGAAGACACAGGTTCATGTAGTATAGGACTGAGCAAATGGCTTTACGGAAAAGGCTATGACATATGGATTGAGAACGCTTACGCCATAAAACATAGCAGTGGTATCCAGCGTGTGAAAAACGATAAGGCGGACTCAGCAATCATTGCTGAATACGCATGGAGGCAACAGGACAAGGTTGTACCCTTTGAACCATTGAATGAATCCCTTGCGCAACTAAGGGAGATTTTCCTCTATAGGCATAAGCTAGTTGGGCAAAGAGTGGCAATGGAATTACGAAAAGAGGACAAATCACAATCAAACAAGTCAAAAGCAATATCCTTCATCAACCGCAAGAGCAAACACCTTATTGCGGAGATAAACAAAACAATTGCCGAATGCGATAAGGCCATTGATAGCATAATAGAGGCGGATGAGGAACTGAAAGAAAATTATGCTATTATAACCTCAATAAAAGGCGTAGCCAGGCAAAACGCAACCTGTATGTTGGTCTACACAAACAACTTCAAAAAATTCGGATATGACCCAAGAAAGATTGCATGCTATTATGGAGTTGCCCCTTTGGTAAACAATCCGGAACGAGTGTAAATACACCTGCTCATACAAGCCATTTCGCCAATAAACTTATTAAATCATTATTAGGACAAGCAGCTCATATAGCCAAAATATATAATCCCGAAATTAGAGATTACTATCAAAGACTGATTAGTAAGGGAAAGAAGCCTCAAGTGGCTTTAAATAATGTCAAGAACAAACTCATAAGAATCATAGTGGCATTAGTCAGGAAGAAAGTACCATATGATCAAAATACATACAAATATTATGAAGAACGAGAAGTTATAGAAAGGAAAAAAAAGAACGAGAAGTTAATTTATTGTTAAACGGAATAAGAGATTAGGATATTAGCATAGAATACGTGGAAACTATCTGCTCATGCTCTCAAATGGTATCCGCTAAGACCCGTCCCAGATGCACAAGTGATAGCCCCACGCTCAATTGAATATATAACAAGGTTATATTTACAAAGATGCGTGAGACATGTCACTTACTACAATTCCGGGAAAAATTTAGCGGATTCTTTTGGAGAGATATATAATAAATAACCGTTCTCAATAAAAATATTAAAAAGCTACTTCCTTCGCTCGAAAGTAAGCTATGACAAAAGTAGAAATAAATATCTATTAAACAAACAATTTTGACAGAAAAAAACATGCTTTGTCTATTAATCCAGTTTATATCATATAAAAAAACATTAACCCGACGTTTCCTGAAAATGATTTTTCATTTTCATTTCTCATATTCTCATAGTAAATACAATAACTATATATAAATCAAATGCATAACACTATGAGAAATACAAATAAAAAAGGCATTTCTCATAGTATTACCAGCGTTTTATACTGAAAACAACGTATTTCTCATACCTTTTCAAGGTATTTCTCATAGTATTTTGACTATTTATCCTATAAATTCTCAAGCTAGATCCTAAACTAAAGACCAGGTTGAATACCAGACTAGACACAGCTTTACAATACATTATCAGTGCTTATTGAAAGTATATAGAGCAGACATTCGCATATTTTCCTACCTGCATCTGTATCGTTGCACTCGAGTGAACAGGCCTGTGCACTAGAGTAGAAAGAACCGTCTACTCTGAGTGAAACGATCTGTTCACTCGAGTGCAACGATACAGATAGTAGTAGGAAAAAATGGTAATAATTAAGGAAAAGCATAAGGATATAAGGTGCATGATACACAGGAAAGCAGTAAACAATAGGAAGTTGCTTAATAAACGACATAAGAAAAAGGAATAATCGTAAAGTTCGACGAGAGTCTGGGAAAAGATACAGCCATAATGCATGAGAAAGGAGTAAAATAGATAAAAGGAGTATGAGAATAAGATGAGAAACGATTTAAAACCTATGAGAAATGCATCATTTTTAAGGATAAATGATAGAAATAGTATGAGAAATACCATTTTATATTTTATTTCTCATAGTGTTATATTGATGATTTACATATAATTACCGTATTATTTATGAGAATATGAGAAATGAAAATGAAAAATCGTTTGCAGGGGGCGCGCTGATATAAATGCAGGAAACTATCATACCAATGTTTTTCAAGAAAATGAGAAATCGGATAAGTCCATATCATAGATTTATTTAGTACCTTTGCCGTCCTATTTATATAAAAAAGAAAAAATGAGTAAAGAATACACACTCGCAGATTTCACAGATATTTTCGATTACTCCACAGGCTGGTTCAGCGACAGTAGCATTTGTAGTCTATTCTATCAGATATTCAAACGATTCCCTTCTATGAAAATGGTGAAATATAAAGTAAACCAGGATTTCCTGAAAGAAATCAAAGAACTTTATCAGCAAGACGATGCGTTCGATATATTCGAGCATATATATTGCAATCATTTTGAGAATGAAAAAAAGAGGAAGAGGAGGAAGAAGAAGATACATCTACAAAAGAGTTATATGATTGCATCGTTATCTGCAAGAAGAATTTAATGATTGGCTATTTTGATAATTGCACAAAAATAGCCTATTCCAATATTGATAAGGAAGAAATCGATCGTATCAATCAGATTTGCGAAAACCACAAAAAGGAGAATGAGAAACTGAACAACCTATTTATAGTAACATACGCTCATAACTACTTCAGCCTGAAACAATCGCAAATCAATAAGCCGGGCATTCAGATTGACCGCCACTATAACAATGATTTTGCTCCCGTAGCCGCTGAAATCGAAAAACTTCCTATTAGAGGAGAATAAAAGCGGTTTAATCATTCTGCACGGGAAACAAGGTACGGGGAAAACAACTTATATCCGTCATCTTATCAATCTCGGAAAAAGAGAATGATTTATATGAGCGGCGACCTGGTAGACAAACTTTCGGACCCTAGCTTTATCACTTTTTATCCGTCAACAAAAAAATTCTATCTTTATCGTAGAAGATTGCGAAGAGTTATTGTCAAGCCGCAACGGAAGCAACCGCATGAATGCCGGACTAGTCAACATACTGAATATCAGCGACGGACTATTAAGCGATGAATTATGTATCAAATTTATCTGCACATTCAACGCTCCACTAAAAGATATCGACGAAGCCTTGCTTTAGAAAAGGACGTCTGGCTGCCCGGTACGAATTTAAAGACCTGACAACCGACAAAGTAAAACCAACTAATAAAGGAAGAAGGACTGGATATCCCCCAACAGACACAACCTATGACACTGGCTGAAATCTATAATTACGAAGGCATGGATTTCTCTTTAGAAGAAAGCGGGTAGGATTCTGAACAAATCCTCCAAAGTAGAACTTTTAAAGAAAAATCGACTATTATTATTGCGAAATATAAGTATCTATATTTTACCTATCAACAAGAACGATTTGATATTTTTTATACGTTTATTATACGTTAAAAAGAGTTGCCCCTATTACGGAGCAACTCTTTTTAAATATTAAACTTCTTAAGTTCAAACTTTGCATGTGATACCTTATATCGACATTTTCTTACTTACAAGTTAACGGAAATCCAAAGATACTCACTCGCAAAATCTGTAATTATCCAAAGCTAAAAGGGAAAGTGCTTTCATCAGATAAAGCAATTAATCCGTTCTTTCGCTGGATACAAATTTTGTTTTTCTTGCCAGCCAACCGGCCGCCAATGCTGTACTTTCTACGCTTAGGTTTAATCTTCTTGCCAATTCAGGTATTGAAATTTCACCAATTTCTTTCAGGGTACACCAAACTTTTCCGGCATTGTTCCCTACAATTGTTTTATCCATGGCTATTTTTATTAATAATTTGGTTACAATATAGTCATTTTAATAATTGTTTATAACAAAACCAACTTTTTTGTTTTAGTTTTTGACATTATTTAAAACAAAGAAATCAATTTCGCGTCTAGTGATTAAAAAACTTGGTAATAATTCACCATAACACCACTAAAAGGAACATTATATATCAAAATAAATTCTCAAAACAGGAATCGGGCAATCACAGAAAGAAAATAGGAAATTGACATTTCCGCAATATCGGACAAGTCATTTCGCTTTTTACCAATACCTTTGCGGAGTGAAATACCAGAATAAGTTATGCAACAGAAAAAACAACGAAAGAAGAATATCAAAAAGTGCGTAAATGTTGTAGTGGAATACATCAACCAACATGTGGGAGAAGACATTGATTTAAAATCTCTGGCCAGAATTTCAAACTTTCCTCCTTTTTACTTTCACCGGATCATGAAAGCTTTTCTCGGTGAACCGATTGGTACGTTTATTGTCCGGACGCGGACAGAAGCTGCCGCACGTCTACCCGCTACTCGGATGTTCCGATTGCCGACATAGCCTATCGGATTGGTTACTCTTCTCCTTCTTCGTTGTCGAAAGTGTTCAAGCAATTTTATGGCATTTCACCTTTAGAGTATAGAAACAATAAAAAACTTTGTAATTATGAAACCAGCGATTATCAGGCCAGACCTGGAACTAAAAAGAGAGATCAGAAACGTTTCCGAACGGAATGTGATTTATATCCGTCTCACCGGCGATTACAAACTGAATGATTACGGTGGCACCTGGGGCCGTTTATTCCAATTCATCAAAGAACAACAGTTGCCGATGGGAGATTTCAGCCCGCTTTGCATCTATCACGATGATCCGAAAGTGACACCGGCAGAAAAACTGCGTACAGACGTATGTATGGTAATGCCTGTAAAGGTAACCCCAAAAAGTGATGTCGGATTTAAGGTGATCCCGGCCGGACGTTATGCTATCTTCTTGTATAAAGGTCCGTATGACAATTTGCAAGCTGTGTATGATACGATTTACGGAAAGTGTCTGCCCGAAATGGAATGTACGCTGCGTGATGAAGCCAGCGCGGAACGTTATCTGAACAATCCATGCGACACTGCTCCCGAAGAGTTGTTGACGGAAATTTATATTCCGGTAGAATAATGCGGACAGACAAATGGCGGAATAAAGAGAATGAATAAAGATGTGATTTAACGTCTGACTTTTTTGGGGGATAGTGCAAAACCCTGATAAGTCTATCTTTTTAGACGCGGATGACACGGATTTAGCAGATTTATAATCTTCTTATCCGTGTCATTTTGCGTTATCCGCATCTAAAAGCATATTATGCTATAACAGGCTGCCTTCCTCTCTCCTACCTGTTATTTTTCAGCATAAATGCCAATCCGGTTTCCTTCACTATCAGTGAATACGGCAAACCATCCTTTGCCGTCCGCCTCGATCTTTGTTCTGGGAATGACTACTTTCCCTCCTTTCAGAAGTACTTTTTCCAAGGTCTGTTCTATATCCTCACAGTTGAAATGGATAAGCACTCCATGCGTTGAAGGAAGAAAGTCGAAATTTGAAGCATAAGAGATAGCACCAACGGTTTCACCTTCTTCTGTGAAACAAGCCATTTTTTCTGTTTCACATTCAAAAGTCGGAAGTTGCATACCCAATACTGTTTCGTAAAATCGACAGCCCGATGGAAATCGGAAGCAGGAATCTCAAAAAATGCAATTAGTTTTTTCATTTCGTTTCTTTTTTATCGTTACTACTAAGCCTTTGCAAAGACACTGCAAAAGTAGGGCAACACGAGGAAGCCTGATAGGAAAAAAGGGACATCTTTAAAGTTCGGAAAATAATCGGAATAAGGAGCGCAGACAGAAAGATACTCTGCAGGGGTGTAACCGGAAAAGAGTTTGAATTCCTTTATCATGTGAGACTGATCGGAGAAGCCACATTCGTAAGCTACTTGTACAAAAGGGATAGTGGCATCCTGCTGCAACATTGACAATGCCCGCTGCATACGGACAATGCGAATAAATTCTTTGGGAGTAGTGCCGACATAATCGGCAAAGATACGTCCAAACTGCTTACTGCTCAAACAGGCCGTTTCCGACAGATGAGCAATGTTGATTTGTGGCTGGAGGTTTATTTCATGAAACACAGCAGACATCCGCTTGAGGTTATACTCCGGAAGGGTGTATAAACGACGAAGGAAAAACTGCTCTATCAAACGAATAGAAACGGCATTATCAGAAGTGTCAGTGACCAGTTTCACCAAATCCGACAGTTCTACATCTTCCATCGCATCGGTATCTACATTTTGTCCGTGAAACCGATGGCTGGGAATATGAAACAATGCTTTGACTGCATAAGGCTGGAAAACAACAGTAATCATTTCTATCCTACCCGTCGACTGTACATCCGAGAAGCCGACCGATTGTCCGGAAATAAAGGATTGAGGTTGTAGTTCCGACTCGCCCGACAAAAAGGAGTTGTTTCCCTTTATGAAATACCAGTTGCATACAGCCAATGGGCAGAGTCCGTTCGGAAACCGGAGTCACTGAATCGTCTTGCAATATCCAGTAATGCCGTATATAAGGAGCAAGCGCCAAACAGGGTTTTATGAGTTGAAATGATTGCATAGAGCAAAGATATTATTTCTTAATTCAAATGCAAAAGTAAAGCTCCTGTTTAAAGAGGTATAGTAAAAAAAGGACTTTTTATAAATTAGGGAGTCGTCCTATTAAGAACAGATATGCCGGAATGATAAACAGATAAGGATTTAAGGCAGGATCCTTATTTGAGAATAAGGTACAATTGAAAAGACGGCAAACCTTTTCTTAAAAAAAACATCCTCTGTTTGAAAGAGCATGATTGTAGCTCACATTCAAACAGAGGAAGATTCTTTAGATAACGGAAAGTCCGTATTCGTAGGCCTCCGATATCGCATTATAGTCCTCGCCGGAATAGCTACCTTTATCTCTGGCTTTCTGCATATCTTTCATAAATGATTCTACGGAAGTCAGGAAGCTATAATAATTCTTCTGTTCTTCATCATAACCTGTGACAGCAGGAAGTTTCTTTTGCAGCTTCGAGTTCTTTCTTCAGTTCGGCCATCTTCATATCAATACGCATACCATCCAGCGCATGTTTGCGTGAATAGAGACTCATGATGCTTTGCACGGTGCCGGACATCTTACGCATGGCCATGATTTGATCTTTCAACGGTTCATCGGCAAGCAGTTCTTTTTCAGCTTGTTCTGTCAGAGGGCTTAGAATATCAAAGATCACTTGTTTATATTCCGACATTTCTACACTAAGCCGATAGTTCTCGTCGAGGAGCTTGCCGATCTTTGCAGTCTCTTTTGCCTGCTTGTAAGAGAGGAATTTATTAAAATTATCATAGAATTGCGTCCTTGCACTGAAAAGTCCTCGATAACTCTGCTTCAGATTCTGACGGACTTCTATATTAAAATAATCTCCCGGATCCATCAATTCCGCTGTATCTCTGGCAGATACTTCAGGTGGTGCAATCGGAGATACTTCAGGAACTTTTTCCTGTCTGTTCCATATATCCCAAAACTGCATTTATGTCTTTCGCATTGGCTACATGCCTCAACACGATAAGCGATGTATGATAATAGTTTATCACCTTACTGGCATTGTCCAATTCCTCCGAAGCGACAGAGGACGCAGCCTGTTTCTTGTTTCCTCCCGAACAAGAAACCAACAAGAGAGCACCTACAAGTGCTCCGAAAAATAAAATATCCTTCTTCATAATGGTTCGTTTATTAAGTCTTTCGTACTATAACAATAAAAATCGTTTTTTGTTATAGACAAACAATGCATATTCGAGAAGTGTAGTGGAGAAATTTAAAATGCTGCTAACGATGATTAAGGAATAAGCAACCAACGTGTATAAAAACAAAAAATGGCTACTCATCACGAGCAACCAATCTTTTGTTAACCTTAAATCTAATACTTATGAAAAACACAGTACAAAGGTACCATATTTCAGATAAATAGCAAATTTCAGCGCCTAAACAGACGATATTGTAACAGGGTTTAATACTCCGAGAATCGCATTAACATTTCAGACTTCATCCGTTAACATTTAACATATTCATTCACATAAGTTGCTCCCCGGATAAGTAAGAATAGAAAAAAAGGCTAATCATGGAAACGACATTGTTTTTTTTCGTAACTTTGAACTATGATAATCAGTGCCAGCCGCCGGACAGATATTCCGGCATTCTATTCTCAATGGTTTTTCAACCGGATAAAAAGAAGGATATGTATTAGTGCCCAATCCTTATCATCCGAAAATGATTAGCAGGATTTCCTTATCTCCTGCTGTGGTTGATTGTTTCGTATTCTGGACCAAGAACCCGGCCCCAGATGCTTAACCAGCTGGATAAATTACAGGATTACAACTATTACTTCCAATTTACACTCAACCCTTACGGAGAAAAATTGGAGAATCGTTTGCCATCTATCGATAAACGAATTGATACCTTTAAAAAGCTGGCAGACAAAATTGGCAGAGAAAAAATGATTTGGAGATATGATCCGATACTGACGAATGAGGAATACAACGTTTCTTTCCACCAGGAAGCATTCGCCCGGATTGCCCATGAACTCAAAGACCATACCTCGAAATGTATGTTGGGATTTATAGATCATTACCCCCATATCCGAAACTCGATACAACCATTCAACATCAATCCGCTGACCAAAGAGGAAATAGAAGAAATGGCCGTCTCCTTTAAAAAGACAATAGATATTTATCCCGGTATACAGCTGGACACTTGTACCGTCAAGGTAGATTTAAGACATTTGGGTATTCCCAGCGGCTTGTGCATTGATAAAGGGCTGATTGAAAAGATCACCGGTTATCCTATCCTTGCTCAAAAGGATAAAAACCAGCGTAATATCTGCAACTGTATCGAAAGTATTGATATCGGGACTTATGAAAGTTGTCTGAACGGATGTGTTTATTGCTATGCCATCAAAGGTAATTATAATACAGCAGCATATAATATGAAGAAACATGATAAAAACTCGCCGTTGCTCATCGGTCATTTATCCGAAGATGATATAGTAAAGGAACGGGAGATGAAGAGTCTGGGGATAACCAATATTCGTTGTTTTAGTCTTCCTGATCCGTATCTGACTTACAGGCATAAAAAAAGGCTATCTATCCCAGACAGCCAATCTTTTGTTAACCTTAAATCTAATACTATGAAAAAAACACAGTACAAAGATACGGACTTTTCGGTTATCTCCAAATTTTCGGCCCAATGCAGCGTATCTTATAACATGGTTTAATAGAATCTGAACCGTATTAACAAATAAGCGGTTAAGCATTAACATTTAACAGTTTTCTTAAATAATCAGGGCATAAAACCGGAGGAGATGCAAATGTTTTCCAATCGGACACCTGATCTTATTAAAGAGAGTTTATGAGGTCTAACAAATTCCTCTGTCATCTGTTTCTAATAGAAGGTAACTATCAAATTCCCAATATATGAACAGATTCGAAAATAAAGTAGTTGTCATCACCGGTGCTGCCGGTGGTATTGGCGAAGCAACCACACGCCGCATTGTCTCCGAAGGGGGCAAAGTAGTCATCGCTGACCATTCTGAAAAAAAGGCGGAACAGCTTGCCAACGAACTTACTCATGCAGGGGCCGACGTGCGCCATGTCTATTTTTCCGCCACCGAACTCCAGAGTTGCAAAGAATTGATTGATTTTTCTATGAATGAATATCAACGAATAGATGTACTGATTAATAATGTAGGAGGAACCGATCCCAAACGTGACCTTAACATCGAGAAGCTGGATATCAATTACTTTGACGAGGCATTCCACTTGAATCTCTGCTGTACCATGTACCTTTCTCAACAGGTCATCCCTATCATGACTACCAATGGCGGCGGAAACATTGTCAACGTAGCTTCCATAAGCGGACTTACTGCTGATGCTAACGGTACATTATATGGTGCCAGCAAAGCGGGCGTCATCAACCTGACGAAATACATCGCTACCCAAATGGGAAAGAAAAATATCCGCTGCAATGCCGTAGCCCCGGGATTGGTACTTACCCCCGCGGCATTGGATAACCTGAATGAAGATGTACGCAACATCTTCCTCGGCCAATGTGCCACTCCTTATTTAGGAGAACCGGAAGACGTCGCAGCTGCCATCGCTTTTCTGGCTTCGAACGATGCAAGGTACATCACGGGACAAACAATCGTCGTAGATGGTGGCCTGACTGCTCATAACCCGACAGTAGCGTTATCATAGAACATAACTTTAATACAATGAATAAAATGACAATAATGGGAATATGGCTTCTTTCGCTATTTATCAATAGCGGATGCAACCGGGAATTAGTAGAATAGACAGTAATGATCTTAAAATATCTATCGAAAAGGGGGAAGAGTGGATGCATGATTTTCCATTGTTTCTGGGTTTCACAATGACTTTACCCATGCATTCATTTCGTTAATAGCTTCTAGTGAAGACGGAAGCTCCTGCTTAGTCTGCAAAGCATCAGGACGAAGATCGACGCGCACATACCCCCAGCCGTCTTCGTCGATTTGCAGATAGCCACACTTCCTGTACTCTTCCAGGCAACTGTCAGAGCATCCTCCGTAAAAGTCACATTGAAGTTCATCTTCCGACGTTTTTTATTGGCAATGAATGAACTTTCACCCACCCAGACAAAATCGTCCAAATCAACCTCAAAATAATCCCCTCCTCCCCGATTGAGTGCGGCAACTTCCGCCAAACGTCCTTCGGGAAGCATCTTGTAAACGCGGACATAACATTCTTCCTTATACGGATTTTCATCTACAACAAGGAAAAGACCGGATTTTCCACAGAATAAAGGAGTATCTATACTACGATATTCGTAAACTTCTCCTGTAACATCACTCATCACAAAATAACCCCAGCTCTCAAACCCTGAATAGTGAAAAAAATGCAGACCGTAATCAGACTGATACCCATCATAGTACCATTTTATAAATCCATCTTCATCTTCTTTCGCCGGAGAATTCAGCAGTGCGAGTTCCCCCTTTTCCAGCGCACGGACAGTTTATTCTGATTGTCTGTATAACGCCCTTTACCAGAATCAAGCTGTTTATTACAACTATCCGCCTTCATATTCGTATATTCAGCAAATTCAAGTTTTTTCACGTCTGCCCCTGTATTGCTATACATACGCAAGGAGATCATTCTTCCACTATGATAGTCATACATACTCTTTTCAATCCGGTTGCCTTCTTCAGAATAAATTTCAGTCATGACACCCGGCACGCCTTTCTCCGAGTACGGATAACTCTCGAAACGACGTAGCCGCCCGCCAGAATAATTCCTTATATCCAGCCGCTTTTGAGTTCCGACCGTCACAATGCTTCGTTTTACAGAATCACACTTATCATCCATGAAGTATATCGGCTCATCGGAATCCTTTTTCAAAATATTTTCGTTTCAGAAGATACTTTTGCCGTTCTCAATGCATAAATTTCTTGAATGTAATAAAAGGGAGTCCCTTCTGATGCCTGATATTTATACTCATACCAGTCGGGAGCCTCCGCTACCCCGTCAGGGTCATTATAAGCGTATTCCGAATGGCTATAATACCAACATTCGGTCGGTAACACTTCCTGATCGTCAATATAATGATTAACCTGCCATAGATGTCCGTTGGCATGCCATCTCATTTCCTCTCCGTTTAGCTTCCCATCTTTATAGTGTTCAAACCAGTCCGGCTTTCCATCATAATACCATCTCTGACGTACTCCATTAAGTTTACCTCGTGTAGCCTGGTAAAAAGATATGGGGATATCGGTTGGAATAATAAGATTGATAAAGTTCACAAATACTGTCAAGAGTGATTATACGACTTGTCATACAATGGGAAGAGATACTGTAATGACGCACCGTATCGTTCTTTATTCCGTCTTTATAAACAACTACCGAATAATAGGGTTCCGACACAAAAGAATCAGTCGAGCGAAAATAAAAGTGCTTATAAGCACCGTTCATCAATGAGTCCTTGTAAAAAACAACGTTCCACGCCATCTACTTGTTTCCGGCAAATACTGTCGGAGTCATAGACCTTCAAAGAAGATGCTTCCGGTTCTTTTAGCAATGATTCGGAAAGCGTATCAGGAATAATCCAATCACTTCCTTTATAAAAATCCATAGAGAAAGCTTCGGAAATAGCAGTAGTTTTTTCGCTTAAAGCGTTTTCCTGTGTTTCCTGATTCGTGGAAGAAGATTGCGAAGTTCCTCCGGTTTTTCCGCCACATGATAACAACAGTAATACGCAGCTATATACCAAAGCGTTTTTCATACCAAATATCTTTTATTTAATACATAATTACGGCAAAATTAATGATAATATCAGATAATCAGGTATAAATCGATCCCAAAAAATGGAATAATTATCTGTCAGCAGGCTATTATTTCGTTCAACAAATACTAACTTTACAACGTTATTAATAGAAAAGAACGAACGTCATGATTGTTAAAACACTACTAGATACAGACCTCTATAAGTTTACCACCTCGTACGCTTATATCAAACTGTTCCCCTATGCAATGGGTACTTTTAGTTTCAATGACCGGAACGAAACAAAGTATACCGAAGCTTTTCTGGAAACACTCAAGGCAGAGATCAAGAATCTTAGTCAGTTGAGATTCACGGAAGAGGAGTTGGAATACATGACGAAGAATTGCAGATTTCTCCCGAGAGTCTACTGGGAGTGGTTGTCTTCTTTTCGTTTCGACCCGAATAAGATTGATATTCATCTGGATGAAGCCTGTCATCTCCACATCGAAGTGACTGACTTGCTTTATAAAGTGACTTTATATGAAGTGCCTTTGCTCGCTATTGTTTCTGAAATCAAAAACCGGTTCTTCGGCCATGTAGCAGACATGAACGGGATTCTTTGCAAACTGTCGGAGAAAATAGAGTTATCGAACCAACATCAGCTCCGCTTTTCAGAATTTGGTACACGGAGAAGATTCTCTATTGATGTGCAGGAAACTGTTATCAAAAGACTGAACGAGACAGCGCAATATTGCACCGGGACTTCCAACTGCAACTTCGCAATGAAATATGGAATGCAAGGGATGGGCACGCATCCGCACGAATGGTTCATGTTTCATGGAGCACAGTTCGGATATAAACATGCCAATTATATGGCACTCGAAAACTGGGTGAATGTTTATGACGGTGATTTGGGTATCGCACTTTCCGATACCTATACTTCCGGCATCTTCCTTAGTAACCTTAGCCGTAAACAAGCTAAACTTTTCGACGGTGTGCGCTGCGATTCCGGTAATGAATTTGAGTTTATCGACCGACTGGTTGCCCGCTACAAAGAGTTGGGAATCGACGCGACAACCAAAACCATCGTATTCAGCAATGCCCTCGACTTTACAAAAAGCATTAGACATTCAAGAATACTGCAAAAACAAAATCCGCTGCTCTTTCGGAATCGGTACCAATCTCACCAACGATACCGGGTTCGAACCTTCGAACATCGTGATGAAACTGACGCAATGCAAGATGAATGTCAATCAGGAGTGGAGGAATGTATCAAACTGTCGGATGATGAAGGAAAACATACCGGCAGTCTTGAAGAAGTGCAGGCATGCCTGCATGAGTTGAGGTTGAACTAAATTATAACAATGTGGCACATATTTTCCGTAAGTTCTCCAAATGCGCTATAACATTCTTATCTTTTCGGGCAATCTGCATATTATATCTTGTCTGCATATTCATCAGCATTTCCGCATTTATATTGGTAGCAGCTTCAATCAATAAGGCAAAATCCGTAGATACAGGACGACGCCCATTCAATATATCATTCAACATCGTATAAGACACGCCTACCACTTCCGCAAATCGTTTCTGCGATATACCACGAGATTGTAATTCTTCTTTTATAATCTCCCGGATGCACCGGAATAAAAAGAATACCCTAAGTTAGACATACTATTCTTATTTATAATGATTTGTTATGTCAATAATAGAACAAATAGTTATGATTGGTTCAGAGTCCGTAGTCGATATTTTAAATTCCAGTCGATATTGTTTATCAATCCGAATAGAGGAAATATCTTTTTTACTCCCTGTCAATACTTCATAATTCAACGAATTTAAAGGATAAAGCGCTTCTACATTCAATGCTTCAGCCAAAGTGACAATTCGCTTCACATAATTCCTTATTACTTGAGGTTGAAAACGATGCTTCTTATCGTTACATTTACCTTCATAATAAAGTTCTGAAAGATACTCCTTTTCAAACTCAATAACCATTTCTCTAATTATTACGACAGTACAAAGATAGTAGTTTTTCCAAGAATACACTAAAAAGTGGATATAATGATAGCAGTTCTATCAAACTTAGTTAAAACCAAGAAGTATTAGATAAAAACTGCTATCACCTTATTAAAATAACTGTATCCAAGCAGCACAGTATACATGTGCTTTCTTTATACTATCTGTGACAAAAGTGACAAAATCCATATCCGTGGAGTTAGATTAAAATCTTTTTCAGAATTTGAACCCTTTCACTGCTTTTTCCAATCTTTCCAAAGATAATTCGCCGGATTGCCGCCAAAGCTGTTGCCCTTTTCTAAAAAGAATAAAGGTAGGAGTCGACTCCACCGTATAAAAATCAGTAAGGGCAGGCTCCTGGTCGATGTCCACTTCCACCACTTCCAATGTTCCTACCATCAGTTTCTTGAACTCTTCAACAACCGGTTTCATGCGCTGGCAGTGAGGACACCACGTTGCGTAAAACTCTGCCATTACCCAATCACCGTTAGCCAGCTTCTCCTGGTTTCTTTCTTCACGAGCTATTTTCTTTTCTTTCATAATGAATATCTCCTTTTAATTAATAACTATCAACCTAACAATATCAGGAGAAAGATGGTTTAGAAAAGAAGCAAGGTTACACACAAATTAAAGAATCAAACCCGTTTGTATTTACCCGACCAGCAATTAATATCCAGGCAAATAATCTCCGTACGGCGAAAAGACTTCTCCGCATCATACTTTGCTCCTATCACTTTATCTTCGGACTAAGGACAAGCATTGCACAAAATTGAAACTTTCGTGCAAAAAGGAACATCCTATTCAATATTTATTTATCTTTGCCCCCCAAAATGGTTCAGAATCCGTATCCAACGGGCGATGATTAATAGGGAACCGGGTGTAAATCCCGGACAGTCCCGCTGCTGTGAAACTCTGTTCAATGTCTTATAATTGAACTAATTTAACGCCACTGATGTTATTCGGGAAGGCAAATAAGACAAGAGTCAGTCAGAAGACCTGCCATTTTGTGTAAGACGCCCCTCTCCTCGTGGATTAGGAGAAAGAGTATCACTTGTTAAGCCCCAAATCAAAAAAATACTGTTTTTCGTCGGGTGGAGTATGTCCATTAGACGGGAAGACATTAATAAGTATGTACTTAATTGAAAAAGTATGATAAAAAAATCTTAGTAGCCAATCGCGGTGAAATTGCCGTAAGGGTGATGCGTTCCTGCCGGGAAATGGAAATAGCAAGTATCGCTGTTTTCTCAGAAGCAGACCGCACCGCAAAGCACGTGCTTTATGCCGACGAAGCTTATTGCGTAGGGCCGGCAGCATCCAAAGAGAGTTATCTGAATATAGAAAAAATCGTCGAAGTGGCAAAAGCAGCTCATGCAGATGCCATACATCCGGGATATGGCTTCTTATCGGAAAATGCCACATTCGCCCGCCGTTGCCAGGAAGAAGGGATCATCTTTATCGGTCCGAATCCGGAAACGATGGAAGCTATGGGAGATAAAATTGCTGCCCGTATCAAAATGATTGAGGCGGGAGTACCCGTAGTTCCCGGCACACAAGACAACCTGAAAAGCGTGGAAGAAGCCATAGAGCTTTGCAATAAAATCGGCTATCCGGTGATGCTGAAAGCTTCTATGGGCGGTGGCGGAAAGGGTATGCGCCTCATCCACAGTGCCGAAGAAGTGGAAGAAGCATATACCACTGCCAAGAGCGAATCGTTGTCTTCCTTTGGTGACGACACGGTTTATCTGGAGAAGTTCGTTGAAGAGCCTCATCACATCGAGTTCCAGATTCTTGGTGACAAGCATGGAAATGTCATTCATCTGTGCGAACGCGAATGTTCCGTGCAACGCCGTAACCAGAAAATCGTGGAAGAGACTCCTTCGGTTTTCGTCACTCCCGAACTGCGAAAAGACATGGGTGAAAAAGCGGTAGCGGCGGCTAAAGCTGTGAACTACATCGGTGCGGGTACTATCGAATTCCTTGTTGATAAACACCGCAACTATTATTTCCTTGAGATGAACACCCGCTTGCAGGTGGAACATCCAATTACGGAAGAAGTGATCGGGTAGATTTGGTGAAAGAGCAAATTAAAGTTGCCGACGGACAAGTGCTTCAACTGAAACAAGAGAATATCCAGCAACGCGGGCACGCTATCGAATGTCGTATCTGTGCCGAAGACACTGAAATGAATTTCATGCCAAGTCCGGGTATCATCAAACAGATTACAGAGCCGAACAGTATCGGTGTGCGTATTGACAGTTATGTATATGAAGGATATGAAATTCCGATCTACTATGACCCGATGATCGGTAAACTGATTGTGTGGGCTACTAATCGCGAATATGCGATTGAGCGGATGCGTCGTGTTCTCCACGAATATAAATTGACCGGGTGAAAAACAACATCAGTTATCTGCGTGCCATCATGGATACTCCCGATTTTGTAGAAGGTCATTATGACACAGGATTCATCGCCAAGAACAGCGAGTTTCTGCAACAACGGATTACGCGCACCAGCGAATATTCCGAAAATATTGCCCTGATCGCTGCTTATATAGACTATTTGATGAATCTCGAAGAGAACAACAGCGGTATGGCTGCCGACAACCGCCCCATCAGCAAGTGGAAAGAGTTCGGATTGCATAAGGGTGTGTTGAGAATCTAAATTTTAACAAAGAGAATTCAATTATGGAAATTCATATAGGAAACCGTGTGGCCGAAGTAGAACTGGTCAGCAAGGAAGATAACAAGGTAGTGCTCACCATTGATGGAAAAACGTTTGAAGCAGACGTAGTGATGGCAGAAAACGGTACTTGCAACATATTGATGGACGGACGCAGTTCGAACGCACAGCTGATTCGCCGTGATAACGGAAAAAGCTATAAAGTGAATACGCATTATAGCAGTTTCAATGTAGAAATAGTGGACAGCCAGGCAAAATATCTGCGTATGCGCAAGAAAGGGAAGAAGAACAGAATGACTGTATCATTTCTCCGATGCCGGGCAAAGTAGTGAAAATACCTGTTGCAGTCGGCCAGGAAATGAAGGCGGGAGACACCGCTATCGTTATTGAAGCCATGAAGATGCAGAGTAACTACAAAGTGACTTCAGACTGCCGCATTAAAGAAATTCTGGTTCAGGAAGGTGATAACATAACCGGCGACCAGACGTTAATAACATTAGAACCGATTGCATAATATAAGAACGGATTGCATTATGGAAGAAATGAATAAAGCATACGCCACGTTCGAGGAACGTGACCGCATCGCTTCTCTTGGTGGAGGCGTTGATAAAATAGAGAAGCAACACGAAAGCGGAAAATGACTGCTCGCGAACGTATTGAGATGTTGCTCGACAAAGGTACTTTCGTTGAACTGGATAAATTGATGGTTCACCGTTGTACGAACTATGGCATGGATAAAAACAAAATTCCGGGAGACGGCATCGTTTCAGGTTACGGAAAGGTAGACGGTCGCCAGGTATTTGTTTACGCTTATGACTTTACCGTATATGGCGGCTCACTGTCTGCTTCCAATGCCAAAAGATTGTGAAAGTACAACAACTTGCGTTGAAGAACGGTGCCCCGATTATCGCTCTGAATGATTCGGGCGGCGCACGTATTCAGGAAGGTATCGAAAGCCTTTCCGGTTATGCGGATATTTTCTATCAGAACACAATGGCCAGCGGTGTGATTCCACAGATTTCGGCTATCCTGGGTCCTTGTGCCGGAGGCGCTTGCTACTCTCCTGCCCTTACCGATTTCATCTTTATGGTGAAAGAAAAAAGTCACATGTTCGTGACTGGTCCCGATGTAGTAAAAACCGTGATTCATGAAGAAGTAAGCAAAGAAGAGCTGGGTGGCGCAATGACACATAGCAGCAAGAGCGGTGTGACGCATTTTATGTGCAACTTCGAAGAAGAACTGTTGATGAGTATCCGCGAACTGTTATCTTTCTTACCGCAGAATAATATGGATGAAGTCAGGAAACAACCTTGCGCCGACGAAACCAACCGCGAAGACGCTTCTCTGGATACAATCGTTCCGGCAGATCCGAACGTACCGTATGATATGAAAGACATTATCGAACGCGTGATAGACAACGGTTATTTCTTCGAAGTCATGCCGAACTTTGCAAAGAATATCATCATCGGCTTTGCCCGCATGGCAGGTCGTTCGGTAGGTATCGTAGCCAATCAGCCGGCTTATCTTGCCGGCGTTCTTGACATCGACGCCAGCGACAAAGCAAGTCGTTTTATCCGTTTTGCGACTGTTTCAATATCCCGTTAATTACCTTTGAAGATGTTCCGGGATTCCTTCCGGGATATACGCAGGAAAACAATGGTATCATCCGTCACGGCGCAAAAATAGTTTATGCGTTCGCAGAAGCTACTGTTCCCAAGCTGACTGTTATTACCCGCAAAGCTTACGGCGGCGCTTATATCGTAATGAACTCCAAGCAGACCGGAGCTGATGTGAACTTCGCATATCCCAGCGCAGAAATTGCAGTGATGGGTGCAGACGGCGCCATCAATATCCTGTTCCGTAAAGCTGACGAGGCAACGAAAGCTAAAGAGCTGGAAGCCTACAAAGAAAAATTCGCAACTCCTTATCAAGCTGCCGAATTGGGATATATTGACGAAATCATTTATCCGAGACAGACTCGTAAACGTCTGATTCAGGCGTTGGAAATGACGGAAAACAAGATGCAGACAAATCCACCCAAGAAGCACGGTAATATGCCTTTATAACAACTAGATAAGGTGTGCATAAAGCACCCTCCCATCAAGACGGGCTTACATAGATTCTACGATATACTTTAGAATCTTTTGTAAGCCCTCTTTTTATGAGTAAGTCTTTTTATATACACAAAAAAAACGGCACCTCGATTCACATCGCAGCACCGTCACAACACAAACACAAAATAAAACACGACAAAACTACTATGCAATCTTCCTGTCATGCCGGGGAGGCATACCTTGCTTGACTTATCTATATTCGCATACACACAAGAAGCTTTATCAGGCGATTTGCACAATAAATAACATACACTTCCGGATTTTTGTTCACAGGATTGATAAGATTTTATTCAATAATATGATAAGAAAATGAAATAACGTGCTCTTTAACGAATTCAAGAGAAACGAAAAAAAACGGCACCCCTGATTCACATCGCAGCACCGTCACAACACAAACACAAAATAAAACACGACAAAACTACTATGCAATCTTCCTGTTATGCCGGGGAGGCATATTCACTAGCCTATATATATTCGCATACCTACAAGTAGCCATCAGGCGATTTGCATATATAAAACATTCAGATTTTTATTTTGTTCACGAAAGGAGAAACAAAATGTTATTTCTTCTCCTTGTAATCTTTCAGGAAGCCTTCCATCAGCCATTTTGCGAGTGCCTGACGATTGGAATTTATCACCAACCGACGCTGATCGAACGTATTCTGGATATTGCCCAACTCCACAAAAAAACGGAAGCGGGAGTGGTATGGGAAAGCACGTATAAGTTGCGCCCGCTCACTGTGCCGGAAAAACCCCGATTAGGCTGATGCTTATCATATTTTGACTCAAACGTATCTTTCATATTATTCGCCAATCGTTTGCTGTCTCCTTTTTTATTCGAATAATAGAAAAAAGACATCTGTTTGTTTTCCCTTACTACGACTATCGATATGAATAAAAATCGCCCTGCAATAAGAGTGATTCTTACGGTCTTTCCGATAAAGGGCGTTTATTTTATCACAACGTTGCTGAAGGCGTTGCACTTGATTTAAAGGAATTGCATCCCCCCATACAAGTCTCACGTTTACTGTTCGACAGATACGAATCATCACGAATACCATCTTTGGCATCTTGAATGATGATATGCACTTCGGCTCCTTCCTGCATCAGGTTACGTGCCAGACGGAGTGCAATATCATAAGCGTATTCATCTTCATGCAGTTCGTATCTACCCACTTTTCCAATAGCTCCCGGATCGGGACCTCCGTGTCCGCTAACCACATAGAAACAAGCACCGGCAAGACGGTTGGAAGTGACTTTCACATTAGCCAGTTGCTTTCCAAACAGAGGCTCATTGATGGTGGTTCCTATTTTTGTCGATTTAGCTTTTGAAGATGGTTGCTTTGTCCCGGCGCTTTCGGAAGTTGTGTTCTTGGCACCCGTATTTTTGACAGGAGTAGTCTTGGCAGAAGTAGTTGTAGATTTCTTTACCGGAGGAATAACATAAGTCACGCCTACTTTAAGCACATTATTCTTTCCCAGCTTCTGCTTATTCAACTCTATAAAATCGTCGTAATACTTCTTCGGAGAACGGTTGTGCCTCAACAGAAAAGAAGAGATGCCTCACCCGCCTTCGGAGTTGCCTTCTGCTGCGCCCAAAGAGTTGTGCCCGAAAAAAAGAAAAGCTAAGAATAAAAGAATATAGAGTTTATTTTTCATAACTACATTAACTATCTCCTTCTGCAAGAGTTATCATTTCACTCATAAACAGGGCAAAAAAATACAATTATTTTCCCTACTTTTTGCAGCATTAAAACATTTTTTGAAATAAAACATTAAAACCCGATAACATTATGGCAAAACAATTCAAACCGGAAACCCTGTGTGTACAGGCTGGATGGACGCCTAAAAAAGGCGAACCACGCGTATTGCCCATCTATCAAAGTACAACTTTCAAATACGATACCAGCGAGCAGATGGCCCGCCTGTTCGATTTGGAAGACAGTGGTTACTTTTATACCCGCCTGCAAAATCCAACGAATGACGCCGTTGCCGCCAAAATCGCCGCTCTTGAAGGTGGTGTAGCCGCTATGCTGACTTCCAGCGGTCAGGCAGCCAACTTCTATGCCATTTTTAATATCTGCCAGGCAGGAGATCACTTCGTTTGTTCTTCCGCTATTTATGGAGGTACGTTCAACCTGTTCGGAGTGACGATGAAGAAACTAGGCATCGATGTGACTTTCGTAAATCCGGATGCCAGCGAAGAAAAAAATTTCTGCAGCTTTCAAACCGAATACAAAGGCTTTGTTTGGCGAAACAATTTCCAATCCTTCTTTGGAAGTACTGGATATTGAAAAGTTCGCACGTATCGCACACAGTCACGGGGTCCCCTTGATTGTTGACAACACCTTCCCTACTCCTATCAACTGTCGCCCGTTTGAATGGGGAGCTGACATCGTAGTTCATTCTACCACCAAATATATGGACGGACACGCTACAAGCGTAGGTGGCTGTATCGTAGATAGCGGTAATTTTGACTGGGATGCTCACGCAGAAAAATTCCCGGGACTTTGTACGCCGGACGAGTCTTACCACGGGCTGACTTACACGAAAGCATTTGGCAAAGGTGCCTATATCACCAAAGCAACTGCGCAACTGATGCGTGACCTCGGCAGCATCCAAAGCCCGCAAAACTCTTTCTTATTAAATTTGGGACTTGAGACACTGCACCTGCGTATGCCTCAACACTGCCGTAACGCACAGAAAGTAGCCGAATATCTTTCTAAAAACGACAAAGTAGCCTGGGTGAACTATTGTGGTCTGCCGGACAACAAATATTACAGCCTGGCACAGAAATATATGCCGAACGGTTCTTGCGGAGTCATCTCCTTCGGACTGAAAGGCGGACGTGATGTGTCTATCAAGTTTATGGATTCACTGGAATTCATCGCTATCGTTACTCACGTAGCCGATGCACGTAGTTGCGTGCTCCATCCGGCAAGCCATACTCACCGCCAGCTGACGGATGAGCAACTGATGGAAGCCGGTGTACGTCCGGACCTGATCCGCCTATCGGTAGGTATCGAAAATGCGGATGATATCATTGCTGATATCGAACAGGCTTTGAACACATAACAATACCGTAAAGGTATCAAATACTAAGAGAAGGCACGGGAAATCTTTCATTCCCGTGCCTTTTATTTGCCACAAAAAGAAAAATTAATTTCGAAGAGAATCATTTCAAATGTGAACCGATAAATCCTTCCGGATGATTATAAATCCTCGGCAGACAAACTGGAAATCACTGTATCCACCCAATATACAACTGTTCTATCCGCTGGCAAAACTCCTTCCAGATCAGGTGAATCGGATACCTCCTCCAACCATGCCGTAGTAATCGGTCCTCTTTCTCTTGTAGAACTTTGAGTTCCTAAATACGGACTAAAATTAAAAAACGTGTGTTGTTGCTCTACATTATTTTTATCTATATATGTAAAGACAAAAGCCTTTTCTGTTTTCCACCCAATGAAGCCCACTCTATCTGGTATGTTCCTTCAACAAGAATTTGCTCATCCTCTGTCTTATAAATGAATTTCCCTCCTGTTCCTTCTTCAGATAAATGATATACATCATCCGGCCGCAAAATACAGATATCTCCTTTATTTATAAAAAGAATAAGGAGCCATTGCCACATTTACTTTTTCCTGCAACTCGCTTTCCGAATCCAATGACAACATATCTTCACTGGGTCTGGAAACCTGAAATTCAGGTTGGTCGACGCACATAAATGTCAATACGCCATAAGAAACAGTCACAGGCAGGGTGACATAATTACCATCCTTATCAGTAACGGTAACCGTTACTTTCCTTTTTACCATGCGAACTAAGCCATAATCGGTTGTCGATGACTGTTGCTGTCACAATTGTTTCATCGGAGCTTTGTGCAGAGTAGCCACCTTTTCCATTGGCTATCCCGATATTCTCCGCTTCCCATCCGTTAAGATACAAAACTGTAGAAGAAACAGTGTTTGTACAAGTTCCTGTTTCGTCAACCAGTTCGGAACCACTAAATAAGATAATCTCTGCATCATCTTGACAGGCTGATACACAAAAAGCCATAACAGAAAGAAGAAAGAAGCCTAATAAAGTTTTTGTTTTCATATTTTCAGTGGTATGGTTAAATCCCGGCATATGCCATTGTTTTGCAAAGATATAAAGTATTTGTAAAAAACACTATCTTTGTATGAAAAAGTTACCAATAGTACAGATCCACTAGATTCTTCCATACAGTGTAAGTTATATGAGATATACAACAGAAGGTCATTGAAAAGGACGTTCCCGGGGAAAAAGGGAATGGGAAATACGGGAACGTCCTCAAAAACATAACAATACAGAAATATGGACTTTCACAAGGGCGCATTTCTGTCTCTCTTATGCAACATTCCCTTCTATAAAAATATGGAGGAAATATCTGGAGAGGATATTATTATGTGGGAAATTTAGTTTATAGTCTTAAAAGCAATCTGATTGCATCAAAGTGATGAACGATAGGCAGTCCGAATATATTCTCCTACTGCATTGTCATCATTGATTTCTATGTATTTTTCAATAAATCCGCAAATCCGGATTTTATCTGTTCCGTTTGCTTGTTCTCGCAGGCTGTGGAATATTCATCAACAGCCATGAGAAAATCCTGCATTCGTTCATTCAGCATTGTTCCTCCTGTGCAAACCACATCGGAAATATAGGCTTGGATACTACCATTTTCTATGACAACAGGAGGCGGTATTCCAGTCCCGATTTGTTGGCACGAATAGAAAGCACTTTTACTACGGGCGACACAATAGTCACCGTATCGGAAAAATCAAACTTTCCGTGGATTATTTCTGCACTATCTACCGGCTGCCCGCTCGAAACATCTTTCATATAAACCATTTTTTCCTTCGAATTCGGGCAAAGGTGCACTACCGTTAATCTCGTAACCTTTTATCTGATGCCCGGTGCAAGCCACTATCAGACATATTCCCGGAAGAAAAGATAAAAGTTTCACATATCTGTTCATTAAGCTCTTCATTCTTCTTTAAAAAAGAAAAAGCCGTCCGCACTATCAGCTGAACGGCTTTTCTTTTCATTTATACATTTGTATAATCATTCATCCTTAGAATCTGAATCCCAGTTTCACCACAGGCATTTCAAATATTTTGATATTGTGGTGACTGGCGTTATATTTATCAAATCCTTTCGGGCAAATCTGTATCAAGTCATAGCGGTAAGCCAGAGGGTGCATTTCGAAACCGAAAACAAAACCTTTGGCAATGCTATACTCAATACCTGCTACGGCAGCTACTTTGAAACCGTACATCTGACCGGCTTTACTTCCGGAAACATAGACCTGTGACGGAAGTTCTTCCGAGTCGTCACTATCCTTGTAGGTGTCTCCGGTGTATGGTTCGGTCGTTTCAATGCGTGCCATCTGGAAGCCGAGTGCGCCTCCAAGATATGGATGAATGCGTTCGTTGCGAGTCTTGAAATAGTAGTTGGAACCGACAGATACATACCAGTTGTTGGTCATCTGCGCATTGATATAACTTTGCGCAGGGATAATCATGTCAGGTACACTGTTGTCTCCTTCTACATAGTCTTTCTTAGGAGTGAGGCTGACGTTCATGCTGAACTGGAAATTTACATCCCAATTGTCAGACACAAAATACTTACCTTCAATTCCGGCTATATTGACCAGACTATTATTATTCAGACTCCCGATGTTCAGATAGCGGTTCAGATCGCCGGAGTTATCCTTCCCTCCATTGGGAAGTCCGACTACTCCTCCGTCATTGGAGAACTTGGGAAGCAGATAAGAAGTATTCTCGTTAAAGAACTTTCCGCTACCAAGCAGGACTGAAACCTGCCACTGTCCTTTCTTCGGGGCAAACGACGCATCATCACTGCTGCTGTAACGCTGCGCCATTGAAGGCGCAGCTGTCATACAGGTCAGCAAAAGTAATGTGCATAGTTTTTTTATCATCTTGTTACTTTTACGTAGTTAGGGAATTATTTCAAGAAGATAGCAAGAAGTGCTTTCAATTGAGCGCTTGCAGCATCATAGTCTGCCTTGGCAGCATCATATTCAGCCTGTTTTACTTTGATCTTTTCCTGGATATTTGCAAATGTATCCTTGATATAATCATTATCAGTATTATCTTTTATAGCATCTTTATAGTCATAATCCTCACTAACTTTCTTAATATTTGCCTCTACTTCCTTAAATACTTTATCATAAGCAGTTTTAGCATCAGCCAAAGCAGTCTCTGCTTTCGTTACATTTGCAGCCAATTCTGTTTTTTTTTCTTATCCAGCGTAGTTTGTTCTTTAGCTTTTTGAGCAGTAAACTCTGCTTTCAAAGCTTTATAAGTATCAGCCTGATTTATCACAGCTGTCAGACGTGCAGCTTCTGCCGTAGCATAAATAGAGATACCAAGAGTTCCATAGTCACCATTTTGCAATTCTGTTGCCAGTCTATTGCCATCAACTTCCTTAAGAACCATATCAGCTGACACAGCAACCCTTCTAGGTTCATTATCACGATTAAAGTTATCACCAAACACTTTTGTTGAAGCTTTTTTCCATGAGTCATATGGAACATCACCAGCAGATGCTCCAAGTTCAAGAAGCTTGTTTGCATCAGCTTGTTCTATTTTATTAGCTTTTGTCACAGCACCGGCTGTCCATTCTATTAAATTTAATTCTAGCCCTACAATTGACTTGAAGTTTGCTAAAGGATTGGCTATTATCCAAGCAGAAATTGCTTTTTAGTATTGGTAGAAGCCTCTGTTGCTTCTGCTTTTGTACTTTTAAGCTCTTTATCCAAAGCATCCTGATAGTATTCAGCCAAGGCAGTAGCTAATATACTGATATTAGCATCCTGTGTTCTAGCAGCATCGCCCAGTTTATTATAAGCAGCTATTGCAGTTTCGGCAGCTTTTTTTGAAGCATTTATATCAATAGCTTCAACTTCAATATATTTATCGCGAGCTTTCTCCCACGCCTTATAGTCAGCATCGTAAGTTTCATTCGCTTTTGTTGCTTCAGCATCTGCTTTCACGACTTCAAGTTTAGACCATGCAAGATCTTCTAAATCAATCCCTTGAGTAGCTGCATCAATAAGCTTATTCCAGCCATCAATCTGTTCTTGCGCCTTAGTAACTAGTACAGTTTTTGCATAGCTGAATTCACCTGTTGATTTATTATAGCCAGCTACTCCACCAGAAATACCATCAAAAGCATCATTCAAGCCTTTAAGAATGCTCTGATCTGCTTTCTTAGAATAAGCAGAAGCTACATTAGTAGTAGTATTAACTTTATCAAGAGCACCCGTAGCATCGGCTAATTTTTTCTCTGCAGTAGTTTTGTTCTTTTCTAAGTTAGGATTAGCAACTTTTAATTCTTCTTTTTAAGTTCATATTGTCGTTTCTGAACATCCAATGTTGCCATTTCATCCTTCAGCTTTTAACCTCTGTTTCCCAATCAGCTAATGTAGTATATTCATTATCCAAAATAGCCTTATATCCATCAGCTGTTTTTGTGCTATATTCAAATTGGATTCAGCGATTTCCACAGCATTCTTCAATTTAGCCTCGATGTTTCCATCAGCTACCCAATTAGGATAGTCCGCCAACTGTTCCTGAAGTTTCTTCAAGCTGCCTTCTGCATATCCGTTATTTGCATTATCCGGATTTTGTGTAATTACATAATATGTAATATACTTTTCATCAGTACCAGTAGTAGTTGTTGTTCCAGCTCCTTCGCCAACACTTGTCTGTGAACTTGTTGATTTAGATACAAGTCTTTGTTCAGTCTCAACTTCTGTCGTTGAATATCCATACATAGCCTTATCCATAGCTATCTTAGCATAAGCAACTTTTGCCTCTACAACATTTAAACGTAATTGTTCTTCATCTGTCAGCAACAACTTGGAAGCTTCAATCTGTTCCATAGCTTGTTTGTAAGCTTCCTGTGCTTTAGCAGTGGCAGTTTCGGCAAGAAGCATTTTTTCCTTATACTGCTCAACAATCAATGCCTTTTCATTTTCCCACTTAGTTTTGTCAGCTTCTGCTTTTGCTTGTGCAGTAGCAGCTTCTTCCTTTTTCAATCAGGAGTTGCTTCAACTGAATATCCAGTTCATGCAACTGCAAATCAATTTCTGCAGATTTATTCTGAAGTGCCAAACCTGCATTAACTAACTCTTGCTCCGCAACCTGTGCTTTTCTCAATTCAGCCTCTACAAGCTCAACTGCAGCTTGAGCTTTGATAAAATCAGACTTTGCTCCCCTAAGTTCTGCAATGCCTTCCGGTTCATCGGTATCAATACATCCCGTGAATGTCGCCGTCGTACCTGCCATGAGCAAGGTTGCGACTAAATACGTCCATTTTCTCATAAAAGTAAATTAAATGTTATACAATTAATAAATAAAAAATTTGTTTGTACTAATTCATGATTTATTTCGCCTCACTCCCCCTCTTCCCGTTACTTTGTAGGTAACGGGAAAACCACTTGTGCCTGCTCTTTTTAGAGTAGTCTATACTAGAAAATAATACGATATATGACGAATCTTCTTACCCCCTGCTTATGAGAAAAAAGTAGAGGGGCGGGAAATCTATTGCAAAATTTAGACGTTAACAAAGCTCTAAGACAAAGAATCCACGTGTTCTTCTGTGTTTATTCTATTTTGAGTAGTTTATTAGAAAAAATGTACGATTTTGTTTGGATGTTTTAAGAAATATGCTCATATTTGCAGCGTCTTTTCTTCCCGTTACCTACAAAGTAACAGCACTATCAATCAGCTACTTGCCACAAATATAGTTCCTCTTCAGCGAAGATAGAATCGTCACATTTGCTTCATCTATTTTCTTATTCTTAAAAGGTTTTAGATAAGTCTCTGTGACAATAATGGATGAATGTCCCATCGCCTCTGAAATAATGCCTGGATGTATCTCGCAATAATATGCCATTGTAGCCCAAGTATGCCGAGCCGTATATGAGCTTAAATCAGAAGTCAATGCAAGTACTTGTTTCAGCAACAGAAGCTGATAGTTAAAATTACGCAAAAAGCTATCTGATATTCCCTGTAGGTAGCTTCGGTACTCTCTCCGCCAGTCAGTATGGGAAAAGATAAGGAGAAGCAGAATCGGTGTTCATATACTTTTTATTAGTTTCATAGTTTCCGGCAGAAGCGTCACAGTTAGAAGCCGCCCGGTTTTTCTACGACGATAAGTAAGCACATTCCCCACCATATCCTGCTTTTAAGATAGGCAAGATCTACAAACGGCATACCACGAAGCATGAACATTAAGAAAAATACGCGCGTACGTTGTAATTCTTCCTTCCCTGATGAATTTGTTTGGGAAGCTCTTTCATCAATCGTTCCATATCCTCCTTTTCCAGTGCACGCTTTCTGTCAGCACGCGTTCCTGTATAAACATACCGGAAATGATGCGGTATATAAGATGCCATACGACGGTCAACCGCGCGGTTGTACACCGCCCTCAATGTACGCATATAGGTTGAAACCGTGTTCCAACTACAATCCTTTTCCCGCAAATACGTTTCAAAACTTTTAAGAAACTCCTGATTCACTTTCTTGAATGACAGATTCCTGCTCCCGTTAAATGCAATGATAGCATTCATGCTACTCCTGTAAACATGAGCAGTTCCATAATTCCCACTTTTTCGAAGCCCTTCAGCTACTTCCTTCATAAATGAAATCAAATTCCCCATTTTTATTAATTTTAGTTATCACTCAAGCACGTCCCTGAAGAAAAGCGCCCTCACCGCAATTCCCCAATGCTCTTAATTCAAAATCTCAAAGTATCATCATACAAATATGATGAATTATGTTTTCTTTATATACACCCGATGTGTTCCTCTGCCATCAATCCCGATACCGGAACCGGGCGTATACGCCCATTGGCGCAATTCATTGGTAGCCGCTGTGCTGCAGCAGACCTGTCAGCTTCCGGTATTCGTAGACTGTCAAAAAAGGATGTTCCTCCAAATATCTGACAGCCAATGCAAGCCGTTGCTCCGGAGTATACTTCTGTGAAGAACGTTGCGACTTCCACGGGGCTCTTTCCAGCAGACATCTTCCATTGATACGCCTTATCATCTTCCTGTCTACACGAAAGTTCACGTTTCCCACCACAATGCTTCGTGCGTTACGATGGGTTTCGCCTTCTCCGGCCTTTTCACGCTCTTTATCTTTGCATAACGCCAACGAAGGAGAGAATGTTCCAATGCCATCCAGCTTCACAGACTTGCCTTCTGCCATCTGATGTGCCATCTCAATACCTATTTGTGTAATTACGCCTTCCACATCTCCGACATTAAAACCACTACTGGATGCTATCTGACGTATCAGCTCCTCGGTAGAAACCTGATCCATCATTGCAAACCGAGGATAAAGTACTTGTTCGCCCGTTCCATGAATATCGGGCATTTCTTCCATTACATACATTGCCATAGTACTAAAGTTTATTTGAAATATTGATTACTAATAGAAAACATCCTTGCTATAGGTAGAAAACTTGTTCTCCCCTAGAAGAAAAGTTCTTTTTCCCTTAGGGGCAAACTAAAACCGCAAGTTCTGGTTTTATAACTGAAACTTCTGATTACATAATCAAAAGTTCCGGTTTTATAATCAGAACTTGCGGTTATAGTTTTCTTACCAACAAAGATACGTTTTCCTGCCGGGATAAGCAAGTTTAATCCCTATGAAAAGGAAGTTTGATTACGATTCAGTTACTATCACCGTTTCTTTACTTTATATCCTTTCAAGGTAAAACCTACTTCAAACAAATTCAAAAGGGCTATCCGGATGTTATCTTCAATATAGGTTCCCATAGTATCATATTTCGCAAAGTAGACGGGAAGCAGCCTGTTATTCCTCCTATAGCTTTCATCCGGTGTTTTACCGGTAAAACGTTCTTTCTTCTTCACTCCCCAACGAACGGTTTTACTGCAAGGGGAGAGGTATACCGATCGTCAACACTTTTTTCTTTTGTTGCCGTATCGGTGATTCCATGTTTCCGGATACTGATATGGCTGGCTCCCAAATAAGTGCCGATATAAAGGACAACGGTCAGCGTCCAATCGTCCAAAGCCTCATCGGTTTGAATGCCATTTACCAAATCAGAGAAATAGTTCTCAACCATTTCTTTGTCAAAACTGTTTAGTTCGGGCCATTCACATTTCTCAAACAACTGATGCACATTGACAGGAACCACTAAAGTGGTTATTTCTAATTGATATTTCATTCATTTCATTTTTATACCATTGCATTTTTAATCGTCTCAAATATCTTACCGACTATAAATATACAATTTTATCAAATCAAATGCTAAAGAACAGAGCTTTTTATCCAACCACTTTCTAAAAAAGAAAAGACTGTTTGACATGCCCTCACTTTTATAAATAGGGGTTATCAAACAGTCCTTTCGAGTTATCATTCGTTTTTTCCAGTGAAGAACGTTATCGTTTCCAGCCTTTACGGCATTTCAGTCTCCATTTGGAATTTACGGCTTACTTTCATTAAGTTGATGGTGTAAGTGACTACGTTCTGTGCTTCCTGAACCATCGTGAGATATACCATGCTAACCCGGATGCTTCCTGATTGGCTTTGGATGCGTTGCAGTTCTTTACGTTTCAATAGCGAAAGCTGTCCGTTGAGGTCGTTGGCACGACGGTTTCTTCTTCAGATTGTTGTACTCGTTGTTTTCCATTTTCTTACGGCATTGCTGAATCAGATATGTAATATCTTCGGCAACATCGCTGAATTCACCTTTCTGAATGGCATCCAACGGGTTGAAGTTATTGTCGGTATGTTCCAGGCAAGGTTCGCAGAGACGAGAAATACTGTAAACGAGTTCGCTGGCAAAGTCGTTGCCTTGATAGTAATAAAGTCCCTTTTCGAGTACGGTGTTGTTGTCGAGGCGGCACATGGCTACGGTGCCGGAACGTTTCATCTGTTTGATGAGCTGTTTTTCAAATTTTGTGGAACCCATAGCACAGCGCGCAGTCCTCGAAGATTTTCGTGGAGGAAAGAAGTGACGGTCAGTTCGAAGTTGGTTTCTGCATATTCCAGCACTTTGGAAAGTTCTTCACGGGTGTGCTTACGCATCAGTTGCAGGGCTTCTGTGCTGTCTGTGGTTTGCATAAGTTGCTTCAGAGTTTCGTTACCTTGTTCTTTCGCTTTGCGTTTCTTGTACATCACCTGGCTACGGATCAGGATGAATACAGCTATACCGATGAGTGCGATGATAGAGATATTTCCTCCATAATGAAGTACGAGGGCTACGAAGAAACAGATGGTGAAGGCAGCTCCGGCAGTGATGAACCAGCCACCGATGACGCTTAATACGCCGGTAATACGATAAACGGCAGAATCACGTCCCCAGGCACGGTCGGCCAAGGAGGTACCCATAGCTACCATGAAGGTTACGTAGGTGGTAGAAAGAGGAAGTTTCAGGGGAAGTTCCCAAGGCGATGAGCAGACCCGCTAATACTAGGTTGACAGAAGCGCGGACAAGGTCGAAAGCTGCTCCGTCGGCAATGATGGCTTCGTCTTTGCGGAAGCGGGGAGTCAAACCATTCTTTGCTGCCACTTGGCATAATGCGGGAGATTCCGTTGGCAAGTGTCATACTGATGCGGACTACTGTACGGGCAATCGGGGTACTTCCGAATGTCTCTTCTCCTTCATCTTCACGGGAAAGGTCGACGGATGTTTTAATTACGGCGTGTGCCTTTTAGAAGTACAAAGGGCGTAGACCATAACGGCTCCGGCTCCGATAAGGAAATACCACGGGGTTTTAGCGGGTCCCAGTAGGGAGGTCATCAGGAAGCCGTTCGGATTTCCTCCTCCGTTGGCGGTATAGTCCATAAAGAGGAGAAACCTGCGAGGGGAACACCGATGAAGTTGACAAGGTCGTTGCCGGCAAAAAAGCGAGAGCGAGGGCGAAGGTGCCCATCAATACAATGACTTTGAAAACGTTGATTTTCATCCAGTGAAGGACTTGCATCAGCACGGTGAAGAATACGAAGAACACGGTGATGAGCAGCAGGGTGTTGTCCTGTATCCAGTGTTTGTTTTCGGGTGTCATGAAGGAGCTGTCTTTCAGCCCTTTGATGAGCATGAAGTAGATGATGGAGGTGGCGGCGATGCCTCCGAAGAGGGCTATGCTGTACTTCATCTTTTTAGTGTAGTTGAAGGTGAATATCACACGGGCAATCCACTGCACAAGCATTCCGAAGAAGAAGGCGATGGCGACGGATACGAAGATTGCCATGATGACGGAAAGGGCTTTGTCGGTGTTTATGAGGTCGCCCAAACCGAGGGTGTCGCTATTATGTACTTTGATAAGTGAGAGGGCGAAGGTTCCTCCGAGTAGTTCAAAGACTAGTGAAACGGTAGTGGAGGTGGGCATACCCATGGAGTTGAATACGTCCAGCAGCACTACGTCGGTCAGCATGACGGCAAGCAGGATGCACATGATTTCGGCAAAGTAGAAGTGCTCGGGCTGGTAGATGCCGTGCCGGGCTATGTCCATCATGCCATTGGATAGGGAGGCGCCAATAAATATACCGACGCCGGCTATGAAAAGGATGGTTTTAAACGAAGCGGCTTTGGCACCTACCGCGGAGTTTAAGAAGTTGACTGCGTCATTGCTGACTCCGACTATCAGATCGAAGACGGCAAGGACGAAGAGGAAGATGATAATGCATAAATAAATAGTCTCCATAAATAATATGTGTATGTTGTTTCCAGTTGCAAAGGACGGGATTTGACGTTGCAGGGAGGTGTCATACATGTTACAATTGTATTACAATCGTCTTTCTTTTTTTATCTCGTAATCATCTTTCTTTTTGTCTTGAAACAAAAGAAAGAAGCAAAAGAAAAATTCAAAGGCTGACTTTTTTCTCCTACTCGCTTCCTTCACTTCGCTAAAGGGCAGAAACTCGCTACGCTCAAACAGTCTGCCCTTCTTGACGCTACGTTACGGGCGCTCGCTTGACGGAGAAAAAGTAGGCCGGGAAACCATGCGGGGTGCAGGTCATTGTGATCGTATGTACGATGGGGGGGGCTGGGGTATGGTTGTAATGATGTGTTTTGCAATGATGTGTTTTCCGCAGCATAGTTGCTGCGGAAAAGGATTTGATGTTAGCTGTTAGTTTTGTTTAGCCAGTCGTAGAAGGTGTATTGGGCTCGGACGGCAGGGGTGCCGGGTGTTTTTTTTTGAATATGTTTTGCAGCTTATCATCTACCCAGCAGGCTTTTTTGGTTGTCGGCAAGCTGGATATTAAGCATTTCGATGAGGCTGTCACGCAGGTCGGGGGCGGGAATGGGGGTGATGGCTGCGATGCGGCGATAGAGGTTACGACGCATCCAGTCGGGGGAGCCTATGAAGACTTTGGGTTTGCCGTTGTTGCCGAAGTACCAGATGCGGGCGTGTTCGAGGAAGCTATCCACAATACGGGTGACACGGATATTACGACTGTATGACTGTCGGGGATGAGACAACAGATACCACGGACGATAAGGTCGATTTGTACACCGTGTTCGGAGGCTTCGTAGAGGCGGTCTATCATGGTAGGGTCTTGGAGGGCGTTCATTTTAGGATGATGCGTCCTTGCTTGCCTTCGTTTGCGAGGATATTTCGCGGTCGATCAGGCGGTTCAATTCGGGGATGAGGTTGAAACGGGCTACCAAAAGGGTGGTGAACTTCGGGTCTTCTTTTTCCTTGCAGGGTACGGAAGAGGTTATAGAGGTCGGCCACTATTTCTTTGCGACAGGTGAAAAGACCGCAATCGGCGTAAAGGGTGGCGGTTTTTCGTTAAAGTTGCCGGTGCTGATGTAGGCGTAGCTGGGGATTTTTTCTCACCGTTTAATCCGCGACGACGGATCAGGGCTACTTGGCGTGCACTTTCAAACCGGGGATGCTGTAGATTATCTTGATACCGGCGGCTTGCATCATTTCGGCGGTGGCAAGGTTGTTTTCTTCATCAAAGCGGGCTTTCAGTTCCACAAATACGGTGACTTTCTTGCCGTTTTGGGCGGCGGCTATCAGGGTGTTGATGACGGCGGGTTTTCCGCTACGCGGTATTGAGTTACCATGATTTCACGGGTTTCCGGGTTGTGCACGGCTTCATATAGAAAGTGGATAAAGTGCTCGAAAGAGTGATAAGGGTAATATAATAACAGGTCCTTTTTGGCGACGTAATTGAAAATGGATTCTTTCTCATCGAGGACGGTCAGCTTCATCGGCTTCGGTTTTTTTCGAGGCTATGAAGGGATTTGTTCGGGTTGGGAAGATGACGCAGGTCTTCGAGGTTCAAATGCTTATCACCGGGGACAAGTTCGTCACGCTGAATACGGAAGGCATCCACAAGGAAGTCAGGAATTCAGAAGGCATAGCACGGTCGTAGACGAAACGGCAGACGTCACCGGTCTTGCGTTTCTTCACTTTCTTCTTGAGTTGGGCGACGAGGTCGGCACTGCTGGCGGTGTCGTCAATCAATATATCAGCATCACGGGAGATTTTGATGCAGTAGCTGGAGTCGACATCGTAGCCGGGGAAGATCAGGTTGAGGTTTGCCTTGATGATGTCTTCGGTAAACATCAAATAATGATTTTTCTCGCGAGACGGAAGTTCGATGAAGCGGGGCACTTTGGCGTAGGGTTGTTTCATCACAAAGTAAAGGGGTTGTCGGAGGTCTGTTACATTTGGCCTTGCTGCTTCCATACCTACTTTATACCTTCTCCGTCATTTCTTTCATTTATGCACTCTCCGGTATATTTTTCTATATTTTCTTTAGTTTCTTCTCCTTTGTTTTTTTCTTCTTTCTTCGGATAGACTCGTATTGCCAGGTAAAGACGGTTATCCCGCAGGAAGGAGACAATTTTATCTTTGGATACAGGCACAGGTTGCAGGTAGGGAAAGATTTCCTCCCGGAAAAAAGTCTTTGATAAACTGTTGGTGGAACGGTTCTACATGGTTGTCCTGATAAAAGATGATATGATTTTGCGCAGGGCAGGCAGTATTTTTTGTTCATAGATGCGTACACGGTCATCCAGCTGGCGGGTGACTTCTTTATTTATTTCCTCTACCAGTTCGCGGGCTGACTGTACGGTTTCTTCATCGCTTTCCGTAGCGCCGGAAGCAACAGCTTTATGGTCGGCTACACGGATTTTTGTAAAACTCTTCGAGGTTGGAAGAGTAGATAGAGATGAAGTTGATACGTTCGTAAAGCGGCAGACGCTCGTCCAGAGCCTCAACAATACGCGATAATTGAATGAGAGCCAACTTATATCTCGCTTGAAATAATTATATTTGCTTTCCATGTGCTTTAAGATTTTTCCAAATATAGTATCTTTGTGGGGATTAAACAAAAGAATTTTATGACAAGAATTGGATTATTATCTGAAAGTTAGCTGCCTCCTTCCCGTCCATTCCGCAAGGTATATGGAAATATTTACGACAGGAAATCAGAAAGTTGTATCTGCAAATAAAACCGTTTCACGGTGGATGATGCAGAAGCGTTGATTAAACATATTTGGCGGTTATCTGGGGAACATGATCCTTCCATCATCGGCAGTCTGATGACACGTCTGCCTAACTTTTATCAGCGGAGCATTCTCATATATTAAAGGTGAAATATGATAAAACGCTGATATGTTGCATATTAATCTCGAGCTGCCGGTACGTCCGGTTTCCACAAGGTACGGACTTTGGGTATTGCCGAAAGACAACCAGGGGGCCTTCAGGACTTCAGTCATCGAATTGGCGGACAAATAAAATAAATGTTCCCAAGCGATTGAAAAATTATTTTGGGTAATTTTGCCACGTTGAATTCTTCCTGACTCTACGCAGCAGTTAATGAATAACCCAGACGTAGTAACATGAAAGGAATTATTCTAGCCGGTGGAAAGCACTGACTCATCTGCCTTCCTGTGCCGATTTCCAAACAAATCATGCCTGTGTATGACAAGCCGATGATTTATTATCCGTTGTCGACACTTATGTTGGCAGGAATACGAAGTGTTGATTATTCCTTGACTCCATTTACCTGCCGATGTTCCAAGGACTTGTTGGGAACAGAGGAACTGGGTATGTCTTTCCTATAAAATCTGGTGAACAACCTAACGGACTGGCCAAGCTCGTATTGGGAGCCGATTCCGAACGCAAGAACGGCCTGTCTGATCCTTGGGGATAATATGTCATTTACAGGCTTCCTCCGCCATGCCAGCCGAGCTGCCAATATAGAAAGCGGCGCCTGCATTCCCGGTTACTACGTGAAAGACCCGCGCGCTTATGGTGTAGTGGAATTTGACGAATAGGAAAAGTGATTTCACTGGAAGAAAAGCCGAAGTGCCGAAAAGAATTATGCCGTTCCGGGACTTTATTTCTACTGATGCCAGTGTGACGGAAAAAGCAGCGGCTCTTCGTCCTTCAGCACGTGGAGTATGATATAACAGAATTGAAACCGTCTCGCATCTGGTACATTGAAAGTGGAACTCTTCGGACGCGACTTTAATGGCCCGACACTGAACCGCGAAAATTGCTGAAGCTTCCAACTTCGTGGCCACTATTCAGAACCGCCAATGTTTTACGTCAGCTGTACTGAAGAAACCGCCTGGCGTCAGGGATGGATTCGACGAGCAGTTGCTTCTACTGGCCAACAGCCTGAAACCGAGTATGGTAAGTACTCATCAGAATTAGCCAACAATCCCAAAATCAACATAAAGAATAAAAATATGAAAAACTTATTCAGTGACCGAAAACAGGATTTATCAAAATTACGTCAAGTACATCTTAGCTAAAAACATAACGACATCAAAGTCGTGATATTGACGCTTTGACGTATGCAGGTAATTTAGAACGATTGCCAAAGACATCGACAATGAACGCTGTGTCTTTACTTCAAAGCGGAGACATTTTGTAGCCGTTGATGTGGTGCAGACGGTCTCTTTCGTTGAGCAATATGCACTGAAACGGGGCACTGA
>VOFG01004014.1_pt1 | contig 37188 bp, 66 predicted proteins | sample 5384171 | NCBI WGS metagenome assembly VOFG01 (sample SAMN12384726, study PRJNA508395) | human gut metagenome | isolation source: healthy gut F | host: Homo sapiens
GCTTGGAAACCGGCAGGTGACGGCGGATGCGCTGGGACCGAGGGTGGCGGACAGACTGTTTATTAACCGGCACATCATTCTGCGAGTTTGGCGCTGCAGCGTATAACCGGAAAAAAATGAACCGCGTCAGCTGTCTTGTCCCCGGGGTAATGGCGCAGACAGGCATGGAGAGCGGGGAAATCGTGCGGGGCGTTGTGAAGGAGACAAAGCCGGATCTGGTGCTGGTTGTCGATGCGCTTGCGGCGCGTAGTACAAAGCGGTTAAACCGGACGTTCCAGATCAGTGACGCAGGAATCTATCCGGGTTCAGGGGTCGGCAATCACAGAAATGCGCTGACCGGGGAATCTCTGGGAGTGCCGGTGCTTGCGATTGGTGTGCCGACGGTAGTGGATGCTGCGACAATCGTCGGAGACGCGCTGCGGGAGATGGAACAGGAAAACGATTCTGCGTTGCTTCAAAATCGCGAGCATCCGCAGGCACTGTCCGGCCTGAACAATATGTATGTGACTGGAAAGGACATCGATGAGACAATTTTATATCTGAGCGAAATCGTGTCGAATGGAATCAACCGGGCGCTGAACCCGGAAGGGTGATGGCGAACCAACCGGCATTGAATCCGGAAGGGTGATTACGAAGCCAGGTGCTTGGTTAGGAAAAGTGATGGCGAACCAATCAGGTACTGAGCCGGGAAAAGTGATTCCAGCCTTCCTGTGCGCATATATTGCAGCATGGGGAAAAAAGACAGACCGAAAAAAAACAGATATCGGGCAGTAATCGCCATTGTGATAGCCGGAATTGTTTTTCTTACGTTTCCGCGCGCAGAGGAACGAAATTTCAGGGAGCTTTTGATGGAGGATGCAGAGCTGGAGCTTTTAAATGCCCTCTGTCCGGTGATCGCAGCGGCAGGGGACAACGGCAGGCTCTCTGTGTCCGGATGGATTTTTCCGTTTCTCGGTTATCAGAGCAAAACAAAAACCGCGCAGCTGGCGCAGGAAAATTCTGATATGGTGGAAAAGATTCTGCTGGCGGAAGGGAGAGACGAATACACCGGGATGAGCGGTGACGATACAGAAAAAATGCGCCGACGGATGGCAGGGAACCTATCGCTTGAAGAGCTTACGCGGTTGGAAAATGAGCAGGCGGGCGGACGAAAAAGCGGACAAAACGGCGTGGCGGACGGCAGCGAAACCGACGGGAGCAGTGCTGCATCCGACCGCGAAGGGCAAGGCAGCGGCGGATCGAAACCAGACCTGGCGATAGTCAAAACGAAACCGGCGACACAGCAAATAGCTCCGGCATCGGCGATTTTACAGCCTCTCTCCCGGAGAAGCAGCGTACCTACAACTGGTCGGAGCTTACGAGTTATGATGCGCTGGTGCGGGAATTTTATGCGATCGATCCGGCAACCGCGGCGGACGAGACGCAGTTGAATCAAAAGGCACTGCTTGGCAGGACACTTTCCGTACAGAAGCGGACGGACGACCAGCCGCAGATTTTGATTTATCATACCCATTCGCAGGAAACCTTTGCCGATTCGATTCCGGGAAATGCGCAGACCGGAATTATGGGCGTCGGGGAGGTGCTGGCGGAAATTCTTCGCAAACAGTATGGCTATAACGTGATGCATCATATGGGACAGTATGACGTGGAAAAAGGGATTATGCTATTCCAATTCCCTTCCGGCGTTGGAAGCGATTTTGAAGGAAAACCCGTCGATTGAGGTGGTGATCGACCTGCACCGGGACGAAGTGGCAGAAGGAACGCGGCTCGTGACGGAGATCGGCGGCAAAAAAAATGGCGCGCTTCATGTTTTCAACGGACTGTCCAGAACGAGACGGCTCGGGGGACATTGATTCGCTTCCGAATAAAAATATTGCGGATAATCTCGCATTTTCGTTCCAGATGCAGGTGCTGTGCAACGAGTATTACCCGGGCCGACCCGCAGGATTTATTTGAAAGGCTACCGTTACAACATGCACTTAAAGCAGAGGTATCTATTGATTGAAATGGGGGCGCAGACCAACACCTATGAGGAGTGTATGAATTCCTGTGTTCCACTGGCGCAGATGCTGGATCTGGAATTGTCGGGAAAACAGATTTTACGCTTGATCCGGAGAAAGGATGAGAGTAGAATGAAAAATAATAGTCTCCGTTTTGCAATGTCCGGCGGATGGGACACAACGGCGTTGGAGTTTTCATTCTGATGATATACTGAGGGGATACCATCGACAAAAATACGACAGATAAGGGTATTAGATGAGAGAAAAGAATCAGCTGGAACGTATTTGCACAGGCAGTCTATACCATTGCACTGCCGATCGCGTTTCAGAATTTATTGTCTACGACGGCGAGCATGGTGGATACGATCATGATCGGAAGCATGGGAGAGCTATCGGTCGCGGCGGTCGGCATCTGCTCGCAGATTTCGTCGCTGTTTTCTCCTGCTATTTCGGATTTGCAGGAGGCGCGCTTTTGTTCTTTTCCCAGTATTGGGGTGCTAAAAGTGAAAAGGGTATCAACAAAACCTTTGGGCTTTCCATGAGCTTTTATGCTGCTTGTCGGTCTTTTGTTCGGAGCAGTAGCGGTGACAAAGCCGGAGTTTTTGCTTGGGATTTATACAGATAAGAAAAATATTATAGAGGTGGCGATTCCCTATATCCGGATCGTTGGCTTTGCTTATCCGCTGCAGGTACTGGCGGTGATCATCAGCTTTCTGATGCGGGCGACGGAGCGCGTCAAGATTCCCCTCGTTTCTTCCGCAGTTGCGCTGGTAGTCAATTTTGTCCTGAACTGGATCCTGATCTACGGACGGTTCGGCATGCCGCAAATGGGAGCGGCAGGCGCGGCGGTAGGCACGCTGGTTTCCGGCATTGTCAATCTGATCATCCTGACAGTGTTTTTGCTGAAAGATAAAGAGACGGTTACCCTGCATGTACAGGAAATGTTCCACTGGGGAGAAGGATTTGCCGGAACCTATCTGTCCAAATGTTTTCCGATTCTGTGCAATGAGCTGTTTTACGGCATCGGTCAGATGCTGATCAATATCGTGATCGGAAGACAGTCGGAGAGTGCGATCGCCGCAATGGCAGCGTTCCGTGTTCTGGAGGGCTTTGTTTATGCCTTCTTCGGAGGACTGGCGGATGCCAGCAGCGTTGTGGTTGGCAAGGAGATTGGTGCAGGACGGCATATGAAGGGCTATCAGTATGTGAAAGGGTTCACGATCCTCTGCCCGGCGATCACATTTGGTATCTGTCTGGTTGGTGTGATCTTCAACCGCCCGCTGTTGTCTTTGTTCGGATTAGGAGCAGAGGCTATGGAATATGGCAAGTATATGCTGCTCATTTATTTGGCAGCGGGAACCGTGCGAACCTGTAACTACATTATGAATACCTGTTACCGCGCAGGCGGCGAGGCAATTTTCGGAACCGTTTTGGAAATTATCTGTCTGTATACGATCAGTGTACCTGCAACCTGGGTTGCAGGCATGGTTCTGCATCTGCCGTTCCTGGCAGTATTCGCCTTTGTATACAGATGAGCTGATCCGTCTGGTGTTCGAGCTATGCTATACTGCGAGCGGCAAATGGGTCAAACCGGTTACACAGGAAGGGCGCGCGACCCTCGAAGAATTCCACGAGCAGATGGCGCAGCGCAGGAAGAAAAAACAGACGGCATAGCGCACCGTCCATTTTTAATAAGAACAAACCAAAACAGCCGCCCGGCAGATATTTACCGGACGGCTGAAATTATTTTTTTATTCATGAAATGATCTTTATTTCATGAAATACTTTTTATTTCATGAAATGCTCTTTATTTCATGGATTCTTCCTGCTTCTTGATCATTCTGCGAACCATCTCGCCGCCGATGGGCCGGCTTCCTTGGAAGTCAGGTCACCATTGTAGCCTTCCTTTAAGTTAACGCCAAGCTCGGACGCAACCTCAGTTTTGAAGCGTTCCAGTGCGGCCTTCGCCTCAGGAACTTCCACTCTATTGGATTTACCAGAATTCGTTGCCATGATTAGTCACCTCCATTATTTTCTGCTGTTGGGTTTCAGATAAGCTGCAGAGACTCTGTCATCGGATGGAACGTTGGCTCTGCAGCTGCCTGTCCGGTCGATGGATCAGTGTCACGTTTGCTTATCTTGAGCTTAGTATGTTCCGGATACAGGGAATTATAATGGAAATTTTTGTCATTTTAGTTTCCTTTGGAACGACTGATTTACACAGAACAATAGGAATCGAACGGGCAGAGAATTTCTGCACCCAAAAAGCGCAGCGTCCTCTTTTGTATGAGCAGCAAACAGAAGAATTTTGTCCTGTGCGCGGTTGCGGACGAGCGCAGCTGCTTTTTTGCGGTTTTCGCTGTCCAGACCGTTGAAGGGTTCATCTAAAATTAAAAGGTCGAAGGGAACGAGCAGGGCGCGCAGCAAAGACAATCGGCGCTTCATGCCGCCGGAAAATTCGCATACCGGCTGGGACAGGGCATTTTGCGGCAAAGATTGCAGCGTAGGCAGAAAGTTCTGCGTCGGAAAGGCGCTGCCTGCACACAAAACTGAGATTTGTCAGGACATCGTAGCCCTCCAGCAGCCGATCCTCCTGAAAAACAGCGGAAATTTTGAGATTTTTTAGTCCATCTATTGTGCCGCTGTCCGGTGTTTCCAGACCCATCAGGATGCGAAAAAGCGTTGTTTTTCCTGTGCCGGACGGAGCCATGAGACAATAGGCGTTTCCGGGAGAAAGCGCGAGGCTTAGATCGGAAAAGACGACCTGTCCGTGATAGGATTTGGAAAGCTTTTGCAGAATCAGATCATTGTTTTTCATGAACAGTGTTCCCCTTTCCGCCGGCAGCAGTCATGAGCCGGAGCAGAATTTTTTTCAAAACAGGAGGCGATAAGAATGATCGCGAGCGTCCAGGCAAACAAAGAAGCCGTGTCGAGATAAATTTTTGCTTCATAGAGGTTTGCACCGATGGAAAAGTCGGGGACACCGATAACCTCAGCGGCGATGCCGGATTTAAATGCCATGCCGAGCGCCGATTTACAGGCGCTGATCAGATAGGGAGACAGCGCCGGACGGTACAGGTAAAAGACTTTTTTATGGAAAGGAACACGAAAAACCTGCGCCATTTCCAAAAGTTTAGGGTCGGTGCTTTTTAAGCCGCTGACCGTGCTGATGTGCAGAATCGGATAGGCAACCAGGAAAGAAATCAGGATCGAAAGGTTTTTCGAACCGGTCCAGATCAGGGCGAGGATGACAAATGACGCGACCGGGATAGATTTCATAAACTGAATTGGCGGTCCAGAAATTCCCCGACAATCCGGAAGCGGCAGGAGAGCGCCCCGGTCAGGATGCCGAGCAGCATGGCTAGAAAAATCCAATGCAGATGCGGGAAATCGAAAACCAGATGGAACGCCAGAACCCGGCGGTGATCAGACATGAAAAAAAGGTCGAAGCGTTTTTGACGGGCCGACGAGCAGGATATCATTGTGAAAGAAAACAGCGAGCAGCTGCCAGACGAGCAGCCAGAATGCGTATATGCCGAGCTTTTTGAAAAGCTTCGGGAATCCTTTTTTTTATTCATAAAAAATGCTCCATATCAAAACAGCTGCAGCCGCACGCAAAAAAGCGCGGGATGCAGCTGTAACTATCATATGGAAACTTTGTTTCCATATGATAAAACGCTCCGCGAGGATGCGCACTCGGCGCAAGAATGTACCGAAGCACATTTTTTACCGCAGATAATAGAAATCATCCTCCGGCAGGGAACCGCCAACGGACTGTGGGTTCTGCGAAAGCAGTACGGACAGATAGCCGTTTAACGCATCCTTCATGTCCTGTCCGTCGAGATAGGTGATGTTGCAGGCGGGCAGTGCTTTCTGTGCGATGGCAGCTTTTGCGACGATGCCTGCCTTTTCGATCAGGGCAGCAGCACCTTCAGGATCGGCTGCAGTATAGGCGATCGAAGCCTCGTGCTCCGTTAAAAACGTATCTACAAGATCTTTGTGTGCGGCTAAAAACTCGTTGTTGACGATTGAAACGCCGGTCACGAGACGGCTGTTAACCATCCTCCTGCAGGCTGTCCCATACTTTTGTCAGATCAAGGACAACGGACAGGCTGTCGTTCTGCGCGATGGCAGCAGTTACAAAAAGGTTGTGGAAGCAGACCGATCGCATTGGGATCTTCTGCGAGAACTGCGGCAACCTCGGATGCCTCGGACTTAAATTCGAGGGTCACGGCATCGTCGGAAAGACCGGATGCAGAGATCAGATAGCGGAGCACATATTCCGGGGTTGTGCCTTTGCCGGGCAGATAAACGGTTTTGCCGGACAGGTTTTCAATCGAGCTGATAGAAGAATCGCCGGATACCAGATATAAAACGCCGAGGGTGTTGATATCGATCACGGAAACTTTACCCTCTGTCTTGTGATACAGGACAGAAGCAACGTTTGCGGGCAACAGGGCGATGTCGATCTTGCCGGAAGCAACCAGACCGGTCAGTTCGTCGGCAGCAGTCACCATTGTGAATTCGTAGTGATTTGCGGCAGTGCCGTTTTGTACATCGTCCATGAGCTTGACCAGTCCCATTGTGGTAGGACCTTGAGACCGCCTATGCGGACAACGCTGTCATCAGAGCTTTCCTCCAGGGCTTCGGTCGAGGTCTCTGTTTTGGCAGCAGTCATTTCTTCTAAAGAAACTTCCTCGGAGCCGGTTTCGATAGCGCCTTCGGCAGTGCTGATGGTTTCGGAAACAGTGCTTTGCGAAACGGAAGCGGAAGAACCGCAGCCTGCGAGCAGGGATGCGCACAGCAGGGTGCCAATCAGCAGGAACCAAACTTTTTTCATAATCATGTCTCCTTTTTCAGACTTTGATAGATGGTTTTCGTACTGATGCCGTCCAGCATGCCGAGCTTGCCGGACAGGCTGCTGATCTGGTTCATAGGCGCGTCGAGAACAATGCTGATAATAGAAAGACCGCGCTCCCGGTAAGGCAGTCCCATCTTACAGGTTGAAAAGTTAGAGAAAAACATGGCCAAGCTGACCATCGAAGTATCTGCTGAAGAACTGGAGAAGGCAATCGAAGGTGCTTACCAGAAGAATAAGAACAAGATCAGCATTCCCGGTTTCCGTAAGGGCAAAGCTCCCCGTAAGATGATCGAGCAGATGTACGGCAAGTCCGTATTCTATGAGGATGCAGCAAACGCACTGATTCCCGATGCTTACGATAAGGCTCTGGAAGAGTGTGAGGAGCAGATCGTATCTTCTCCGAAGATCGATGTGACCCAGTTAGAGGCCGGCAAGCCTTTCATCTTTACCGCAGAGGTTGCTCTGAAGCCTGAAGTTACTCTTGGCAAATACAAGGGTGTGAAGGTTGACAAGATCGACGTTAAGGTAAGCGATGAGGATATCGACGCTGAGATCAACAGAGAGCGTGAGAGCAATGCCAGAACCATCAGCGTGGAAGACCGTGCTGTTAAGGACGGCGATATGACCGTTATCGATTTCGAAGGTTTTGTAGACGGTGTTGCATTTGAGGGCGGCAAGGGTGAGAACTATCCCCTGACCATCGGTTCCGGTTCCTTCATTCCCGGTTTTGAAGAGGCACTGGTTGGTGCTGAACTGAACAAGGAGACCGAAGTAAACGTAACCTTCCCTGAGGATTATCATGCAACCGAGCTGGCAGGCAAGCCTGCAGTATTCAAGTGCACCGTTAAGGAGATCAAGGAGAAGCAGCTTCCTGATCTGGATGACGAGTTCGCAAGCGAGGTATCCGATTTCGATACTATGGCTGAGTATAGAGAAGATGTACAGAAGAAGCTGACTTCCAAGAAGGAAGAGGAAGCTAAGATTGCCAAGGAAGAGGCAGTTCTGGATGCAGTGATCGCAGACGCTCAGATGGAGATCCCCGATGCTATGTTAGAGACCCAGCAGAGACAGCTGTTAGAGAACTTTGCACAGAGAATCCAGGCACAGGGAATCACTCTGGAGCAGTACATGCAGTTCACCGGTCTGACCGCTCAGACCATGATGGAGCAGCTGAAGCCCGAAGCACTGAAGAGAATCCAGTCCCGTCTGGTTCTGGAAGCTGTAGCAGCTGCTGAGAAGATGGAAGCTACCGAGGAAGACTTCGAAGCTGAAGTTAAGAGCATGGCAGAAGCTTACCAGATGGAAGCTGACAAGGTAAAAGAGCTTCTGGGTGAGCAGGGCGCTAAGCAGGTGAAGGAAGATATCTGTGTAAGAAAGGCAGCTGATTTCATCGTAGACAACGCTAAGGAAGCAAAGGCTGCAGCCAAGAAGACCACCAAGAAGGAAAGGCAGCAGAAGAGAAGCCCGAAAAGAAGCATAATATATGCTTTAAGATACGATAGAAAGAGAAAGCGGATTCCCACATCCGCAGGGAGGTGGGGATACGCTTTCTTTTAAATTTTTATTAAATCTTCGGAATCTCGTTGAAAAAGCCTGATAAGTAGGATACGATAGTAATATTAATCAGAAGCAATGGAGGTTTTAGAATATGAGTTTAGTACCTTACGTCATTGAACAGACCAGCAAAGGTGAGCGGTCTTATGATATTTATTCCAGACTGTTGAAGGACAGAATCATTTTCTGGGAGAGGAAGTCAAATGAGACTTCTGCCAGCATCATTGTAGCACAGCTGCTGTTCCTGGAAGCAGAGGATCCGGATAAGGATATCCATTTGTATATCAACAGCCCGGGCGGAGCGTTACTGCAGGTATGGCAATTTATGATACCATGAAATATATCAAGTGCGATGTCTCTACGATCTGTATCGGTATGGCGGCAAGCATGGGAGCCTTTTGCTGGCAGGCGGCACGAAAGGCAAGAGAATGGCCCTCCCGAATGCGGAAATCATGTACGAAGTGATCGCTGCGGACACCGAAAGAGATAACTGGAAGACCGCAGAAGAAGCCAAAGAATATGGCCTGATCGATATGATTATCACTTCCCCGAGGATTATCTGAAATAATAGAATGCATTGCGAGCATTCTTTGTCATGAATAAGAGATAGATAGGAGAACGATATGGCAGGCAGATTTTCTGATGACCAGGTGAGATGTTCCTTCTGCCACAAGACACAGGATCAGGTGCATAAGCTGATTGCTGGTCCGGACGGCGTATATCTGTGATGAGTGCGTAGACATCTGTGCCGAAATCATCGAAGAGGAAAATGAAGAAGAACCGCAGGAGGAAGTTCGTAAACAGATCAACCTGATGAAACCGGTGCAGGTCAAAGAATTCCTCGATGATTATGTGATCGGTCAGGAAGAGGCCAAAAAGGTGCTGTCCGTTGCTGTATATAACCATTATAAAGAGTGACAGCCGGGGCGGACGACGATGGCGTTGAGCTGCAGAAGTCCAACATTATTATGCTGGGACCTACCGGCAGCGGCAAGACATATCTTGCACAGTCTCTGGCGAAGATCATCAACGTACCGTTTGCGATCGCAGATGCGACGACGCTGACGGAAGCCGGTTATGTCGGTGAGGATGTTGAAAACATCCTGTTAAAGCTGATTCAGGCGGCTGATTATGATATTGAACGGGCACAGCTCGGTATTGTATATTTGGATGAAATCGACAAGATCACGAAGAAAAAGTGAAAACGTATCGATTACCCGCGACGTTTCGGGAGAGGGCGTACAGCAGGCACTGCTGAAGATCATGGAAGGCACAGTAGCGAGTGTTCCTCCCAGGGCGGACGGAAGCACCCGCAGCAGGAGCTGATTCCGATTGACACGACGAACATTTTGTTCATCTGCGGCGGCGGCCTTTGACGGCATCGAGGCGGATCGTGGAATCCAGACTGGACAAAAGAGCATCGGCTTCAACGCACAGATTTCTTCCAACGTAGAGCGCAAGGCAGGCGAGCTGTATGCGGATGTAACTCCGCAGGATCTGGTGAAGTTCGGACTGATTCCGGAGTTCGTCGGACGCGTGCCGATTACGGTAGCGCTGGAGGGACTGGACAGAGAAGCATTGATCCGAATCCTCATGGAAGCCGAAGAATGCGCTGATCAAGCAGTATCAGAAGCTCTTTGGATTCGACCATGTAAAGCTTTCCTTTGAGAAGGAAGCGATTGAAAAGATCGCTGACCTCGCGCTGGAGAGAAAGACAGGCATGCCAGAGGACTTCGCTCCATCATGGAAAAGACGATGATGGATGTGATGTATCAGATCCCTTCCGATCCGAGCATTACACAGTGCGTAATTACAAAAGAAGCGGTAGAAGGAACCGGAAAACCGATGGTGGTACGGCGTGAAAAACAGGGACTTCTGGACGGCTTTAAAGAAGCAAAATAGAATGACAGTAAAAGACGCCGCCCGCGACAGATACGGACGGCGTTTTTATCGTATAGGAAACTTCGTTTCCATACGATAAAAAACGCTCTGCGAGGATGCGCACTCGGCGCAAGGGTAGATGATTGCTGAAAACCGCGCCTCGGCGCGAGAATGTGCCAAGGCACATTCTATTTTGGCGTATAGGATACGATAAAAAATACTCCGCAGGATTTTATCCCTAAACTCCGCATCAATAGGAGATAGCATACGATGGAAAATTTCAAAAAACTTCCGGTGATCGCCCTGCGCAGCATGACGATCCTGCCGGATACGATGATACATTTTGACCTGATCCGCAAGAAGTCCATTCTGGCGGCAGAACAGGCGATGAGCGAAGATCAGGAGGTATTTCTGGTAACCCAGTGCCATGCCGAGACGGAGGACCCAGGCAGAGGATCTGTACCAGATCGGCTGTATTGCAAAGGTAAAACAGGTCACGAAGCTGCCGGACAATCTGGTTCGCGTTCTCGTAGAGGGCGTTTGCAGAGGACGTCTTAGGACGCTTTTTGGAGAGTGGGAATGGCTCGGTGGCGACATCGAGGTGCTGGAAGTGCCGGCAATGGACGAAAGCAGGAAAGAAGCGATGCTGCGCAGCGCGCGCGATCGTTTCACAGAATATTGCAAATATTATCCCAGAACGGGACGGACGCTTCTGCGCCATATGGAGGAAATTCACGATCCCGGTAAGCTGATGGATCAGATTATCGAAAATATTCCGGCAGATTACACCGTAAAGCAGAAAATTTTGGAGCAGGTGGATCTCGAAAGCCGTTTCGAAGCGCTGGCAGAGGTGCTTGCGACGGAGGTAGAGGTTGCCAGAATCCGCACTGATCTGACGGAAAAAGTGCGGGAACGTGTGGATAAAAACCAAAAAGATTACATTTTTGCGGGAACAGCTGAAATATATTCAGGAGGAGCTGGGGGAGGACGATGCATCGGATGCAGCATTGTATGAAGAAAAGCTGCAGCAGCTTAAAGCCTCTAAAGAAGTAAAGGAAAAGATCGCAAAAAGAAATCTCCAGATTCAAACGGCTTTCCACAAACAGTGCAGAGTCCGGTGTGGAACGTGCCTATATCGAGACACTTCTGGAGCTTCCGTGGGACAAAACCTCCCGAGAAACCTCCGACCTGACTCGCGCGGAGGAGATTCTTGACCGGGATCATTATGGTCTGGAACAGGTAAAGGAGCGTATGCTGGAATTTCTGGCGGTGCGCGCGCTGACCAAACAGGGAGAAAGCCCGATTATCTGTCTGGTAGGACCTCCCAACCGGTAAAACCTCGATTGCACGCAGCGTTGCAGAGGCGTTGAATAAAAAATACGTCCGCATCAGCCTTGGCGGTGTGCGGGATGAGGCGGAGATCCGGGGACACAGAAGAACCTATGTCGGCTCAATGCCCGGACGGATTGTCAATGGTTTGAGACAGGCAGGCGTGAAAAACCCGCTGATGCTGCTGGACGAGGTGGATAAGGTTTCGAGCGACTATAAAGGAGACACCGCTTCGGCGCTTCTGGAAGTGCTGGATGCCGAACAAAACCGCAATTTCCGTGATCATTATGTGGAAATTCCGATCGATTTATCGGAGGTGCTGTTTGTTGTGACGGCAAATACGACCGAGACAATTCCGCGTCCGCTTCTGGATCGTATGGAAGTGATCGAGGTCAGCAGTTATACCGCTGCGGAAAAAGTTCCACATCGCACGGGAGCATCTGATGCCCAAGCAGCTGAAGAAAAACGGTATGCAGGGACGGCTGATCGTCAGTGATAATGCACTGCGCAGCGTGATTGAGGGTTATACAAGAGAAGCCGGTGTCAGAGGTCTGGAGCGAAAGCTTGGGGAGATCTGCCGGAAAGCAGCGAGAGAGCTGTTAAAAGAGGATAAAAGCTGTATCCGCGTCAACGACCGGAACCTTGAAAATATCTCGGCAAGCCCAGATTCCATTCCCTGAAAGCAAATCAGACGGACGAAATCGGAATTGTGCGCGGCCCGGCATGGACGAGCGTTGGCGGTGACACGCTTCAGATTGAAGTAAATACGATGCCGGGCAAAGGCGAGCTGGAGCTGACCGGACAGTTAGGCGGTGTGATGAAGGAATCCCTATGACTGGCCTGAGCTATATCCGTTCGGTCAGCGAGCGGTATCAGATCGATCCCGACGTATTTAAAAGAATGATTTTCATATTCATATTCCGGAGGGAGCGGTTAGGACGGACCCTCCGCCGGTATTACGATGGCGACGGCGCTTCTGTCTGCCCTGACCCATACGCCGGTTCGCGCCGATCTGGCGATGACGGGCGAAATTACGCTGCGGGGCAGAGTGCTGCCCATCGGCGGATTAAAGGAAAAGACTCTGGCGGCAAAGACTGCCGGAATCAAAACAGTATTAGTGCCCGAAAAGAATCGTCCGGACGTGGAAGAGATTCCGGCGGAGATCAAAAATGGGCTGGAAATTCTTTTTGTAGAAACGATGGACGATGTGATTGCGCACGCTTTTGTGGGCGGGAAAGGAAACAACTGATATGGTAATCAAATCCGTTCAATTGGAAACGGTCTGCGGCATTACGAGTAAGCTTCCGGACAATATACTGCCGGAAATTGCATTTGCCGGAAAGAGTAACGTTGGCAAATCCTCCTCATCAACGGGATCATGAACCGGAAAAGCCTGGCGAGAACTTCTTCCCAGCCCGGTAAAACCCAGACCATCAACTTTTATAATGTAAATGAAGTGTTTTATCTGGTAGATCTGCCCGGCTATGGCTACGCAAAGCCAATCAGGAAGTCAAGGCGCAGTGGGGGCAAGATGATCGAACGATACCTGCATTCCTCCAAGCAGCTAAAGGCGGTTTTTTGCTGTTCGATATCCGGCACGACCCGTCCGCAAACGATAAGCAGATGTATCAGTGGATGCGTCATTACGGCTTTGATCCGATCATCATTGCAACCAAGCTGGACAAAATCAACCGCAGTCAGATCCAAAAAGCAGCTCAAGGCAATTCGGGTTGGCTTAGAGGCACAGAAGGATACGATCATCATCCCGTATTCCCTCTTTCCAAGCAGGGGCGGGAAGAAATTTATGATCTGCTCGACAGCATTCTCTCAGAAGACGGAGGCATTAAAGCATGTGGAGACAATCCAGAAAATATGTAAAAGCGGTGGTAAACCGGATCACTGCAGTAGTGATCTTACTGTTTGTCGTACTTGTTGTGCCATCGGTTATTTTCGTACTTTATGCCTTTTGTAATTGGCTGGATCATCGCGATGATTGCAAACCCGCTGGTGCGTTTTTTGGATGAAAAGATTAAAATCCGCAGAAAAGCAGGCTCTGCGATCGTCATTTTGCAGTTATCGCTGCGATTGTAGCTGGTATTTACGGGATCCTGAGCCTGCTTGCAGGACAGCTGAGGGATTTGTGGAAGAGCTGCCGGGACTCTGGAAGGCAATGGAGTCTGATATTTCCAACGCGGGAAGCTCACTGGAAAGCTCTCACTATTTTTCTCCAAACGTGCAGGAGCAGGTTGCCAGAATTCTGAATTCGCTGATGAAGCTGTTGAGCAGTGCAGTGGATCATATGGGCAGTCCGACGGTATCTGCAGTCGGCAATTTTGCCAAAAATATCCCGACGATCATCGTCGGTGTCATCATGTGCCTGTTGTCCTCTTATTTCTTCGTTGCGCAGCGGGAAGAAGTGATTGCTGCGTTTCGCAGATATGTACCGGAGAACTTCCGCAAAAAGTGGGATGTGATGTATCACAGTCTGACCGGTTGCCATTGGCGGATATTTCAAAGCACAGCTAAAGATCGAGATCTGGGTATATCTTCTGATGCTGGTAGGCTTTTTGATCCTGCGGGTGCGTTACGGTGCGCTGATTTCGATCGGGATTGCGATCCCTGGATTTTCTGCCGGTATTCGGAACCGGTACGGTTCTGTGGCCATGGGCAGTGATCAAGGTGCTTGGCGGAGACTTTAAAAATGGCCATCGGGCTGCTGATCATCTGGGAGTTGGACAGCTTTTGCGTCAGCTCATCCAGCCGAAAATTGTTGGGGATTCCATTGGCGTTCCGCCGCTTCCGACCCTGTTTCTGATCTTTATCGGTTATAAGGTAGGCAGCGTTGCCGGCATGATCCTGGCAGTTCCGGCAGGCATTATTGTTGCCAATATGTACCAGGCGGGATTTTTTGACACAACCATTGACAGCGTGTTTTGGATCCTGGTGCATGGCTTTAACCGGTTCCTTGGCGCCTGACCCCGGAGGATAAGGCAGAGATTTCGGAAAAAAGGAATAAAAACGTTGTCGTGAGGTTTGGCGCGCTGCGCCCGCAGAGTGGAGGACGATTTGCGCAACTTTAGAATTGTGATTCAATACGAAGGAACCAGATATCAGGGCTGGCAGCGGCGGGGACGACTCAGAACACGCTGCAGGGCAAATTCGAGGCGCTGCTTTCGAAAATTGCGGGGACTCCGGTGGAAATCCAGGCATCCGGCAGGACGGATGCAGGTGTGCACGCCCTGGGGCAGACCGCGAATTTCCATATGAATACGGAGCTTTCCTGCGAAGAGCTTCTGGATAAAGCTGAACCAGTATCTGCCGGAGGATGTGGCGGTTATTTCCTGTCAGGAGGCTGCTCCCCAGGTTCCACGCGCGTTTAAATGCGGTCGGTAAGACCTATTGCTACCGGATTCACAACAGCAAAATCCCGGCGGTGTTTGACAGACGGCTGGTATGGCAGATCGAACAGCAGTTAATGTAGATGCGATGAAAACAGCGGCGAAGTATCTGGTCGGGACGCATGATTTTTGCAGCGTTTACCTCCGCAAAAAACAAGAAAAAATCGACTGTCCGCTCGATAGAGTCCATTTTGTTCGAGCAAAACGGCGCGGATATCCGGATTTCTTTTCGGGAGACGGATTTTTGTTCCATATGGTCCGCATTCTGACCGGAACACTGGTGGAGGTCGGTCTCGGGGTGCGCAGACCGGAAGAAATTGCTGCGATTCTGGACGGAAAAGACCGGCAGAATGCGGGAATGCTGGCACCGGCGTCCGGACTTTGCCTGATGGAGGTTTATTATCAGTAGAGGATCTTTATGAAAAAGATATGGAATCAACTGGGACACAGTCTTTTTTGCAGAGGATGAAAGCAGTCGGAAAACAAAGCACATCCTCAGGACTGTGTTTTCTTTTATATTCTTGTGCTGCTCAAGGTGATTGTTTTTTAAAGTATCCCCTTGCGCGGCTGGAGGCGATCGCTGCTTCCTGGACAAAGGAGGTTGTCTGGGAGGGACTTGGAACCGCCAACTTCACTTTATTTAAGACGATTCGGATGTATATCCGTTACTGGGGAAAATTAAACAGTTTTGAAAATCTTTTCGGCAACGTGCTTGCTTTTTGTGCCGCTTGGCTTCTTATTGCCGTTTCTGCAAAGGAGAGCCGCCGATTCTGGATTCTGTTTCTGGACGCGTTCGTGCTTGTCTGCTGTATCGAGCTGTTTCAGCTTTTTACGGCATTCGGCGCATTTGATGTGGATGATATTTTGCTGAACTGCGTGGGTGCGCTGCTGGGATATGCGTTTTTTTCGCGTTGCCTGCGGGACGCCGTCGGACACAGGAGAAGTAGAATGCACCGGGTGCACCGGGCACCGTTGGATAAAACGCGGTATCTGGGATGGAAGCACAGAGCGCGCTGCGCGGAATGCGGTTGGTATTCGTAAAAATTTCACTGCGCTACGCTGCCGGAACGCAGAATTGGCGCTGGATTTTTCTGTGGAAATGGAGTAACATGAAAACATGTTTGCTGCATAGCAGAAAAAACTACATAACAATTTGAAAAATGGGGAGATACAAAAGGAGGAGAAGGTCGATGCGACTGATTTTTATTCGACATGCAGAACCGGATTATTCAATTGACAGCCTGACAGAAAAGGGCTGGCGGGAAGCGAAGCTTCTTGCTGAGCGCACGAAGCGTTGGAAGGTGGATGAATTTTACTGCTCGCCCCTTGGCAGGGCGAAGGATACGGCTTCGTTTACACTGAAGGAATGTGGCAGGGAGGCAGTGACATGTGATTGGATGCGCGAATTCGATGCCTGTGTCGTTGACCCGGAAACCGGAAAGAACCGGCTGAGTTGGGATTTAAAGCCTGCTTACTGGACAAAGAGCCGGATTTGCTGAATATAGATCGTTTTCTGGAAACGGATCTGATGAAAAGCGGTCCGGTTGCAGAGACCTATCAGAAAGTCTGCGATGGCTTAGACGGTATCCTCGCAAAAACACGGCTACCACAGGGAGGGACGCTTATATCGCACGAAGCAGCATAATGAGGACACAATCGTGCTGTTCTGCCATATGGGAGTGACATTTTATATGCTGTCCCATCTGCTTTCCATTTCTCCGGTGTGTCTGAATCATACGATGTTTCTGCCGCCGTCTTCCGTGACGGTTGTGAGTACGGAAGAGGTGGAGCAGGGTTATGGGATGTTCCGGACGCAGATGCTGGGAGACACGTCTCATCTGTACTGCGCCGGGGAGCCGGTGTCCCATGGGATATTTTGCGGAGATTCTGCAGGAGCGTCCGTTATGATCGCACCGCGGGCACGGCAGGTGCACAATCGGCACGTCAGCCTGCGGGCGCATCGTCTGCGCAATCGGCGTGTCAGCCTGTAGGCACAGCATCTGCGCAATCCGTCATTCCGTCCGTTTACGCTATGCCGCAATCTGTAGTGCTTCCGATCGCGGGCACAGCTCTCCTTACAGCACGGACGCTTGCACGCTATCATTTTCCGGAAGACGAGCGTGAGCAGCTGGAAGCAGCTGTGCACCCGGCTAAAGGATACCTGCAGCGATCAGATCAGCTGCAGGTTCGCAGCGTGTCCGGAAAAAAAGAAGATCGACTGGCAGCGTCAATGACACTTGGAAAAGGAGTGGATGAGCTGCAGGAAAAGCTTCAAAAGCAGGATATGTTGCTGGAAAGCTATATGGTTGAAACGCTCGCCGGAGAAGCTCTGATGGAAGTCTATAGCCGGTTGCTCCATGCGGAAATTCATCGAAGAACCGGATGGTTTGTGAAGCAGATGAGCTTTTTGGGAAGCAGCAGTGAGCCGATCGAACAGCTGCCGGCGCTGCTGAAAATGCTTGACTGCGATGGTCAATATACCGCTGCCTACATCACCTGCAATGAAAGCCTTTGCCTGATCCCAAAAAAGCGTCGTGTTCTGGGCAGAATTGACAAAGGAGGGCATACGCTGCACCGGCGTATGCGACAGCTGCGAAAATGTGCAGTGTGGGAACCGAATCCCGGATAATCCGGACAATCAGGAAGCGGCAGAAAGGACGGAAGGCGTGGTAGAGAGCATTCGATGGCCGGATCTGTTCGAACGGCCTCTGCCTTATGGCTATAATCGGATTTTTGGCAGATAAAAAGACCGAATGGAGGAAGACAAGACGTGAAGAAGCTGCTTTGTTATTTGAAGGGGTATGAAAAGGAAACCGTGCTCGCCCCTTTGTTTAAAATGCTGGAAGCATTGTTTGAGCTGTTTGTCCCGCTGGTAATGGCTGCGGTGATCGATCAGGGTATCGGCGGATCGGACAAACCGTACATCGTGAGGATGTGCATGCTTTTGATTGCGCTGGGTGTCATCGGACTGGTCTGCTCGATTACAGCGCAGTATTTTGCGGCGAAAGCGGCGACCGGATTTTCCACCCGCCTGCGCCATGAGCTGTTTGCGCACATCCAGGGACTCTCCTATACGGAAATGGATACCCTCGGCACGTCTACGTTGATCACGAGAATGACGAGTGATATCAACCAGGTACAATCCGGTGTCAATCTGGTGCTGCGCCTGTTTTTGCGTTCGCCCTTTATCGTATTCGGCGCGATGATTATGGCGTTTACCGTAGATGCAAAGGCGGCGCTGATTTTCGTGGTGACGATTCCGCTGCTTTCCATCGTCGTATTCGGCATCATGCTCTGGACGATGCCTCTGTACAAAAAGGTGCAGGCGGCGCTGGATCAGGTGCTGGGTCTTACCCGGGAAAACCTGACAGGTGTGCGCGTCATCCGCGCTTTTAATAAAGAAGAGGAAGAATTAAGCCGTTATCAGGAAAAAAATGAAACGCTGACTGGGCTGCAGAAATACGTCGGCAGAATTTCCGGTCTGATGAACCCAATTACTTATGTGATCGTCAACGTTTCGATTATTGCGCTGTTGTATACCGGCGCGATTCGTGTAGATTCCGGCATCCTGACCCAGGGACAGATCGTAGCGCTTGTCAATTACATGTCCCAGATTCTGGTAGAGCTTATCAAGCTGGCGAATCTGATTATCACGGTGACAAAGCGATCGCCTGCGGCAACCGTGTGCAGAGCGTGCTGGAAGTGCAAAACAGTATGGAGCTGGCTGATGTGGAACAGAAAATTGAGACGGACAAAAATGCGCCTGCGGTTGTCTTCGACCATGTGTGTCTGACTTATGCGGGAGCGGGGCAGCGAATCGCTGACGGACATCAGCTTTACGGCAAAGCATGGTGAGACGATCGGCATCATCGGCGGTACGGGTTCCGGTAAATCCAGTGTGGTCAATCTGATCCCCCGTTTTACGATGTAACAAAGGGACGTGTCCTGGTAGACGGCGTGGACGTCAAAGATTACAGCCCGGAAGTGCTGCGCAGCAGGATTGGCATCGTGCCGCAGAAAGCAGTGCTGTTTGCCGGAACCATTGTAGAGAATCTGCGCTGGGGAAAGAAGGACGCGTCCAAAGAAGAAATGTGGAAAGCGCTGGAAATTTCCCAGTCAAAAGAGTTTGTTGAGAAAAAAGACGGACAGCTCGAGAGCAGAATCGAGCAGGGAGGCAAGAATTTATCCGGCGGTCAGAGACAGCGTCTGACCATTGCCCGTGCCCTTGTCAGACAGCCGGAGATCCTGATTTTGGACGACAGCGCGTCTGCCCTCGACTATGCGACGGATGCGGCGCTTCGAAAAGCGATCCGAAATATGGAAGGAAATCCTGCGGTCTTTATCGTTTCCCAGAGAACGTCCTCCATTCAGCATGCAGACCGAATTCTGGTGCTGGACGATGGAAAGGCTGCAGGACTTGGAACCCATGAGGAGCTGCTTGAAACCTGTCCGGTTTATCAGGAAATTTATTATTCCCAGTTCGATGAAAAGGCGGCGAAGGCAGTGCGGGAAAACGCCGCCAATGCGGGTAAGGCAGAGAAAGGAGGATGCTGAGCATGGCAAAAAAAATGGAAGCAGGACAGACGCAGACCTTGAAAAAAGTGCTGCACTATATGAAGCCGTACCGTTTTTTCCTTCTTTTATCCGTGATTTTAGCGGCGATTACTGTCGCATCCACGCTGTATCTTCCACTGTTAATCGGTAAAGCGGTGGACTGCATCGTTGGAAAAGGTAATGTCAATTTTGACGGACTGATTGCAGTTCTGATCAAAATGGCGGTCATGATCGGGATCACCGCACTGGCGCAGTGGATTATGAACGTCTGCAACAATAAACTGACCTATCAGATCGTGCGGGATATTCGAAACGAGGCGTTTGAAAAGATCGAGATTCTGCCGCTGAAGTATATTGACGGACATGCCCACGGTGAGATCGTCAGTCGTGTCATCGCGGACGTCGATCAGTTTGCGGACGGTCTGCTGATGGGCTTTACCCAGCTCTTTACCGGTGTGATTACGATTCTGGGAACGATCGGCTTCATGCTTTCGGTCAATGTCGGCATCACAATTGTCGTGCTGGTGGTAACACCGGTTTCCCTGTTTGTGGCTTCGTTTATCGCAAAACGGACCTTCAGCATGTTCAAGGCCCAGTCCGAAACGAGAGGCGAGCAGACCGCTTTGATCGACGAAATGATCGGCAACCAGAAGGTTGTGCAGGCGTTCGGGCAGGAAAAGGATGCCATCGAAAATTCGACGAAATCAACGGCCGTCTCCAGACTTGCTCGTTGAAAGCGATTTTCTTTTCCTCCATCACAAATCCGTCCACCCGTTTTGTCAATAGCCTTGTGTATACCGGCGTTGGCATCTTCGGCGCGCTGGCTGCGATCAACGGACGGCTGACGGTCGGACAGCTGAGCAGCTTTTTGAGCTATGCAAATCAGTACACCAAACCCTTTAATGAAATTTCCGGCGTCGTAACAGAGCTGCAGAACGCGATCGCCTGCGCGGGACGGGTATTCGAGCTGATTGAAGAAAAATCTCAGGTGCCGGAAGTGGAAAATGCGGTTTCACTGCAGCATGTGGATGGAAAAGTGGAGCTGAAGAACGTTGCGTTTTCCTATGTGCCGGAGCAGAAGCTCATTGAGAACTTCAATCTGCAGGTAAAGCCGGGGGAACGCGTGGCGATTGTCGGACCCACCGGATGCGGCAAAACGACGGTGATCAACCTGCTGATGCGGTTTTATGATGTAAACAGCGGCATCCATTTCGGTAGAAGATGTGGATATCCGGGAAATGACCAGACACAGCCTGCGTGCAGGATACGGCATGGTGCTGCAGGAAACCTGGCTGAGAGCCGGAACCATCCGCGACAACATTACGGTCGGAAAGCCGGATGCGACGCAGGAAGAAATCGAAGCAGCGGCGAAGGCGTGCCATGCCCACAGCTTTATCATGCGCTTGCCGGAGGGCTATGACACGGTTATTTCGGAGGACGGCGGAAGCCTTTCCCAGGGACAGAAGCAGCTTCTGTGCATCACGCGTGTCATGCTGTGTCGCCCGCCGATGCTGATTTTAGACGAGGCGACGTCCTCAATCGATACCAGAACAGAATTAAAGATTCAGAATGCATTTGCAAAGCTGATGGAAGGCAGGACGAGCTTTATCGTTGCACACCGTCTTTCCACCATCCGCAGCGCGGACGTCATTCTGGTCATGAAGGATGGTCATATCATCGAGCAGGGCAACCACGAAACACTGCTTGCACAGAACGGCTTTTTATGCAACGCTGTATAACAGCCAGTACGCAATGTGAGCGGTATCGGGAGAAAATAGAAATATGAATTGTATATTGCAGGCTGCACTGCTATAATGGGAAACGAAACAAAAAAAAATAAAACATGCAGAGTAGGTTTGTATGCGTTAAGTGCCGGCAGGACAGAGAGTTGCCTGTTGGACGAAAAGCCGGTTCGGCTTGCGGTATACAGACCGCATCTCGCTGCAGCAGAAGATAATTCCATTATCTCCTTTTGCGGCCCGATGTCTGTAGAAGGAGGAAATGCAATGAAAAAAATGGCAGCTCTTTTACGGAATCCATGCGGGAGTTTCGCAATATCCGCACCATCACGGCGTGCGGACTTTTTTGCGGCGCTTGCGTTGATTCTCAACTCGTTCACCGTTCAGATCGGGGAATTACTTTAAAGATCGGCGTATCCGGTCTTCCGAATGAAATGGTGGACGTCCTGTTTGGCCCTGCGGTCGGCAGCCTGTTTGCGGCAGCGATGGATATTTTAAAGCTGCTGCTGTATCCCACCGGAGCATGGATTCCGGGTCTGACCTTAAACTGCCTGCTGGCGGGACTGATCTACGGATTTTTTCCTGTACCGCAAACCGACAAACTTTGGCGGATTCTGGCGGCGGAGCTGACAGTGGCGCTTTTGGTGAACGTCCTGCTCAGGAACCTTATGGCTGTCTCAGGTGTACGGTAAGGCGTTTATGGTGATGCTTCCCGCGCGGCTGATCAAAAATGTGATCAAGGCTCCGGTGGACAGCATCATTTTATATCTGGTGATGACGGTGCTGGAACGCGCCGGTGTTTTCGGATGTTAAAAATTTTCCGCCCGGGAAAAAGTGGCGTATGGAGACAGGAAAAGATCTCCGGCTTCGACAAAAAATGACAGGAGGTCAAAATGAATCTGAATATTCCTTACATGGAGACAGACAATAAGCTCTAAACGATGCGTATCGGATCGCAGCGGGGGATATTGTCGGCAATATCGTATATTACCAGAACGGACTGCTGACGGAGGAAAAGCCCTGTATGATCGCGGGGCTGGACTACAATACCCCGTGGACCCGGGATACGGCAATCAACATCTGGAACGCGTTGAGCATTTTGTCTCGGAGGTTTCAAAAACACGCTGCTTGCGGTTTTGGAGAATTTGAGAGTACCTTTCATCTGGATGGTGGGAGTACTGCAGATTTCATAAATAAAATCCTTTCGTTTTAATCGTTAACCCTGACTCTCGATATATTTTTGTATAGTTGCTGATGACACTTCTCCAATGCTACAAGCAAAATAACCATCTGACCAAAATATTTTTTTCTTCCAATACTGTTTAGACAGAAACGAACCATATTTGTGCCATAAATAATACGTTGTTTCTTGTTTTACAATTTTGACAATATCGCAAACCCTATCTGTTGTATCGTAAATTAATAAGAAATGTATATGGTCTTTGTCGGTTTCTATAGCAACAATTTCGTAGCCATAAGTATTAGCAATATCGAAAATCTTTTTGTTTAACATCATCAGCGATAGAATCTTTGAGTAATTGTTTACGATATTTGGTTACTAGAACTATATGTACTTTAAGGCTGTATTTCCGTCTGTTATGACGATTGTATCTATTATCCATAATTCACGTCACCTCAAAACATTGACTTTCACTAATTATTATTATATAATATATTTAGTGAAATATCTATGAAAGGAGTACATATATGGAACAAATGACTATTACAGCTAAAATTCAAATAGTTGTAGATGAAACAGATAAGGTTTTGCTTGATGAAACTATGTCTGTTTATCGTAATGCCTGCAATTATGTTTCAGACTATGTGTTCCGTACTCATGACTTAAAGCAGTTTTCGCTCAATAAGGTTTTGTATTCTACTTTACGAGAAAATTTTAACCTTAAATCGCAAATGGCTCAGTCTGTTTTGAAGACTGTTATCGCCAGATATAAGACCATTCTTGAGAATCAAAACGAATGGATGAAACCCTCGTTCAAAAAGCCTCAGTATGATTTGGTTTGGAACAGAGATTATTCCTTGACACAAAACTGCTTTTCAATCAATACGCTAAACGGTCGTGTGAAGTTATCTTATTTTGAAGACGGAATGTCTAAGTATTTCGACCATACGATTTATAAGTTTGGTACAGCTAAACTTGTAAATAAGCATGGCAAGTATTATCTTCACATACCAGTAACCTACGATGTCGAAGAAAGTAATGTTTCTGACATCTGTAATGTTGTGGGTATAGATAGAGGTATTAACTTTGTTGTTGCCACTTATGACAGCAAACACAAGTCTGGATTTGTTAGTGGTAAGGCTATGAAGCAAAAACGTGCTAATTATTCCAAACTTCGTAAAGAACTCCAAATGCGACAGACCTCATCTTCAAGACGAAGAATAAAAGCTATTGGTGGGCGAGAAAACCGTTGGATGCGGGATATTAACCATCAGGTGTCAAAGGCACTCGTCAAAAATAACCCCCAAAGCACACTCTCTTTGTATTGGAAGATTTATCAGGTATTCGTAATGCTACAGAACGTGTTAAAACAAAAAGACCGTTATGTTTCTGTATCATGGTCTTTCTATGATCTTGAGCAAAAAACTAATCTACAAAGCAAAACAGAATCAATCTTCTGTTATTAAGGTAGATCCTCGCTATACAAGTCAGTGTTGCCCTTGTTGTGGACACATTGAAAAGGCTAACCGCAATAAGAAGATGCATCTGTTTACTTGCAAAAACTGTGGTTATAAATCTAATGATGACCGCATTGGAGCTATGAATCTGTATCGTATGGGAATAGACTATCTTGCAGATAGCCAAGTACCTAATACAGTTGTAACAGAGTAAACTCTGCTACAAAGGGTGTTGTCAACCATCCTATGATGTAACGCCACTTTAGATAGCAGTATCTATTGGGGTTAAAGGTCGGAGGTGTAAACCGTTAGTACGACTGGGCAGTTACAAGCCCATGACCTTTAGGTCGTGGGTAGTTGACCCACAGCTGCCGATTAACTGCGGTCGCATGAGGGTCCGCGGCTTCGAAGTGGCGGGCGGGCTCTTTGATCTGGATATCGACGGAAAAGAGGTTTCTGTGCGGAAGCGAAAGATTTCATAAACAATAGAATGCACGCACTGCGAGCATTCTATTGTCATGAATAAGAATTAGAACAAGGCGGAAACGAATGCCCGGCAGCGGGTGTGCGTTTCCGCTTTATTATCGTATAGGAAACTTCGTTTCCATACGATAATAAACGCTCCGCGAGGATGCGCACGCGGCGCAAGGGTAGATGGTTGCTGAAGCAACCGCGCCTCGGCGCGAGAATGTGCCCCTGGCACATTCTTTTTTATCATCCTTGTCACCCTTGACAAAATGAAAACGTAGCTTATAGTTTATAACACAAACAATATTATGCCAAATATATAATATTGTAGAAGATACAGGTTTAGGGAAAGGATGGGAACGTATGATTTTTAATACAGGCTCTGCGCTGCTGGATGCGATTGTTCTTGCAGTTGTTTCCCGGGAGCCGGAAGGGACATACGGCTATAAAATCACGCAGGAGGTCCGCCAGGCGATCGATCTGTCGGAATCGACATTGTACCCGGTGCTTCGCAGACTGCAAAAAAGACGGCTGCCTGGAAGTCTACGATATGGAATTCGGAGGCAGGAACCGGCGGTATTATCGGATTACGGAGCAAGGAAGCGCGCAGCTTTCGCTGTATGAAGCGGAATGGATTCGGTATTCTGAGAAGATAACGGCACTTTTGAGGGAGGACAAAATTGATGGACAGGGCAGAATTTTTTAAATCGTCTGGAAGCGCAGCTTTTAGATGTTCCGCAGGCGGAGCGGGAAGAAGCACTGCAATATTATGAGGATTACTTAAACGACGCGGGCGACGCAGGAGATTTCGATATTCTGCAGGAACTCGGCACACCGGAGGAAGTCGCGGATTCTATCCGGAACGGACTGCGGCAGGATAGCAGCGGCGCAGGCGAGCGCAGCGGCCAGGCGGACGAAAATTGGCAGGACAGCAGCCGCACAGGTCAGCTGGGTGACAGCGGTTATTTCTCCGAAAACGGCTACGTCGACCGGGGCCGCAGAAGGAAGAGCTGCAGCGGGTAAAGCAACCTGCGTGCGGCGACCGTTCTGATGCGGACTGGCAGAGCACGGATAGCGATGCAGAGGATGATTCCAGCGCTGCCCGCAGAAGGCAACCTCCGGTCTGGCTGTGGATTTTGCTGATCGTCTTCGCAGCGCCTGTGGTGCTTCCGATTGTGTTTGGGCTGCTTGTGACGGCAATTTCCGTTCTCTTTGCCCTGTTTATCACAGGAATTGCACTGCTGGTCTGCGGAATCGTTTGTACAGGCGTGGGCATCTGGGCGCTGATTCAGGCATTTACACAGATTGCAGCGTGGCCGGCAGCGGCGATGATTGGAATCGGCATCAGTCTGGCAACGATCGGAATCGGCGTTTTGGTGACGCTGCTTATGGGATGGCTGATCGGTAAGGTGGTCCGACAGGAGTCCGGGCGTTGTGCAACTGCCTGCACAGGATTGTGACGAGAAAAGGAGGTCGGGCAGTATGAAAAACTGGAAAAAAGGGATGATTGCAGGCTCGATCATCTGTATTGCAACAGGCTTCCTTTTTTCATCGGGATCGGAAGTTCTATGGGTGGATGGAAAAATATTGATCAGATCAACAGTCGCTATATTCATTTCGGTGGCAGCGACACGTTTATCGGTTTGAATTTCCAGCCAAATACAAAAAGAATCGATTCAGATTTTGTCACGGGGAACCGACGGCCCTGTAGATGTAGGAAGCGACAGCTCAGGCGAGGTAATTTCGTTCAACGGGAAGCTGCCGGAAGAAATGGAAATTTCCGCAAATACCCTGGCATTAAAAATCGTTCCCGGAAAGTCCGACGCAATTATCCTCAGCGGAAGCAATCGGGATAAGATGAACTGTTATATCGAAGACAACTGTCTGTATCTGGAAGAAAAGAACCATAAACCGATTCAAAAGGGCGGCGAAATCGTCCTGACGGTTCCGGAATCGATGGACTGGAAAAAGATCGAAATCGATGCACAGGCGGCGTATGTGGCACTGCAGGATTTTTCGGCGGAGGAAATGGAATTTTCGGCAGGAGCTGGAAGCATTGAAGCATCCGGGCTGCAGACGAAAAAGCTGATTTTGTCGGCGGAGGCGGAGCCATTACTGTGACGGATAGTGAGGCAGCGGAGCTGGAAGCGGATGCAGAAGCAGGTCATCCGTTTTTCGGGAAGCATCACAGATAGGGTGGATGCAGATGCAGAGCTTGGAAACATTGTCTTGAAGCTTTCACAGAGTAAAGACGATTTTGATTATGAAATCGACAGCGATCTGGGAAACGTAGAATTTGACGGCATTTCCGTGGAAAATTCCGTGATCTGCAATAAGGCGTCCGGAAAGATGAAATTTGGACTCTTCCATGGGAAATATTGAAATTTACTTCGAACAGGATTAAGATAAAGCAAAGAAAGAGAGGACATCCTTATGAACAATAAGAAATTATTTCGTTCCACAACGAACAGAATGGTATGCGGCGTGTGCGGCGGCCTTGGAGATTTCTTCGGGATCGATGCAACTGTGATCCGTATTTTATATGTAGTGCTCAGCCTGATTACAAGTGCAGGCTTCCTTGGACTGATTCTGTATTTTATTCTGGCAGTGATCATTCCGGAAGATGACGGAATCGTAGACTAAAGACGGGAGGAAGAAGATTGAAAATAAAATTTTTTTCAATCGCGAGATTTGTGTCTGCGCGCACTTGACACAAACTTGACATGCGCAAAAAACGTGTGCAGAAATGAGGAAAACTATGTTTCGTGAAATCAAACCGCAGGAGATCAAGGATAACCCCTTCGAGCTGATCGGAAAGGAGTGGCTGCTGGTAGCAGCAAACAAAGACGGCAAAAAGCAACGCCATGACGGCGAGCTGGGAGCAGTAGGTGAAATGTGGGGAAAGTCGGTCGTGATGATCGTGATTCGCCCACAGCGCTACACGAAGACCTTTCTGGATCAGACAGAGACGTTTTCCCTTGGTATTTTCCCGGAAACACAGCGGGAGATGTTAAATTACATGGGAACGGTATCTGGAAGGACAGAGGATAAGATCGCCAAAAGCGGACTGACAGAGTCATCTTGTAGATGGCGCACCCGTTTTTGAAGAAAGCCGGATGACGCTCGTGTGCCGTAAGCTGTTCGCACAGCCCATGGAGGAAGCGGCATTTCTGGATCAAAAGACCGTGGATTCCTGGTATCCGGATAAGGATTTCCATACGCTTTATATCGCAGAAATTGAGAAAGTGCTGGTAAAATAGAGCCGGATCGAAATAACAGATTGCAAAAAGATCCTGCATTGCAGCTGCGCATTTGCGCCGGACAATGCAGGATCTTTTGTTTCTTTCATAGGAAAATGCGTCCATCGAGGATTTGGCGCATTCTTTTTTCGTGCAGGAAAAACAGGATGATACGCCCGGTTATAGATGTATCATTTACTGATCTGCCAGATCTGCCAGGAAATTTTCAAAGCAGACGCCATCAGGCTCCGGAATCTGCAGCGCTTTCGATGCGGAAATACATTTGGAAATAAAATCCGCCGCCTTTTGGACGGAGACGGAAAAATCAACGCCGTTTAGTGCGTCCGCCATCAGGATCGAAGCGAAAATATCGCCGGTTCCATGTCGGGACGGACCTGCAGAGGGCGTCAGGCAGGCGCGTTGAGAAAACGGCTCCTTGCAGGACAGATAATTTTCAAAGCCTTCTTTCCCATGGATCAGGCAGGGCAGACCTGTGATGACGATTTTGGACGGACCGAGTTTGTGAAGCCTTTGACAAAGCTCAGAAAGCTCAGATTCATTCCAGAAGCCGTCTTTCCAGGGCGTATCCGTCAAAAGGCATGCTTCCGTGATATTGGGCGTAATGATGTCTGCCAGCGGAATCAGGCTACGCAGCTTTTGACAGTGTTTTGGTGTGATCGTGCGATAGGGCTTTCCGTGATCGCCCATGACGGGATCGACGAGAATTGTTTGGCAGCCGCGGCTTTTCTGGTCGGAAAGAAAGGAAGAAACAGACAGAATTTGTTCTGCCTGTCCTAAAAATCCGCACAAAACACCGTCAAACGTAAGATTTAACTGCTTCCATTGCTCCAGATAGGAGGGCAGAAACGCGGTCAGATCCCTGACAGGCGAAGGCTGTAAACCCTGTATGATTGGAAAAACGGCGGTAGGCACGCTCGGGCACGCCTGCACCCTCATGGCGCTCAAAATGGGGAGCGCCTCGGTGAGGGAACAGCGTCCATATCCGGCGAAGCTGTTGATGACTGCCGCCTTTTTGGGAATCTGTAGATTCATTTGAAGATCCTTCTTTGCCGACCTGAAAGAACAGACCGGACTTTTTGAGTGCAGGCAGAAGCGCCATGTATACAAGAACGGAAACGATGGTGGAAATCACGGTGTTGATGGCTGTTGCAGTGATATTCCATGCCAGAGTCAGCTCTGCAGCGGGTTTGCCCAGGATCAGCAGCTTGTAAAAAATATCCTACAAGAGGATCAAAGATTGTGTTGAAGATCAGCCCGCCCAGTGCTGCCAGTGCTGCAATACGGGCGATTTTTCTTTTTGTCTGTCTGATAAGTGATGTGACCGAAGCGATGGGCGATCAGACCGGTGATCAGACCGATGCAGAGCTTCAGAATAAAGGTCTTGGGTGCATATACGACATAGACGGGATCGAAAAGGTCGCCGATGGTCATGCCGATGGAGCCGCCGATGCCGCCCCAGAGACCGCCAAGGATCAGCGCGCCGAGAACACAGACGGCATTGCCGAGATGGATGCTTGTTGCGTCGCCGCCGGGAAGCGGGATCTTAATCTGCAAAAAAGTGAAGACAACATAAGATAATGCTGCAAATACACCGGTCAAAACCAGCTTCTGAAAAGATTCTTTTTCATAGTGGAAATCCTCCTCATCAAAGTTTTTTCTTATCATAAAGCAATATGTGGCATGATAGAAAGTGCCATTTACACTTTTTTTACCATGCCAGTTTTTTGAATTGCTGCCAAATTTGCAAGTGGTTACAAAAAGAACGTGCGTTTGGATTATCGATTTTGTGAGACATTACGGCTTACCGGAAAGTCGCAAATTTGCTAGAATGGAAAGCAGGAAAGGGGAAAGCCGTGCCACATGCCATTGCATGCGTCGGATGAGATGGAATGTGCAGTACGAAAGGAGAAGATTGAAAATATAATTTTTCAATCGCGAGATTGTGTCTGCGCGCACTTGACACAAACTCGACATGCGCAAAAAGCGTGCGCAGAAATGAGCGGAAAAATGAAAGAAACAGGAAGCTACTTGTTGGATGTGCTTTTTATGGGAGGTCTGATTACAGCCAGCCTTTGTGATTTTAAGAAAAGAAAGATTCCGGACGCGATCACGGGATTTCTGTTCCTGACCGGTTTTGCTGCGCTTTTTGGATGCCGCAGCCTTCTATAAGAATGCGTCTTGCCGGGGCGTTTATTGCTGGGTTGCCGCTTTTTGTGGCAGCTGTATGCAGGCCAGGAGCAGTCGGCGGCGGGGATGTCAAGCTGATGGCGGCAGGTGGTTTCTTTTGGGATTGTCTGCTGTCTGGGACAGTCTTGCGTTTGGAATGGCGCTTGCAGGGGGATACTGTCTGTGCCTGATGTTACTGAAATGGGAGAGAGCAAAAGATTGCACTTGGACCATTTCTGAGTATGGGGCTTATGTTTGGAATGTTCCGCTCTATGGGAGCATGATTAGAATAGAAGACCGGATCTGTGACTTTTTCGTGTAAAGCCTTTACAAAGCGGGAGAAAAGTTGATACAATACCGTCTGTATGCTCTGGCACCAGAAACAGCCGGAAAACCCGTTGGTTTTGGCATCGGGGCGGAAGAAAGACAGGAAAAGGCAGAGATCTATCATGTGGAAAAAAAGAGGAAAAAAATTAGCGCAGAAAAGGAAAAAGATCGGAATCGCAGCGGCAGCAGTGATTGTGGCGGCAGCAGGTTCTACGCTGATTTATCATAATTTACCGCAGACAAAGGTGGAAAAGCAGCTGACCCTTGCGGCAAAATATATGACGGAAATGAATTATTTGGAGGCGCAGGAGGCTTATACAGAGGCACTTTCCATCGATGAAGGCAGCGTGCGCGCTTATCGCGGGCTGGCGGACGATTATGCAGCACAGGGACAGCTGGATGAGGCGGCGGAGATTCTGCATCAGGGATATGAGACGACACAGTCCGAAATTCTGCTGCAGAACTACTGTGCGACTGTATTGAACAGCGTAGTGGAGCACGTCAATGAAAAGACGGCCGGTCTGGACGATATCAGGAGTTGTTTTACCGTACTGGAATCAGATCCGGATCATGAAAGTGTCAGAAGCGTTTTACAAAGCTGTGTTGAGCAGATCACAGTGCAGGAGGATACTGCGTCCCTGATGTTAGACGAATTGGATGGAACCTCTGATTTTGACGAATATGCAGACGTTGCCGAAAAAGCTTTTGGGGCTTGCCGAAAAGGACAGCAGCTACCAGGAAGCAGCATACAGATTTATAATACCGAAAGCACAGAAGATTTATCTGAGCCTGGCACATCGGGACAGCTGGAAGGAACTGGTCGAACGGGCACAGGCGCTGGGAGATGCAGAGGCAGATGGCATTTTGGCATGTCTTTCCAAACAGCAGGAGATAAGCGATTACTTCGCGCCGATGTTTGAGGCGTTTGAACAGGAAGACTACAAGTCGGCGCGGAATTTCATCGTGACGGATCAGTACGAGGCCATCCGGGATGCGTTTATCAACCGCACGATGGAATACTGGACGGGCAATACCTATGTGCCGGTCACGAAAGAAGCGATCGTATTTCTCCTTACAGAGGACGGCTGGAGGTTTTCTTTTGTAGAAGATGATTCTCTTGCACAGCCAAGTGGTACAATTCGGGTGCTGGGACAGAAGATGGAGGATCTCGGCGTACAGAGAAGCAGCATCGAGTATGTGCCAGCTTACGATCCGGCGGTATATTATCCCCATACGGAATATGAGATCGTGTACTGGAATACAATGGTAAGCGGGATTGCAACGGACAATACAAACGTCGTATCCCGGATGAATTACCGCTTTGCAAAAGACCTACACGGCGGAGGGCTCGTCGGCGGAAATGATTTATGACTGGGGCGGAGAAAACGAGAAGCGTCAGAAGGAGTAAAGTAGCTGCCGCAGCGTGGGGGTATCATGCAGGCGGCGCAGATGGACAGAAGGGAGTGGCAGCATGCAACGGTGTATCTTAATTGGAGCAGGAGACTGCAGCGTTCAAAAAATCGAAACAAAGCCGGAGGATCTTGTGATCGCAGTGGATGGCGGTTACGATACCTGCAGAAAATATGATATAGTTCCGGACCTGATTGTGGGCGACTTTGATTCCGTGCAGGAATCGGACATGCCGCAGATTGCGGAGATCGCAAAAATTGCGCCGGATCATGTCGTTGTACTTCCGACAGAAAAGGACGATACGGATATGCGGGCTGCCATCCGTATAGGTCTTTTAGAAGGCTGTCAGGAATTTCGCATTTACGGCGGGATGGGCGGCAGACTCGAGCATACGCTGGCAAACCTGCAGTGCCTGATTTATTTAAAACAGTGCAGCGCAGTTGGGTATCTGATGGATGATAAGATGACGGCATTCGTGATGCAGAACAAGACGGTCTGGTTTAAACCGGCAGCGAAAGGCTTTCTGTCCCTGTTTTCTATCGGGGAAAAGGCATCAGGCGTTACGATTCGGAATTTAAAATATGAAATGCAGGACGGTGAGATGACGAACAGCTTTCCCATCGGAATTTCCAATGAATTTATTGGAAAAACGGTCCAGTGTGACGGTGGAGCAGGGAATGCTTGCAGTGATCTTATCCGAAAAAGGATAACGGGCGCAAGAAGGGGCAGAATAGAAAGAAGGCAAAAAAACGGCGCTGTCTGGAAAACGAAATTCCAGGCAGCGCCGTTTTGCTTATGTAGCGGCACAACAAAATGATATCGTCTTTATGCCGCGGTGCAGTGAGTTACATCACATTTTTAAACTGACTCATGTACAGATCGTAGTAGAAGCCTTTCTGCGCAAGCAGCTGCGCTGCATTGCCCTCCTCGATGATGCGGCCATCGTCGATGACGAAGATCCGGTCGGCCTTCTGGATCGTGGAAAGGCGGTGTGCAATGACAAAGGAGGTACGTCCCTTTAAAAGCTGTTCAATGCCCTCCTGCACGAGGATTTCCGTGTTGGTATCGATACTGCTGGTTGCCTCGTCCAGAATCAGGATGCGAGGATCGGATACCATCGTGCGGGCAAAGGCGAGCAGCTGCTTCTGGCCGATGGAAAGACCGCCGCCGCGTTCGGATAATACGGTGTCATATCCTTTTCGAGCTTTTAGGATAAAGTCATGTGCGTTGACTGCCTTTGCGGCTGCGATGATCTCTTCATCCGTCGCATCGAGTTTTCCGTAACGGATATTGTCCTGATCGTGCCGGAGAACAGGAAGTTATCCTGCGTCATGACGCCCATCTGCTGCCGGAGGCTTTCGATGGAAATTTTCTGCACGTCGTAATCGTCGATCAGGATATGACCGGTCTGGATATCGTAAAAGCGGCTGGATCAGGTTGACGATCGTCGTTTTGCCTGCGCCGGCTGGGACCGACTAAAGCAATCGTTTCGCCGGGTTTGATCTGGAAGCTGACGTCGTCTAAAACGCGCTTCTCTCCATCATAGGAGAAGGAAACATGATCGAAGGTAACAGCTCCTTTGACCGGAGGCAGTTTGGTCACGCCGTCAGCATCGGAAATTTTAGACTCTGTGTCCAGAATCTCAAAAATACGTTCGGCTTCCGGCGATATTGGTGATGATCTGGTTGTAAAGTTGCTCAGGTTCATAATCGGATTCCAAAACATCGAAATATAAGAGCCGAATGCGATCAGGATACCGAGGGAAATCTTATCGGGACCGAGAAGGACAATGCCGGTAAAATACAGGGCGAAAGTGCCGATTGCCCAGCAAATATCGATGGCGGAAGCCGAACGCGTCATTTAAGCGCACTGCGTCGATAAAAGAATCCCGGTGCTCGTCCGTCAGTTGATGGAACGTAGCCATCGTTTCCTGTTCGGCGGAAAAAGCTCTGGATGATACGGATTCCGACAAATCCTCGTGGACAAACGCGTTTAAGTTGGAAGATTTTTTGCGGTGGATCTGCCAGCGCTTATGCGAGTACACCGGATAAACCACATGCAGAAGATCATCAGCGGCAGGCTGATCAGGGAAAGCGCCGCTGCGAGAACCGGATTTTTGAGAAACATGATCACGACGACGGCGCAGATTGTGAAAAAATCCGGGATCAGCGTCGTGACGCAGTTGCCGAGCACGTCCTTTAAGGAGTTGATGTCGCCGATAATACGGGCGAGGATCTTGCCGGTGGGACGGCTGTCGAAAAAGGAAAAATCCAGGGTCTGGATGTGAGTATAAAGCTGCTGGCGGATCGTTACGAGGATACTGTTGCAGACCTTTGCCATAATCAGCATCCGCAGCTTGACAAAAGGATCATGATCACGTTCAGCACAACGGCGATTCCAATCAGTTTTGCCAGTCCGGGAAAATCGCCGGTGGAAATATGTTTGTCGATCGCGTTTTCCATGATCAGAGGGTTTACGAGACTGACAAACACACAGAACGCCATGATCGCCAGAACAGCGAGGATCTCCTTTTTTATAGTCCAGCAGATAGGAAAACAGGCGCATCAGCGTCTTCATTTTACCGACGTCTGTGCTGTGTTCGTCCTGCTTATAAGAATTAACAGCCATAATCTGTCACCTCCTTCTGGTCAGGCATCATGCCAAACTGAGCCTGCCAGGTTTGATAGTAAAGCCCGTGAAGGGCAAGCAGTTCTTCGTGGGTCACGTTCTGCAATGTGTCCGTTTTCCAGGACGATGATTTCATCCGCATGACGGACGGCACTGATACGGTGCGCGATGATGAGCTTGGTTGTATGGGGCAGCCGGGTGAGGGTCTGCTGGATGGCATATTCCGTTTCCATATCCAGTGCGCTGGTGGAATCATCCAGCACCAGCACAGGTGTATGCTTTGCAAGGGCCCGCGCGATGGAAATTGCTGCTTCTGACCGCCGGACAAGCCGACGCCGCGTTCGCCGATTACGGTATCATACTGATCGGAGAGCCGGTCGATAAATTCCGAAGCCTGTGCGTCGCGGGAAGCGAGCCGCACGTCGGAAATGTTTAAGCTTCCTTTCTGACCGAGCATAACGTTTTCCTGAATTGTGTCCGAGAACAGAAAGACGTCCTGCATGACGGTGGAAATACAGCTGCGCAGCTGGCGCAGGCTGAGTTTGCGGATATCCACGTTGTCGAGATAAATCGTGCCGCCCGTCGCGTCGTAAAGGCGGCAGAGCAGCTGGATCAGGGACGTCTTGCCGCTTCCGGTCGCGCCCATGATACCGATCGTTTTGCCTGCCTCCACATGGAAATGGATGTCGTGAAGAATCTCATGCTGGTCCTCTTTATGGAAAGAAACGTGCTCGAAGCGGATATCGCCGGTCACTTCCGGCAGGACGATCGGCTCTTCGGGTTCCTGAATCGAAGGCTTCTGGTCGTACACTTTGCGGATTTTGCGGTAACTGCCGACCGCGGAGGAAAAGTCGTTGGACAGCCAGCCGAGCATTTCCATCGGCCATACGATATTGGTGGAATATTGTACGAATGCGCTGAGTGCGCCGAGCGTCAGCTCTCCCTGCAGGAATAAGTAACCGCCGATCAAAAGCACCAGAAGCGGCAGCAGTTTTCCAATCAGGGAAAAGTACGGAGAGTAGCGGACAAACACGCGGGACTGCGTCATGTTCAGTTCGTAGTAGCGCTTATTGTGGGAAAGAAACTTTTTGATTTCGAATTTTTCCCACGCAAAAGCTTTGACAGTGCGCACGCCTGCGAGGTTTTCTTCTGCAACGGTGTTTAATTTTGCGTTTTTCCTCACTGATCTCTTCGTAGATAGTTCCGAGTCTGTTTTCCATCAAAATCGCAAAGGACGGCGCAGAAAATCATGCAGAGCGTGGGCAGGATCGCAAGTTTCCAGTTTAAGCTGTACATGCAGAATAAAATGACGGTGACATGGAACGCAACCTCCATCATCAGCATGCCGACGTAGCCGAGTGCATTCCAGATGCGGTCGATGTCGTCCTTGACGCGCGCCATTAGCTCACCGGTGCTCGTCTTGTCAAAGAAATCGGCGGACAGCGACTGAATGTGCGCGAATAAATCGCGGCGCATGTCTGTGGCGATGGTCGAGGAGATTTTGTCGAAGGTAAACTCCAATTGTACTGAAAATACAGCGTCCGATGCCGATGAGTAAAATCGCCCAGCAGCAGATATTTGAGCTTCCCCATCTGACCGCCCACAAGGACGTCATCGACGATATGTCGGGTCACCTGCGGTGAGCAGATCCAGGCCGACCGCGATAACCATCGAAAGGATGGCAAACAGGTAGCCCGGAATATCCTGTTTTAAGTAATAGGACAACTTTTCATGAAAATAAATTCCCCTTCTTCTTTTGAAGTTGATATATGTGGAAAAAATCCCGCCAGACAGGATTTTCGCTCCATTTGTAAAAAAACATAACGTCGAAAGGGACGTTTGCTCATAATGCCTGCAAAGGCAGGACATACCCTGGGTATAAAAAACGCAGAAGCATGAAAGCATGTTCTGCGGCAAAAATCTTTTTCAGGAAAGCCCCGGGCTTTCTGAGAGCGGTAAAGAAACCGGATCAGACAAGAGGCAGGCTGCCCTGATTGACAACAAAATGCCTGTTTTCAACATCCTGTTGTATAAAAAGCCGCAGCATGAGAATGCCGCGGCTCTTGTCAGACGCATCAAAACGTCAGTTTGGGCGGAGGCATTCTTATGATATTCAAAATAGCTTCGATTTGATCCGACGAACAATAACATCATAACATACCTCCTTTCCTTTCTTTTATCAGAAAATCCCTTCGGATCTCCCGTGATTGTTAATGTGTATCGCATATGCCCACCTTAACACTGCATCATACAGTTGTCAAGCAAAAGATTTTTCAGTCAAACTCACACAAAAGCTTTTAAAAACGAAATCACGCCGAGGTGCTCCAGCAGAATCTTTATGCCCATCAGGATCAGGACAAGACCGCCCGCAAATTCTGCGCGGGAGCGGTTTTTGCGCCGATGATGTTGCCTGCCTTTAAACCGATTGCGGAGAGCAGGAAAGTGATGCAGCCGATGAAGCTGACTGCCGGAACGATGTTTACCCGCAGGAAAGCGAAGGTAACGCCGACGGCAAGTGCGTCGATGCTGGTTGCAACAGCAAGCGGAAGCATGGTTTTGAAATCGAAGCGGTCATTGGATTCATTTTCTTCATCGTTTCTGGCTTCGCGGATCATGTTGAAACCGATAAATGCCAGCAGGACGAAGGCGATCCAGTGGTCGATGCTCGTGATCAGAGAGGAAAACGTGATGCCCAGCAGATAGCCGATGAAGGGCATCAGCGCCTGAAAGCCGCCGAACCAGATGCCGACGGTGAGTGCCTGTTTCATACTGCCGCGATGTACGGAGAGGCCTTTACAGACGGATACGGCAAAAGCGTCCATCGACAGACCGACAGCCAGAAGGAATAATTCGAGTAAGCCTCATGAGAAAAATCCTCCATTGTAAAAAACCGATGGTTCATACGGAGCACAGGATCCCCTAATTTTTGTCGATATTGATCACACAGAAATAGGACGGATCGATCTGTTTGATCCG
>VOFG01004784.1_pt1 | contig 37178 bp, 72 predicted proteins | sample 5384171 | NCBI WGS metagenome assembly VOFG01 (sample SAMN12384726, study PRJNA508395) | human gut metagenome | isolation source: healthy gut F | host: Homo sapiens
CGTTATCTTTGAATTTCGTTTGAAATTCGGGTGATTCAATTACTTCTCCTTTTGAGGTTTCGTAGTAATAGAATAGACCGTTTAATTTGGAATTCTTGTGAAGATAGGCAAGGTCTGCGTAGAATACTCCAAAATTTAATCCTAACCCCCGCGATTGTTTGAATGTCATTCTTTTTCATTCATTTCTCCTTTCGTGTAGGGTGAGGCAGAATAAGCATAACCACCTCGTAGACAGAATACGCTATTAAATCGATATTCTGCTCCGGCACGGAAAGTATGGGTACTCTTGTAAATGGCTTTTATCGCATTATTAGTTTCTAAATATTCGTTTTTGGCACCATCATTTGAGTATTTCGCCGTGGTATAGTCAACATATTCATAGTCAAAACTGATAATAGCTCTTTGGCCTAGAACTGTTGCGGCACTTGCCATAAGTCTCCACAGTGTTTTTTAATTTGTAGGAGTAATCTGTCCATGCACTCTCTCCATATTCAAATTTTTCCGTAGGTTTGGCGTCTTCAACCGGAAGTTCTGTGAATTTGGCTGAAACATTATTATTAGCATAAGCATCGAGATCGTAATATGTAGGTGTATGAATGGCAAAACCTAAACGGAGAACAGGAATCGGACGATATATAAAACCTGCTTTGAAATTTATCCCGACACCACTACTTGTAAAGTCTTGGTACATACTAAACTTTTCAGTTTGTTATTTGTTTCTCCAATAATTTCTTCTGTGTACACGGAAAATGATTTGTAATGTAGTGATTGAATTCCTAAAGTTATACCAAAGTAAAATTTGTCATCATAATTAGCCCCTGCCGATATGGCATATTCACTTTGAAAACCCCGTTCTCTTGTGTATTTATAATGTTGTAACTGATCAATACTTCTAATTGGAGTTTGGTAGTCATAGTCCTTGTTTTCTAAAGCCTCCGGGCTTAAGTAAAGCATGTAAGCATCATAAGCAAGTCCTGTGGTAAAATCATTTAATTCTTGCGGGGATAAACCGTCTGCTTCCTCTTTCCATATATTCGATAAGGATGAATCTCCATTGGTTTCATAATATCCTTGGAAAATATTTCGATTGAAATTATTTAGGTTCGTGTAATTAAAACCGATGTTGATATTTTTCCATTTATTACTCATAGGTTGGAACGATAATACAAATCCCAGTCCACCTAACAGGTACATATTTTTCATTATCAATCCCCTTCGTTTTTGCGTGAGCAAAATCGAGCATAGATGTAAAACTGATCTCAGATTTACGGAATACTCCAATACCACCTGGGTTTGTGGATAAGGTCGTTAAATCTCCACCTAATGCGCCGAACGCTCCTCCCATTGCGGTAACTCTTGCAGATCCGAATGGGGTTAGCCTAGAGAATCGAAGGGCATCCTCTTCGTTTTGGGCCGAAGCGAATAAGGAGAAGAGGAGTAATGTCGGAAGTATATATAGTATTTTCATAGACAATTAATGTTAGTTAGACTTATCTTCTACTACCCGAATTTGTACGTTGAACAGGTCCGCTACCTCCACTGCTAGAACGTGTCGTTGAACTACTTCCATACGAGCTAGATCCGCTGTTTCCTCTGGAATAACTTCCTGATGAATAGCCGGAGTTGTTATGCGATGGATTGTAGTTTGAACCGGACTCGTAACGGCTGCTATTTGACCTAGATTGGATAGCGGAACTTCTTGAAGTTCTTGAATAGGTACTGTACGAACGGGCGTGTCTATTCGTCGTGTATTGTTTTTAGGTGCATACCGAGTAGTTACAGTCGGTTGCTGGCACCACCCCAATCCGGTCGATGGTTACCCCAGTTCGGGCCGTGATGTCCATGTCCCGGACGGTGTCCCCAGTGTGGATAATAACCGTAGTAGTGATTCCAATAGGGATCCCATCCCCATGGATCGTAGAAACCATGTCCCCAACCCCACGGGTTATAACCGTAGTAATTATTCCAGTATGGATCCCATCCCCAAGAGTTACCCCAACCGAACGAAGCCTCCCCATCCCCAGCGGTTCCAACCGAAACTTACGTTGTTACTCCATGCGAAACTATCAAAACGAGGATCGTTCCAAATTACGGTCCAAAATGTATTTGGGGTAATTACCGAAAATTAATTGAGAGTATAGTCCCACGTTCGAACTGCTGGGGAACCACCAGTAGCGACCGTCAATCGTGTACACGTTCCAGTCGGAGCTGAACGAAAGATTCTGGGCAATTTCGTACCCGTTTCCGGAAATAGGCGAAACCTTCCGGGTAACGATTCATGATCCGGACACATTCTTCCAAATCATTTTCACTACCTTTAAAGCCTCCGATCCAGTACCCGTCGTCTGCCGGAACAGCAATCCGGTTAACAGTTTGTCCGGTTCGGGCCTCTTCTTTTTGCACCTGTTTTTCAGTTGCATAACGAGCCATACCGATGGAATGAGATTTTTGGATTTACACTGTTATCTATTTCCTTCGGATAAACTTTATCATTGTTCGTGTTTTTTACTGATTTGAGAACTAGAAGAAGTATTCGAGGTAATGTCCACCCGGTCTTGTCTTTAATTTCTTGAGCGAAGAGGGAACGTTTACCGGGAACATAGTAGATGTCATCTTCCTGCTTCGCGTAAAGTTTTTGCGAGGAAGAGCAAGCTCTAATAGGATTGCTAATGCTGAAAAAATATAATGCTATCTTCATAGTAATAATATTAATTCCTTTCTTGTATGACAAATTCATTGACGATTGGTTTATTTACTTCTAACAAAATGCGTACCATTCATTCGTTGCTTCTTTGTTATAAATATACGTGTGCGGCTTGTTTTGTATTCTATGTTATAAAAATAGAAAATAATAATCGGATTTCCTAGTTTTGTTTTAAATTTGCTGCTGTTTTATCAAAAAAATAATGAGATGGCTAAGTTTTTAACTTCAAGAGAAGAAAATTATTCGCAATGGTACAATGATCTGGTCGTAAAGGCCGGATTGGCCGAGAATTCAGCTGTAAGAGGATGTATGGTGATTAAACCTTACGGTTATGCCATATGGGAAAAAAATGCAACAGCAATTGGACAAGATGTTCAAGGAAACAGGACATAGTAATGCTTATTTTCCGTTGTTAATTCCCAAATCATTCTTTTCAAAAGAAGCTGATCACGTGGAGGGTTTCAAGTAAAGAATGTGCTGTTGTGACGCATTATCGTTTGAAAAATGATCCGAACGGAGGAGGAGTTGTTGTCGATCCGGCAGCAAAATTGGAAGAAGAATATATCATTCGTCCGACTTCTGAAACGATTATTTGGAATACTTATAAAATTGGATTCAGTCTTATCGTGATCTTCCAATTCTTTTGTAATCAATGGGCTAACGTGATGCGTTGGGAGATGCGTACGCGTATGTTCCTGCGTACTGCTGAATTCTTATGGCAAGAAGGGCACACTGCTCACGCGACGAGAGAGGAAGCGGTTGAGGAAGCTCAGAAAATGATTCGTGTATATGCTGAGTTTGCCGAAAAATGGATGGCTATGCCGGTGATTATGGGGCATAAGAGTGAAACGGAACGTTTTGCCGGGGCATTGGATACCTTGACTATCGAGGCGATGATGCAAGACGGGAAAGCCCTTCAGTCTGGAACCTCTCATTTTTAGGTCAGAATTTTGCGAAGGCTTTTGATGTACAATTTGCCACGAAAGAGGGAAAACAGGAATATGTATGGGCAACTTCATGGGGAGTTTCTACCCGTTTGATGGGAGCGCTGATCATGTCACATTCCGATGATAACGGTTTGGTTTTACCCCGAAATTAGCTCCACTTCAAGTGGCTATCGTGCCTATCTATAAAAGTTTGGAAGGATTGGAAAAAATCCGTCAAACGGTTAGTGGTCTGATGGATAAATTGAAGGCTGCGGGAATCAGCGTGAAATTTGATGATCGTGACACGCAAAAGCCGGGTTGGAAATTTGCCGATTACGAGTTGAAGGGAGTTCCTGTACGTCTGGCTATGGGAGAGCGTGATCTTGAAAACGGTACGATCGAGGTGGCTCGTCGTGATACTTTGACCAAGGAGACATTACCATTGGAAGGTGTGGAACAGCATATCGAGACTTTATTGGAAGAGATTCAGGAAAATATATACAAACTGGCTTTGGAACGTCGTTCTAAATTGATCACGAAAGTGGATTCTTACGAGGAGTTCAAGACCTTGTTGGATACGAAAGGTGGATTCTTCCTGTGTCATTGGGACGGGACCCCGGAAACGGAAGAACTCATCAAGAACGAGACGAAAGCAACCATCCGCTGTATTCCATTCGATGCCCTGACGAAGAGGGTAAATGTATGGTAACAGGTAAACCTTCTCATAAGAGGGTGTTGATTGCGAGAGCCTACTAATTGATGATTGTGTGATTTATGATTGCGTGATTCACGTTACGGGATTATAAATCACTTAATCATAAATCATAAATCTAAAATTATTTTATGCTGCCAGTAGTTGAGCGTTTTATCAGGTATGCTAAGATTCATACGGAATCGGATCGGGGAGACGGGTTTAGTTCCAAGTACTCCGGGACAATTGCAGTTCGCTTATCTTCTTTGCGAGGAGATGCAGAAAAATAGGAATGCAGGATGTTGCTGTGGATGATTACGGGTATGTTATGGGTTTTGTACCTGCTAATGCAGATAGAGAGTGTCCTTCGATCGGTTTTATCGCTCACATGGATACCAGTCCGGACATGACGGGCAAACACGTGAAACCTCAGATTATAGAGAATTACAAGGGAAATGACGTGTTGTTGAACAAGGAAAAGGGATTCACGCTGTCACCAGATGATTTCCCGGAACTGATGAATTATGTCGGAACAGATTTGATTGTTACGGACGGTAACACGCTTTTGGGGGCGGATGATAAAGCGGGGATTGCCGAGATACTGACGGCCATGGAATATTTGATTCTACACCCGGAAATAAAACATGGACGGACTGCTGTTTGTTTCACTCCTGATGAAGAAATCGGTGAAGGGGTAGATCATTTCGATCTGAAAAATTCGGGGCTAAGTTCGCCTATACTTTGGATGGTGGTGAGATTGGAGAATTAGAGTGCGAGAACTTCAATGCTGCATTGGCTCGTTTGACTTTCAAAGGACGTAATTTCCATCCGGGATATGCCAAGAATAAAATGGTCAATTCAATCAAAGTGGCTAATGAATTTATGGCTAGTCTCCCTAAAAAAAGAAGCACCCGAATATACTTCCGGCTACGAAGGTTTCTTCCATGTTTATTCCATTAAGGGGACAGTAGAGGAGACATTGTTGGAGATATTGATCCGTGATTTTGATAAGGAGCGTTTTGAATGGAGAAAAGACGTGATTGAAAATGGAGTTCGGGAATATTCAAAGAAGTATGATTTACCGGTACTTTTGGAAATGAAGGATCAGTATGCAAATATGAAAGAACGTTTGGAACCGGTGAGATATATCGTGGAAATAGCTAAACAGGCCATGGCAGAACTGGGTATTAAACCTTTGATTGTTCCTATTCGCGGTGGTACTAATGGGTCAAGATTATCATTTATGGGATTGCCCACGCCGAATTTATCAATGGGGCACATAACGGGCATGGACGTTATGAGTATATACCCGTGTCTTCTATGGAGAAAATCGTGAGCGTGATTGTGAAGATTTCGAGTTATGTGCTAAAATATAAGTGAGAAAAGCACTTCTTCTGAAGCAGGTTAGAAAATAACCTGCTTTTTTTTATAACAAATCTTTGTTGTTTTACGTTTATCAGTCAAAAGATATTAAAATTTAAACCTAAATAATTTAATGAGAGTATGATGAAAAGATTCTTTTGCTATTGCCCTATTTGTATTGGGTTTTAAGGACAATTGTATGCGCAACCGGTAAGAGATACCGCATGGACAAAAGCCGGTTACTTCGGGTTAAAATTAACGCAAGTAAGTTTGAGTAGTTGGTCTGCCGGAGGTGAGTCTGCCTTGGCATTTGATAGCCAGATAACATATAGTGCCGATTTTAAACGAGATCGCCAGTTGTGGCAAAAATCGTTTGGAACTGGGATACGGTTTGACGAAAAATGATGGTAAGAGTGCCCGGAAAACAAATGATAAGATATATTTCGCCTCCACTTACGGGTATCAGATTTACAAGACACTTTACTGGAGTGCTTTATTGAACTTCAACACGCAGTTTGCGAAAGGATACGATTATAATATCGAGGATTCTGACTTTATTTCAAAGTTTATGGCTCGGGATACTTGATGATTGGTACCGGTGTTACCTGGAGTCCGAATAAGATATTCACGGCCACTTTTACTCCGGCCTCTTGGGGGAACTATTGTAGCCGACAGTCGTTTGTCAGATGAAGGGGCTTTCGGTGTGGATAAAGGAAAACATCTGTTATCCGAGTTTGGTGCAAACTTGAAGGCAGAGGTGAATTACGAGTTTTTGCCTAACATGAAGGTTTATTCTCGTCTGGAATTGTATTCCAATTATTTGGAAGATCCTCAGAACGTGGATGTTCGCTGGGAGGTTCAATTAAATATGGCCATTAATAAATGGTTCTCAACGACTTTATCAACTAACCTGTTATATGACAATGATGTAAAGATCGCCCAAAAAGACGGTACTGCGGGTCCGCGGGTACAGTTTAAGGAAGTGTTGGGAGTGGGACTTCAGATAAATTTCTAAGAGCTGATTTTTATAAAAAAAAGGGTTCAGAATTTCTGAACCCTTTTTTATATGTTGATAAATAAGGTTATTTTGTCACTCTTTTTTCAAGCCATTTCACCATACCAAAGCATAACTCCCATAGATACAAGGCATACGATCAAGAATACTGACCAGCATTGCCAGATCGGCCATGAGTTGTACATGAGAGGACCAATCCAAAGTAGAAGGTTTCAAGAGCGGTAGCAGCAAGCCACAAACCTTGACACAAGCCAAGCATACTCTTTGGAGCAACTTTTGATACAAACGATAATCCAAGAGGAGAGATGAACAACTCTGCAACTGTCAGGAAGAAGTAAGTAACGATAAGAACCCACCAATGAGCTTTTGCTGCCATTTGTTCTGCAATAGGAAGACCTCTGAACGCGTCTGCAGAAGGATAACCTTTCATGATTGAGAAAAACGGCAAGGAACAAGAATGCCAAACCTGCAATGAACATACCGATGGCAATCTTTCTTGGGGTTGAAATCTCTTTACCGCGTCTTGCAAGGAATCCGAAAAATGGCCATAATCATTGGAGTAAGGACAAGAACAAAGAACGGGTTGATTGCTTGCCATACTTCAGGAGCAACTGCAGAAGAGTCTACGAAGTCACGTGCAAAGAATGAAAGGGACATACCGTTCTGGTGGAATGAGAACCAGAAGAAGATAACGATACCCAAAACAGCAAATAATGCATACATTCTCTGTTTAATCTCTTTAGCCATAGCAGCTTTTTTTCCTCTGCCGTGTAAGTTACACTCTGTGCTGCGGCTTTCTTTTGCGGGTTCGGGAATGTTTTTGTGAAACAAAGAAAATTACAAGAGAAATAAGCATGGCTGCAACAGAGGCAATGAATGAGTAGTGAATACCTTCATTGAAAATTTGCAGGTATTGGAGACAAGAAGCTGTCATATCGCTGATAGCTCCACCGGCAGCAGTCATAAGTTGTTGTAAGTTGGCAAGAGCCTCGGGAGCCATATTGGCTGCATTATTAATGTACTCGTGACAAAGAGCAGGAAGTTGTGCGTTATAAGACAACCCGTTTGCACCTAACCACCATTGGCGTAAAACCGAGCAATGAACGGAGCGATTAGACCACCCACGTTGATAAACACGTAGAAAATCTGGAAACCTGAATCTCGCTTGTCTTTGCGATTTTGAGAGCTTCCGGCCCTTGTTTTGCAGCCTCAGCTTCAAAATTATCACATTTGACCTACAATTGCCTGCAAGTTACCTTTGAATAAACCGTTACCGAATGCAATCAAGAACAAAGCAACACAGGTAAGAGTTAATAACCAAGTTGTATTTTGCGATGTCGCGAGGATTGGAACAGATAGGATAATATACCCTATTGCCATAACTACAAGACCCGTCTTAATGGTACCTTTGTAGTTTTTGCGTGCGGTCAGCAATAAGACCTCCGACAAGGCTTAAAATGTAGATGCCGGCGTAAAAAAGGAATAAATGGTACCACTGGCGGCTTCACTCAAAACCAAATTTAGAACATAGGAATAACACTAGCACGGCATTCATGATGTAATAGCCGAAACGTTCTCCCATATTACTTAGAGCCGCGGTGAGCAACCCTTTTAGGATGATTTTGAACATAACTTTTGTTTTTAATTTGTATTGGTAAATAATTAAATTTTTTCGTTCACGCTAATAGTGTGCAAATATAAATTATTTTTTTATCTTTAGTCATTGAAAACGTTTGAAACCTATCGTCATGTTGAAGAATAATAAAATTTTCAAGACATCGGATTTACAAAAAATTGGATAAATATACGATTGAGAATGAGCCGGTAACATCGTTAGATTTGATGGAGAGGGCGGCTACTGTTTTACAGAAAAAAAAATTATTGATTTTTTTCCCCAATAGTCATATTTTTAACATTCTGGCCGGTTCCGGAAATAACGGGGGAGACGGGTATGTCGTGGCAAGATTGTTATATCAAAACGGATTGAATGTCAAGGTTTTCGGTCTGCATGAAAACGATCATCTCTCTCCGAATTGTGCCGTGAACAGGGAACGTTTCATTAATATGGGAGGATGTTATATTGAGGTGAAAAATCCGGATAATTTGCAGCCGGACGAAAATAGCGTGCTGGTGGATGCCATTTTCGGGGCCGGGTTAAATCGTCCGGTAACGGGATTTTTTGGGAGATATAATTCGTCGGATAAATAGTTTGTCCCATCCGGTTGTGGCAATAGACATGCCTTCCGGTTTAATGGGAGAAGATAACGGGGAAAATAAAGGGGCGATTATAAAGGCTGATTACACGTTCACTTTTCAATTTCCTAAGTTAGCCTTTATGTTCCCGGAAAATGTAGTTTACGTGGGACATTGGGAAGTGCTGGATATTCGTTTACACCCGGTTATCTTGCGGGAGTATCCTGCTACTTATTATTATCTGACAGAAGAAGTCGTTACATCCCGGTTATTGATTCCGGCAAAGTTTTCCCACAAGGGGACTTTTGGGTAATACCTTATTAATAGTAGGCTCTTATTCCATGATGGGGGCAGCTGTGTTAGCAGCCAAGGGGCTATTCGGTCCGGAACGGGACTGCTTTCCGTGCATGTCCCCCGTAAGTTGAAAAGAAATGATTCATCTCTCCGTGTCGGAGGCACTGGTTGAAGTGGATCGGAATGAATTTTGTTTTTCTGGTGTAGACAATCTTTTCCGTTTTCAGGCGGTCGGGATTGGTCCGGGAATCGGGACTTCACCTGTCACGGCAGAGGGAATTCGTCAATTATTATCCGTATGGCGAGGAAAGATCGTGTTAGATGCTGATGCCTTGAATTTGTTAGCCTTGGATTTGGATTACTGGAACTGCTGCCGGATGGAGCCGTGCTGACTCCTCACCCGAAAGAATTTGAAAGATTAGCAGGAAAAAGTGTAAATGATTTTGATAGATTAAATAAATTAAGCACCTTTGCACGTCTACACCAAGTGTATGTCGTGCTGAAAGGTGCGTATACAATAATAGCTACCCCGGAGGGTGAATGTTACTTTAATATGACCGGTAACCCGGGAATGGCTAAAGGAGGAGCAGGAGACGTGTTGACGGGTATTATTGCGGCTTTACTGGCAAGTGGACATTCGTCATTGGATGCAGCGATAATCGGAGTATATGCCCACGGTTTAGCTGGAGATCTGGCTGCCGAGGAGCAGGGAATGAGAGGAACACGTGCCGGGGACATTGCTGATAAACTGGGTTGGGTGTGGAAAAGATGGAAACATATAATATGGCTAAACAGCGATAGAAAGATGAAAAAGTTATTTTTATAATCGGGTTAGTGGGATTAGTATCCCTGTCTGTTTCGGGACAGAAAAAAGAGAATTGACCACGCAGGTGTCAGTTGATTATACTTTACCAAAGATCAGTTACGACGTGGTTATTACGATGGAATGTAGTCGTTTGATTCCGGGACCTTTCCGGCAGTATGCCGAACAACAGTTAGGTGTTTCTCCGGAGATCACGAGTGAAGGCGAAGAGTGGACGATTAAGAATATCAAATTTATTCCGCGGGGCCTTGCCTGACCCGAAAGCTTCTTATACTGTGAATGCTGTCGGAGAATATAACTCTATTTTATTGAATGTAACTCCTGAAGGCTTTTTAGCCGGTGTAGGAAGTGGCAGCACGAACCAGACTCGTGACGAAGAGATTGTTTACGAGGAAAAAAGAGAAAAGCGTGGGGACAGGTATTAATTACGTGTATTTCGGTATTCGTTCTACCCAGAAGGAAGTACTTGATTCCAATTTCACGGAGATGGAAGTTGAAGAGAGATGCGCCGGGTATGGGACCCGATAGAACGTCACGTGTTAAAAGAAAATAAAGATTACGTGGATGAGATCACGTCAGAGATATTCAATATTCGTAAAAAAGATTGGAATTATTGGCCGGAGGTTCGGCCACGTCAGAGGCTTTAAAAGCTCTGGATGAACTTGAGGCAAATTACATGAGTTTGTTCATGGGAAAAAGGGAAACCCGTGAAGTGGTTAAAACCATCTCTTTTATTCCGGAAAAGCCGATGAATCGATCGTTTTGTTCCGTTTTTTTCTGCGAACGACGGGATCACGGCAAAAAACAACGTGTCTGCTATCCCTTATATTGTAGAATTGAAAAATATCTATGTTCCGAAGAAAGATGCCCAACAGGCTGGGAATTCCCGTCCGGTTCCGTCTCTATCTTATCGTGAACCGGCTGTTGCCGATTTGTGCTTGCTGAAAGGAAAAGAGACCGTGATGACTGTTCGGAGTGTCATTCCACAACTCGGATTCATCAAGCAATTCCCTTTGGATGTCATCAACAACGAAGGTATTTCCATTGATTTCTACCCGCAATATGGTTCGATAAAAGGTATAATGAAAAATAAGTTTGATACACTTTTAGATCATGGCGGCGATTAACGAAAAGGGGTTATTGGGTAAATTTTGGTGTGGCGGGTCCGTTACATCAAGGAAAAGCAATTTATTGTCATGTTGAGTATTCTGGTCGGTATCGTTACCGGCTTGGCGGGAGTTGTGCTGAAAAAATATGGTACATTTTACACATATGTTTTTCACGGAACGAATGCAGGTGGACAGTGGTAACTTGCTTTTTCTTTATATACCCTTTTATCGGAATATTGCTGACGACATTATTTGTGAAATTTTTCGTGAAAGAGGGAATCAGTCATGGTGTGACAAAGGTATTATATGCTATTTCCCGTCGCAACAGTATGATCAAACCTCATAATAACTACTCCTCGATGATTGCCAGTACCCTGACCATCGGTTTCGGTGGATCGGTCGGGACGGAGGCTACCATCGTGTTGACCGGGGCGTCCATCGGTTCGAATCTGGCACGCTTGTTTCGATGAACTACAAGGTGATGACCTTGATGATCGGTTGTGGTGCGGCAGGTGCCATTGCCGGGATCTTTAAAGCTCCGATTGCCGGGATCGTATTTACCCTGGAGGTACTGATGCTGGATCTGACGATGGCCTCGTTGGTACCGTTGATGTTCACGGCTATTACCTCGTACGTGGTTACATTCTTCCTTATGGGGGATGGTTTCGTGTTCTCCTACCAGATCACGGATAAATTCGTGATGGCCAATTTCCCGTACTACGTTATACTGGGCATCTTTGCCGGGGTGTTGTCTGTGTATTTCGTTCGGATGAATCTCCGGGTAGAACAATTCTTAGGGCGTATCAAGCATACATGGAAAAGAATAGCCATCGGTGGGGCCTTGTTAGGCGTCATTATTTTCGTGTTTCCCTCTATACGGTGAAGGTTACACGGCTTTGATGACATGATGGCCGGACATTCCGATAAATTATTAAATAATACTTATTTCTTCGGTTTCCGGGATAGTGCCTGATGATGATCCTTTTCGTGGTCGGGTTGATATTCGTAAAAGTAATTGCCACGGCTTTAACCAATGGTAGTGGGGGTGTTGGTGGTGTTTTTGCACCGAGTCTGTTCACGGGTGGTGTTGCCGGGTATTTGTTGGCGATGTTGATTAATATGAGCGGAATCCGTATCGTGGAACCCAGTCATTTCGTCTTGGCGGGAATGGCGGGAACGATGTCCGGTGTCATGAAGGCCCCGTTAACAGCCATGTTCTTGATTGCCGAGATTTCGGGAGGTTATGCCTTATTTCTACCTTTGATGTTGACCTCGGTTATTTCTTACCTGACCAGTCAAGGGATGGAACCTTATTCTATTTATGCCCGTCGTTTAGCCATGCAGGGAGACTTGTTGACTCATAACAAGGATAAAGCCGTGTTGACTTTGATGAAATTGAACAAGGTGGTGGAAACGGATTTCAAGACGATCGAGGTGGATGCGACATTAGGTGATCTGGTAAAGGTGGTTTCCAAATCGAGCCGGAATCTATTCCCTGTTTTGAATTCCAACCAGCAATTGTTGGGGATTGTCTTGCTGGATGACATTCGTAAAGTGATGTTTAATCAAGAATTGTATTCAAAACCTACGTGCGGGATTTCATGACAACGCCTTCCGTGGTGATCGACATCAATGACTCGATGGAGGTTGTTATGAAGAAATTCGAGGATTCGAAAGCGTGGAATCTCCCTGTCCTTCAAGATCATAAATATATTGGTTTTGTTTCTAAAGCGAAGATATTCAACACGTATCGAAAAGTGTTGATTCATTTCTCCGATGATGAATAGTTTTTAGTGTAACAATTTAAATCGTTTTGCGTTATTTATGGCGACACGTTAGATTTAATGTGTCTAAATAACTTCTTATTAGGAAAAAAGAAGTTGTATTATTGGAAATAAACTATATATTCGCGGCAAAAAAATAAGAAATTACATTAAAATCGATATAACTATGTATTGGACACTAGAACTTGCCTCAAAATTGGAAGATGCGCCTTGGCCAGCATCAAAAGATGAGTTGATAGACTACGCCATTCGTTCCGGGGCACCTATGGAAGTGATCGAAAATCTTCAGGATATCGAGGATGATGAAGAAATATTTGAAAGTATTGAAGAAATTTGGCCAGACTATCCGAGTAAAGATGATTTTTCTTCAACGAGGACGAGTATTGATTTATTCGGGTAAATGAAAGATAACGAACCACTCCGCAAGGTGTGGTTCGTTGTTTTATATAGCAACGTGAGAGTTTCCTATTGTTTGGGCGTGGATATTTTTTTTCTCATGTATGAGATTGTCATTTTGACATTGAAGGTTCATAAAAAGATAAATGTCTGAACTGTTTTGATAAAGTTCACAGGTCGTGTTTATCATGTCATCAGATTATTATTATATACTTATTAACATGTTAATATTTACTATGTAAGTATAATATATTATTATATAGATAGAGCGGAATAGGGGAGGAATGGGGAGCGGAATGGGAGCGGGTAACATGATGATAAGAATTTGGTCATAATTTTATAACATTTTGTTACACTTGATGCCTTATATTTATAGAATTTGTGGGAATGATGTGCTTTTGAGTAGATTTTGTATATATTGTTTTGTAAATCAGTGTGTTAATAGTTGTGCTAAATAATAAAGATTATTTTTTCAAAAAATGGGAAAATTTATCTAGTTGAGAAGGAGGGAAGATAAATGTATATAAGAAATGGTAACTTCGTGGAGGTTACCATTTCTTGTTGTTCGCCCAGCACGAATATATTTTTAATTCCTTTAATAAAAAGTTTGATTTAATCTTTTATATTTGCATAAAAGAATGAATGTACATGGTCGTGGATTATTCGGAAGATAGGGAAATGTTAACGTTATTGAGGCGTGGTGAAATCTCTGCATTTGTAGATATATACACCACGTATTACGATGCGTTGCTGAATTATGCCGATCGCTTGCTGAATGATATGGAGGCGGCCCGGGACGTGGTGCAACAGGTGTACTATAAAATATGGGAAAACCGGGATACATTGAATATCTCTCTTTCTGTTAAAGCTTATCTTTTTAAATCGGTTTATCATGGTAGTCTAAACACGCTTGCTCATCAAAAGAATATTCAGAAGTATGAGCGCGAGCAGTTGACCGATTTCTATTCTCTACCGTGATACAATCTCCCGAAGCGGAAGAGGCCTTGTGGAAGTCGGATATAGAACAGGCTATACAGAGGCCATTGCTATTTTACCTGAAAAGTGTCGGGAGGTTTTCGTGTTGAGCAAGATTGAAGGTTTGAAGAATCGGGAAATTGCTGAAAAACTGAATATCTCGGAAAAACGGTTGAACGTCATATATCAATAGCATTGAGTAAGTTACGAGACGAACTGGACTGGTTGTTACAAATTATTTTATTTTTTCTTTTTCTCATTGGGGGTAAAATTCTCTTCGGCTGTCTTTAGTGTATAAAAGCACGAGAAGATGGATGACAAAAAATCAATATAGAAGAATTAATGGTTCGTGTATTGGAAAACCGGGCAGGTTCGGAAGAAATACGGTATTTCTCGAAATGGATGGAGAAACGGGAAAATCGAGTGTATTTCGAGAAATTCAAGAAATTATGGAATCTTTCCGCGGGAGGCCATGCTAGCCGAGAAATGCTGGAAGCGGGACTAAAAGATTATCGTCTGTTTATGGAAAAGTCACGAAAGCCGAACGTGTGTGTAAAGTTGACGTGGAGAATGGGTTCGGTTGCAGCCGTGTTGTTGATGATCCTGTCTTCTGTTTTATGGTTGCGGAAAGATGCGTTGAAATAGTCCCGGACGAAGAATATGCAGTTTCTTCGGGACGGGGAGTTATTTTGAAATTGGCTGATAACAAAGAGATCATACTTGGTGATTCGTTAAACCTGTCGGGAGTGGCGGGAGAGTGGGTCAGTGTTGATAAGGTGGATCATCGGGGAATCGTGTATAGGCTAAAAGATTCGATGGGAATCGAAGAAGAAGAATTGAGTTATAATCAAATTATAGTTCCGGCAGGAGAACGTTTTCTGGTACAGTTGTCTGATGGTACTAAAGTGTGGATTAATTCGGAAAGTTCTTTACGTTATCCGGCTTATTTTGGTAAGAGTATCGGGAAGTCGAGGCCCGGGGAAACGTGTATTTTGAAGTGGTCAAGCGATTCGACCCGCCCGTTCGTGGTGGCATCAAGGAGTTGACCACGGAAGTGTTGGGAACCCGTTTTGAGGTGAACACCTACGGGGACCGGGATGAGGTGAGCGCGACGTTGGTGGAAGGAAGCGTGCGCCGTCGGTGTTGGCAGTCGTTTTGTTGTCATCAAGCCTAACCAACAATTCACGTTTAACACGAAGAGTGGCACTATCGAGGTGAACGAGGTGGATGCCGCGAGGAAGTGATGTGGAAGGACGGTATACTGGTGATTGATAACGAGGCTTTCCGGGATGTGGTCTGGAAAGCTGGAACGCTGGTATGGAGTGTCGATCGTGAACGAGACGGGACTTGTATTTACCCAGTCTTTTTAGCGGAGAGTTTGACCGGGAAGATATTCATGTGGCGATATCGAGTCGTTGTGCGCAAACTTGAATATTACTTACACGATGGATAAAGATCGAATTATTCTGAAAGGTAACAAAAAGAGCATCCGTGCGACCAACACTATTCGATGCTCTTTGCGCTAAGCCTTATTTATTAATAAACTTAACATGACAAAATTATGAAAAAAACAAGTATTCGTTGTCTTTGTCATTAAAATTTCTCTGTAGAGTCGTTTTAATGACTGTTTTGGGACAAGTTTCTTATTCTTTTCAGTGAAAGGTGATCCGGTGGAGCCACAACGGGTGACGTTGGAGCTAAAAGAGGTTTCTCTCTCCAGCTGTTTCAGGAAATAAAGAAACAGACGTCGTATAAGATTTTTTTATAACGACACGCAGGAGAAAACAAATGGGGAAGATCACTATCTCGTGAAGAACGAGACGGTGGAAAACGTGTTGGAGAAGGTGTATTCCAACGAAAGGAATATAACGTGTAAGATCTCGGGAGAACAAATTATTGTGGTTAAACGTCCAGAGACAAAAAAGTCGGCACAGGAGGTTGTGATAGAGGGGCTCGTTCTGGAAAGAGATTCGATGCCTATTATTGGAGCCACGGTCTTGTTACAGGGAACGACTACCGGCGTGGCTACTGATGTGAACGGAAAATTCCGATTAGTAGTGCCTATGCAACGAGATTTATATCGAGGTTTCTTTTCTTGGGAATGAAAAACAAGTTCACAAGGTTTTGGGATTGCCTAACCCCTTAAACCAATGCGTATCGTGATGTTACCGGAAACCATGGGTGTGGATGAGGTGATCGTGACCGGATATGCCAATATCCGGAAAGAGAGTTTTACGGGTGCAGCCACGACGGTGACGAAGGAGGATATTTTAAGATTTCTCCCGAGAAATGTGATTGACGTGTTACAGGTTTTTGATCCTTCGTTGCGTGTTGTGAAGAATAACGAGATGGGGTCAAACCCGAATGCATTACCGGAGTTCTACATTCGTGGGCGTACCGGGATGGATGGGGTGAAACAGCTTGATCTTCTTTGAAGCACAACAGGGAGGGAGTGTTTCAGAATTTTCATTGACAACTAATCCCAATTTGCCTGTTTTTATTCTGGATGGTTACGAGGTGAATGTCCAGAAAATATACGATATGGATCCGAACAGGATTGCCAATATCACGATTTTGAAAGATGCCGCAGCGACAGCCATGTACGGTCTCGTGCTTCAAACGGTGTTATTGTGATCGAAACGGTAACCCCTGAATTGGGTAAATTGCAGGTATCTTACACGTTCAATGCTTCTTTGACGGTTCCCGATCTTTCCGATTACAATTTGATGAATGCGAAAGAAAAGTTAGAGGCCGAATTATTGTCTGGTTTGTACGATCTTTCAAGGCTAATGATATGACAGCTTATGTCATGAAGAAGAATTACATTACGAAAGGTGTTGATACCGATTGGATGTCCCAACCTTTGCAGAATCAATTCAATCATTCACATAGTTTGTATGTATCGGGGGAACGGAAGGGTTTCGGTTCGGAGCAGACTTGAGCTATAGTCATGAGGGGGAGTTATGAAAAAGTCTTATCGTAACCGGATGAGTGTGGGGATATATGTCGATTATCGAGTGGGCAAGTTACAGATTCGGAACCATGTGTCATACGACCTTGCCAAATCATCAGATTCTCCCCTATGGCTCGTTTAGTGACTACACGAAACAACAGCCTTATTATGCCATACATGATGAGGACGGAAACTGAAACAAATGTTAGCTACCGGTATTTCGAATCCTCTTTACGAGGCAACTTTAGGTAACTTTAGTCGTGGGAGAATCACGAATTTAACGAATAACTTGAGCTTTTATTGGTTTATCAATGATCATTTGCAATTACAAAGTCAATTCTCTGTTACGAAGAATGATTCTGAAGACAATAATTTCACGGACCCTTTATCAACAAAGTATAGTTCTCAAGATAATCCTTTTTACTCGTGGGGATTTGTCAGCAGTACGGACAATTTTAGTTGGAACGTGAACGCATTTTTGGCTTATAACAATTCGATCGTGGGAAAAATTATTTGAATTTGTCCTTGGGTATAAACGCTCAAGAGAATCAAACGAGTAGTTTATCGTCTCAATATAGAGGATTTCCTTCAGCAGCTTTACACACGATAGGACACGCCAAAGGAGATCGTGGTAAACCTTCCGGTGCGGATAACAAGACCCGTTTAATGGGAATCTTTATTTCCGGGAACTACTCTTGGGATAATATTATTCTTGGGGATGTGTCTATTCGTTTTGATGGTTCTTCGAGTTTGGTTCCGATTCACAGTGGGGGGTCTTTCTGGTCGGTTGGTGGTGGTATTAATGTTCACAATTTGAAGTTCATGAAGGCTCTCCGTGGCTTAATCAATTTAAAATTCGCGGAACCTATGGTGCTACCGGTAAGGTGAACTATCCTCCTTATGCAGCACGTGATACTTACGAGGTTCTTTTGATGACTGGTATTCCACGGGTGTCGGGGCTACCCTGCAAGGTATTGGAAACGAAAAGCTCGTTTGGGAGAAAACCAACACGACGAATATCGGTTTTGATCTTAGTTTTTCCAAAGCAAGTACAGTTTAACTTTTCTCATGGTATAACCGTCAGACCGTGGATATGATTACAGATGTTACCATTCCGTCTTCAGCCGGTTTCACTTCCTACAAAGGATAATATGGGAAACTCGTAATCGGGGGATATGAAATTAGTTTAAGTGCTACCATTCTTAATACGAAGGATTTTTGGAGTAAAATGCTTTCATTAATTTCGCTCGTAACGAGGGGAGATTGATGAAAATATCCGAATCTTTGAAAGCATATAATGAACGAGTGGATGATTATTTAACGTTACAACATACGGCATACGCGAATTCGGCTGAAAAATCCGAACCGTTCCTAAAATATGAAGAAGGTGGTTCCTTAACAGCTATTTACGGGATGAAATCATTGGGAATTAATCCTGCGGATGGGAGGAATTATTTGTAGATCGTTCAGGGAATGTCACGGGGAAATGGTTATCATCCCAGCAGCAGATTATCGGAAATACAGAACCCAAAGGGCAAGGATCGTTCGGGATCAATATTCGGTGGAAACGTTTGACCCTGTACACGAGTTGCATGTACGAGTTCGGAGGGCAACAATATAACTCAACCTTGTTGGGTAAAGTGGAATGTGTTGATTTATCTTCGTCCAATGCGGATAAACGGGTATTGACGCAACGTTGGCAAAAGCCGGGTGATGTCACACCTTTAAAGAATATTGCCAATCGGAAGCTGACCACCCAGTCGACCTCCCGTTTCGTGCAGGATAATAACGAGTTCACGATCAATTCGATCTCGTTATCCTATGAATTCAATCCTGAATGGGTGAGACATATCGGGTTGGATGTCCTTCGAATACAGGCTAGTACGAACGACTTGGCAACATTTTTCATCCATTAAACAAGAACGAGGTTTGGACTATCCGTTTGCCCGGACGTTTAATTTTGGTTTAAGTGTTAGTTTTTAAAATCATTCGCTTATGAAAACATGTAAAAATATATTATTATCCGCTTTGGTCCTTTTTTCTTTTTCCTCTTGTTCCGATTGGTTTCAAGTGGAACCGGAAAACAGATTGCTAAAGAAGATTTATTTTCCAGCTATGATGGTTACAGGACAGCACTAAACGGTATTTACCGGAACTTGTCCGGAACATCGCTTTACGGGCAGGACCTTTCGTTTGGTTTTATTAGTTTGCTCGGTCAGAATTATGAAGTCCCTTCTTGGCTAGCTTTGTACCCTGAATATTATTTTTCTCGGTAATGCTATAAATTATAATTATGAGCATAATAATATCAAAAGTATCACTCAAGCTATTTGGGAAAAAGCGTATAATACCATCGCTAATTGTAACGTGCTTATCCAGAATACAGAGGCACACGGGAACGACTTTTTCTACGAGGGTGAAAACGAGAAAATATTCTTATCGGGGAGGCGAAAGGGCTTCGGGCATTGATGCATTTCGATATATTGAGGTTATTTGCCCCGGCTCCTGTAACGGGAGATGATGCGGCTTATGTTCCTTATGTAACGGTGTATTTGACTTCACACCCGACCCATCTGCCAACATCCGTGGTGCTGGATAGTATTATCAGTGACCTGAAACAGGCACAACGGCTATTGGCTTATAACGATACATTGTATAACTATAAAATGATGGAAAGTGCGAGTATGCGTTTTGATGGTAATGTAACAGGTACGGCTCTTGGTGGTGATTTTTTTGCATACCGGGGAACTCGTATGAATTATGTTGCAGCGACGGCCTTGCTAGCTAGAGCTTATCAATACAAGGGAGATCGGGCGATGGCTTATCAATATGCTCAAGAAGTGTATCGTTTCCAAAGTGAAAAAGGTTGGTATCGTTTTACTCCCGAGGGGAATATCAGTAACACGAATGTTCAATATCGCCGATGTAAGTTATTTGATGATATTTTATTGGCTTTTTATAACACGAAAATATTTGACGTTTATAATGACTGGTTCCAATCGTTTTATTCGTCTTATTCACAATTCCCGATTAAGAACAGAACGAATTTGTTTACGGGGGATTTGGCTGACTTTAGGTATCGTTATTTGCTTCACGAGACCGGGTATTCCTTGAAGTGGGTTCCTGTAACGGATGCCAGTGCTTTATGGAATATACAGTATCAATATCCTCTTTTGCCTGTTATGCGTATGAGCGAGATATATTACATCATGTGTGAGTATTTGGCCGAGACGGATTTACCACGGGCAATTAATTTACTCAATACCTTGAAAATAGCTAGAGGTGCGGCCGAATTAAATACTTCCTTGACAAAGGATGAATTTCTGGATCGAATGTACATGGATGCCACACGTGAATCCATTGCTGAAGGGCAGACTTTTTACTTGTATAAACGACTGAATAGGGATATGTACAACGGGGAATACCCGATTGACATGAGTGGTGGAAAATACGTGATACCACTCCCGGACAGTGAAACCATCATCCAATAAAGAATAGGAATTATGAAAATAAAATATTAACCATATTAGCATTGGCCCTTTTATCGATAGGGTGTGATAAAGGGAAATTCCCACGTATAACACGGAAGGCATTATATCGAATTTGAAAATGCGACGGTCGATTCTACTATTTTCACGTTTATCTATCATCCATATGATGAATATTACGACCTTCCGGTTGCCGTGAAGATTGCCGGACAGGATGCAGATCGGGATTTAATTTATAAAATATACGTGGATGAGGAACTTTCCACGGCGGAAACCAAACACTACACTCTGCCGGAGAAGACGGTTATTCGTCAAGGATTTTACCATGATACTTGTTATATTCGTCTAAACAAAACGAGCGATTTGGATAGTAAGAAGGTAAGACTCGTGATTCGTTTGGAAACGACTTCTGATTTAGCGATAGGTAAATTGGAGAATTCTGTGGCTATTATCCAATTTTCGAATACCGTTGATCGGCCAGAATGGTGGGATTCTAACGTGGAACAATATTACTTGGGAACTTACCGCAGAAGAAATTTGTTCTATTCCTTCAAGTGACAGAGGCTGACCTGACGGGGGCAAGCGACAGCGAGAAACGAGCTTATGCTTTGGAATTTAAGCAATACCTGATTGACCATCGCGGGGAACCGGAAACGATAGACGAGAACGGGCAACCCATGACAGTTCCGGTGTTAGGTTTGGAGTAATAATAGTTTGATAAAGATGAGTATGAAAACAATAAAACTATTTTTTAGGATATTTGATAGCAATAATAATGCTATATTCCTGTATTGACGATGAGGGGAATTATGATTACACGGAATTAAAAACCGTGGTGATCAGTAATGTATCCAGTAATTGGTCAACCCCTCTGGGTGAAGAATATGTTATTACCCCGGTTATTGATTATGGAGGTGCAGATTCTACCGAATTTGTTTATGCATGGGTAAGCGAGATTCAGGAGGAATGGAGTGATACTATTTCAAGAGAGAAAGTGTTACGATATACTTTTAAGGAAATTGCACGTTACATGACCGTATTCATCGTGGAGCATGTACCGACCGGTTCATTGACATCGAAACAGATTGATATTAACACGGTATCACGTTATTCCACGGGGTGGACAATTTTATCCGAACAAAATAATAAATCTATTTTGAGTTATGTTCGGGCCGAGCAAGCGGGTGAAAATGAAATAACCTATAATCTTTTTGAAAATATTTACACGGAACTCCGTGGAGATGATTTGGGAACCGGGCCAATCCGCTTGGGACGACATTTTTCTAGTGCAAGTGATGAGATTCTGGTTATCCAAGAAAGTGGTGCTGTAGAAATAAGTGGTCTTGATTTCTCGAAAGTGATTACCACGAAAGAGGAATTTGTAAAAAAGACTATCCTTCTGGTTTTGTACCGAAACAAGCGAAGTATGGCAGTCTGTTAGAGTCTATTTTAGGAACCGATGGAAATCTTTATACCCGAATAAACCCGAATGGAAGTTTTCAAGTATGCCAATATAATGATGTTCCTGCGATTAGTAATGCTAAAATTGCTAATATGTACTACTGTGCGTATTTGGGTTATATTTATATGTATGATGAATTGAACCACCGAATGATGGGTATGTATGATAGTCCTCAGCTATATACGGAGAAAATCATCTATGTTAGTATGCATCCGGATAGTACGCATTTGCCAACTTTTACTCCAATAAATAATATGGGCGAAGGTACTCAAGTGATGTATATTGATTCGTATAGCGTGGAAGGTGCTTCCGGGAGAGATTTCGTGCAGATTATTAAAAAGGGTCTGATTATTATTTCCAAACCTATAAAGCTGCTTTTTCCTGCTTTAGGTGATGCGAACCTGTATGTCTATGGTGGTAAAGAAGAATTGTTTGTCGGGAATGGTTACGTGAACGATAATTCTAAATATTGCATGGATGGGAGTTCGTACTTCTATTTTTTACGGCGGGAAATGTTCTTTACTATTGGGATCGGGTGAGTAAGGTTGAGCCGTACTACACGTTTCCCGGTGGAGCCACAATTTTGGATATAGAGGCGTTACGCTTACGAGGACAGGGAGGAAATAGCGGTAGGTCTGGATAACGGAGAATTCTATATACTGGATGCGTCTTTTCGAGGCTATGACTGGTCAGAAGGAAAAAGTGCTGTTCAAAGCTGAGAATTTGGGACGTGTCGTGGATGTGCAGTATAAATACGGAAATTCGTCTAATTTTAATCAACAGTCAAGACAATAATAATAATTAATTCTATCATTGAGGAGGTGAGTTGAAAGCGATGTTTTTAACTCCCTCACACGATGAATATTGGATATGATTAAGATTGTAGTAACAATCTCAAGGGAGTGTTGTGTATAAAAAATAAGTCATTGTAAAAAGAAATTTATGGAAGAACCAATTGTAAGAGTAGAGCATTTATCCCATCGTTATAGTGTACAGTGGGCAATTCAGGGATATAAACTTCGAGATTAAACCAAAAGGGGATTTTGGGACTTTAGGCTCGAATGGTGCGGGGAAATCGACCACGATGAATATTATCTGTGGGGTATTTGAACCAAACGGAGGGAACTGTATACATTAATGGAATAGATACCCGCAAGCAACCCGTGGAGGCCAAAAAGTACATCGGTTTTCTGCCACAGAAACCGCCATTGTATACGGATCATAACGTGGTGAATATCTCACGTATTGCGCTCATCTGCGGCTGATGGATGACCGGGAGGTGAAGGCCGCCGTGGAATCAGCCATGAACCGTTGCGGGATCGCTCATTTTAGCAAGCGGCTCGTGAAGAACCTTTCGGGTGGGTATCAACAGCGCTTGGGAATAGCGCAGGCCATCGTGCATAACCCGAAATTGGTGGTGCTGGATGAACCGACGAATGGTTTGGACCCGAACCAGATCTTGGAAATCAGGGATTTGATTCGGGAGATCGCGCAAGATCATGCCGTTTTGCTTTCCACTCACATTTTGTCGGAAGTAGAGGCCATTTGTCAGAATATTAAAATGAGTAGAACACGGTAATTTGATCTTTTCCGGGACGCTTGATGAATTCCACGACAGCGTTAAATCAATACTTGCATTGTGAAGTTGGAGAATGCTCCCGCAGGAAGGGGAATTGGGAATATTCCGGGAGTGATCAAGGTGAAGAAACTCGATGAACATTCTTTCCGGTTGCAGCTCGAACAGGAAGGAGAAGAGGTGGCCAAAACGAGTTGCGGAAATTTTGTGTGAACCGGGGATGGAGGTTGAGCGAGATGCAGATGGAAAAGGTATCCATGGATGAGATTTTTGCCCAGCTATCGGGAAAACGAGTGGTTGATAAATTTTAATGTTACAGGATATGAAAACAATATATAGAATAGCGAAATCAGAACTAAACTCTTTATTTTGTTCCCCGATAGCTTGGTTAGTGCTGGTCATACTTTACTTTTCAGATGAGCATGACTTTCACGGACAGGGATTATATGGGAATTGAAAGATTTTGTCATCAATAACCGGGAAAAGGATGGAATGACGGCTTATTTTCACTTACCGGTTTCGGTACGCCATTATTTCCCGGTGTACTTTCCTATTTGTATCTTTTATTTTCCGTTGTTGACGATGGGGTTGATGAGCCGGGAATTAGCAGTGGGTCCATTAAATTACTATATTCTTCCCCGATTACTAGCAACGCAGATCGTGTTGGGAAATATTTGTCGATGCTCTACGGGTTGATCATGCTAGCGATTGTTACGGTTTACGTGGTTTTTTACATGTTCGTGCTAAAGGATTTTGATTATCCCGTGGCGATTACTGGGCTGATAGGTATTTACTTGATTATGTGCCTTTTATTCAGCCGTGGGATTGTTTGTTTCCTGTTTAACCTCGTATCAAGTCGTGGCGGCTATCGGTACGTTTTGCGGCGTTGACTATTTTTACAGGTTATTGGTGGGGTTTTACAAGGAGTGGATTTCTGGAGAGATATTACTTACTGGATTTGTAGTGGTCCTCATGGTCCGATAGCCGGGTTAATTAATAGTGGTGACGTGTTATACTACTTTTTGATGCCCGCTTTATTTATAGGAATGTCCATTATGAAATTACAGTTCGCCCGACAGAGTAAACCGTGGTACACGAAAGTGGTGAAGTATCTGGCTTTGGTGGTCGTGATCGTGGGGATTGGTTATGCAACTTCCCGACGAAACACAGTATGTATTACGGATCTTTCCCGTGACGAACAGTTGACACTAACTCCAAAGAGTCGTGATATACTGGAACGTTACAAAGGGCAGGAACTAACACTGACAACCTATGTCAACATCATGGACGAACATACGGCTGCCAGAATGTTCCCGAAGAGCCGGATTGGGGATATGTCCGTGTTCAGCAAATATTACCGTTTCAAACCGGACATGAAGTTCAAATACATTTATTATTACGATCACGTGTTGAACGGGCATTCCTGTTGTGCGCCGGGGAAGATCTGGAAGGAGGCTGCCCGTAAACAAGCCAAGGTGAATGGGTTGGATTTTGATGATGTGCTTTCTCCCGAGGAAATACGGAAGATTCATGATTTAAGCGGTGAAAATAATCAAAGTTGTCCGTACGCTTGAGGATAGCGAGGAAATTGGACCTATTTGCGAATGTTCAATGACCTGAATCCTTACCCGAGTGAACAGGAAATATCTGTTGCCCTGTTGCGCATGAAGGATGGAGCCGTGAAAATGGGTTCTCTCTACGGACATGGTGAACGGAAATGAACAAAAGTGGGGATCGGGAGATCGGGTGGCTTTTCACGAATGGTTCCGGTCGCGGGTCGTTGATTAACCAAGGTTTTGATCCGGTAAGCGTGCCGCTCACGGAAGAGTGGGCGATCCCGGATGACGTGCAAATCCTTTTAATTATAGACCCGAAAGAACCTTTTCTGCGGTGGAACTGGAAAAATCCGTGCTTACGTGGCAAGCGGGCGCCATTTGATCCTAGCAACGGATGTTAATCGTTCTGGGGTGATGAGGGAGTTACTGAGGATTTTGGGGTGAAGGCTTTACCCGGAATGTTGATACAACCTCGTAAAGATGAGGACCCGACGAATATTAACGCTGTTTTTCACGCCACAGGCAGGAGCGATTCACCCGACGTTCGCCCAGTGGGCAAGCCGCAACTACCCGTTGAGCATGACGGGGGCCGGTGGGTTGAATTACGATGGATAAAGGGTATAACGTTGTACCGTTAGTGGTTTCCCCTGTAGGTTCGTGGACTGAATTGGAAACGACGGATTTCGAGGGGGAAGTCCCGGTGTTTAACCCGAAAGCGGGGAAATCAATCAACAGTTACCCGTGGTGCTTGCCTTGACCCGCCAATTGAACGGGAAGGAGCAGCGTATTTTGATTTTCGGAGATGCTGACTGGATGACGACCGGGGAGTTTAGCAAGAGTAGATATTATGGAGTGGCAAACGGGCCGTTGACAACGCTTATGTGTAGCTGGATGGCTGATTATCAATACCCGACTTATTTTCCTCGCCCGGCACAACCGGATAATCACTTGAAATTGTCCTAGCAGTCACGGGGACCTTGAAGGTGGCGTTTGTTGTTGTCTTCCCGGCCGTGATCTTGTTGTTATATTTTTTGGTGTGGTTTAAGAGAAGAGGTAAATAGTAATTATTTAAATGACAAAAAAGATATGGAATCTATTGTAAAAGTAGGGCATTTGTCCCATCGTTACACGGTGGATTGGGCAATTCAAGATATAAATTTCGAGGTGAACCGGAAGGGAATCTTGGGATTATTGGGATCTAACGGGGCGGGAAAGTCCACGACGATGAACATTATCTGCGGCGTGTTGAATCAAACGGATGGCACGGTGTATATTAACGGTATTGATACTCGCAAGAATCCCGTGGAGGCAAAAAAGAATATCGGTTTCCTACCGCAGAAACCACCCTTGTATTCGGACCACACGGTTGATGAATATCTTGAATTTTGTGCGGAATTGCGATTGATGGAACCCAAGAAAATCAAAGCAAGCTGTAGAGATGGCCAAGGAACGGTGCGGTATCGCTCATTTCAGCAAGCGGTTGATCCGTAATCTTTCCGGCGGGTATCAACAACGTTTGGGAATAGCGCAAGCCATCATACATAGTCCTAAATTCGTGGTGCTGGACGAGCCGACGAACGGGTTGGACCCGAATCAAATTCTTGAGATTCGCAAGTTGATCAAGGAGATTGCTGTTGATCATGCCGTTTGCGTTCCACGCATATCCTGTCGGAAGTGCAAGCCATGTGCGACGATATCAAGATGATAGAACACGGGCATCTGGTCTTTTCCGGGACGCTGGAAGAATTCGATAATTACGTGAAACCGGATACTTTTATCGTAAAACTTGACAACCCGCCTGCCGACGAGGATATCTGGCTATCCCCGGGGTGACACGTTTCAAACACTTGGATCAAAAACACCTTGAGAGTGCAGTTTGACAAGCGGGACGACATCACCGAGGTGGTGGCCGACACGTGCTTGTGCGTCACGGTTGGGGATTAAGCGAGATTACGTTGGAAAGAATCTCTTTGGAAGAGATTTTTGCCCAGTTGTCAGGAAAAAGATTGATCGATAAATTTTAATAAACGTTATGAGAGTAATATATAAAATAGCAAAATCGGAGTTAGGTACACTCTTTTATTCTCCGATAGCTTGGTTAATCCTAGTCATATTTGTATTTCAGGTTTTGGTAGTTTTGCGAACTTACTGGAATATACCGTTAACGCGAAAACTCTTGGACAAATGCAGGGTACCAGAGTTATATGCTTTTCGTGATCGGTGGTTTCGCCCCTTATACAACCATCCAATCTACCCTTTATCTTTACATTCCCTTGTTAACAATGGGGATTATGAGTCGGGAGTACAGTAGCGGTTCTATAAAATTATCTTTTTTCTTCCCCCATCAGTAGTTTACAAATCATTTTAGGAAAATATCTTTCCATGTTAATTTATGGGTCTAATCATGATGGGTAGTGTATTGGTATTGGTTATCGTGGGTTTTTCTCGATCAAAGATTTTGACCTTTCACTTGTGCTTTCCGGTTGGTTGGGCTTTATTTGTTGATGGCGACTTACGCGGCGATCGGACTTTTTATGTCCACCTTGACTTCTTACCAGATCATTGCGGCTTTAGGAACGTTAACTTTATTAGTTTTCTTAACTTTATTGGCAGTTGTGGCAACATATTGAAGGAGTTGCGTGAGGTCATGTATTGGTTTTCGCTTAAAGGGACGTGCGGATGAATCTATCCGGGGACTTATTTGTAGTGAAGATATACTTTATTTTATTCTTGTGTCGGGAATGTTTCTAGGTTTTTCAGTCTTGAAACTGCAATTTGCTCGTCGGAGTTGTTCTGTGAGCGTGAAAGTGGGGAAAATACGTGGGATTGGTAGCCTGTGTTGGCTTTGTTCGGTTATATTTCCATGATCCCTCAACTTAAGTGTTTCTACGATGCTACGGCTAACAAGGATCGTACGATCACCCCGAACAGTCAGGAAATACTGAAACAGGTGGACGGAGGCTTGACGATTACTTCTTACGTTAATCTCCTTGACAAGTTTGGTTATCTTGGAATGCCTTCCAACTGGTTTAATACCCGGAATATCTTCGAGACATTTACTCGTTTCAAGCCGGAGACTAAAGCTGAAGAGTTATTATTATTACGATAATGCAGCCGGAGCAAATGCCTCGCGTGAAGAGATGGATAAGGCAATAGAGAGACTCGTGCTGACTTCCGATATTAATCTCTAAAAGTATACTTACACCTGAACAGATGCGAGAAAAATAGATCTTTCTGCCGAAGAGTATCGTTACGTGTTTCTTTTAGAACGTGAAAATGGCCAAAAGCTTTTTTACGTATGTATGACGATCAGGGAAAATATCCTTCCGAAGCGGAAATTTCAGCTGTGTTGAAAACGATGATTTCCAAAAGTCCCCGGATAGCTTTTTAAGGAGGACATGGAGAGCGTAGTATACATGACCGGTCTGGAGTAAACTATACCTCTTTCACAACAGTTCTTGATTCTCGTGGTGCTCTTATCAATCAAGGATATACCCGTGCACACTTACACTTTCAACCGGAGGAGATATCCCCTGCCGATATAGATGTATTGGTTATTGCCGATTTACGGAAGGCTTTAACGGATGATGAACTGATTCAAGTAAAAACGTTACATAGAACGTGGCGGTAACTTGGTGGTGCTGGGCGAACCGCGTCGTCCGGAATATATAGCTCCGGTTTTGGAGCAATTAGGGCTTGCGTTTGTTCCGGGAGTGTTGGTACAACCTCATGAAGGATATGCGGCCGATTATCTTTGGGTAACCTTCACGCCAGAGGGGCCGAGTTAGAGCCAATTTTTGCTCGTATGGTAGAGTTGAATAATGTGCTAACAATGCCATCTGCTACGGCTATTTATGAAACAGAAAAATGTCGGATTTGAAGCGATCCCTGTATTTACAACGGGAACGATGAAGTGTTGGAATGAATTGGAAACTAAAAACTTCTCTCTTGAAGATCCCACATTAAATGAGGCAATAGGTGAAAAAGAGAATGCTTATGTGACGGGCTATGCTTTGCGGCGTGATGTGAAAGGAAAAGAACAGCGTGTCTTTGTTCTCGGTGATGCGGATTGTATCAGTAATGCAGAACTTGGAGTTGATAGAGAATTCCGTCGTTCTAATTATGCTTTAATAGATGGGATGTTCCGGTGGTTGGTGTATGATGAATATCCCATTGATATCAGTCGTCCGGCAGCTAAAGATAATGATGTATATTTGACTCCGGCAGGATATGCTTGGGTTAAGATTTTCCTTCGTTGGGTTTGTCCGGCAATACTTGTATTGCTTGGTTGTCTGATTTGGTTCCTCTCGGCGGATGAAATAGGTATTTAGAAAAGAAAACATCTTTCTGAAAGATCGTGTCTGAATTTTTAATGTCCGGCACGGTCTTTCTTTTTTTATTTACTAGTATCTTTTTCTGTTTTGAAAGATGTTGTTTCTCGGATTAAGCGTTAAATTTGTCAGAATAGATATTGAAATTTGGAGTACATGCAATTATCAGAAGATCAAATTATAAAATTGGCCCCGGATGCTGCATCCGTGAAAGCAGGGAAAGGATTAGCTTCGGCGGTAAAGTGGGTGTTGCGGGGGAGCGAGTGACCGGGCGTTATGGGGGACATTGCCAGGGAAGTGGCAAGAATCCCTTACCAGACGCAGGTCGATTTGCAGAATATCGCTTTCAAATGTTCGTGTCCCTAGCCATAAGTTTCCTTGTAAACACAGCTTGGGGCTTTTATTTTTATATACTTCTCAGCCGGATTTATTCACGACAGGGGAAGAACCCGATTGGGTGAAGGAGTGGTTGGAGAAACGTGCGGGAAAAGCGGCGGAGAAGAAGGAAAAAGCGGATAAACCCGTGGATGTAGAGGCTCAGGCGAAGAGGCTGGAGGCTCGACACAAGAAAGTGTTGAATGGGGTAGATGATTTACAAGGGTGGTTAAAGGATCTTGTGCGAAGTGGTTTATTGAATGTTCAGAGAGGCGCAATCCCTGTTTGCCGGGATTTCCAAGCGAATGGTCGATGCACAGGCTCCCGGTTTGGCGGGGATGATGCGGCAGTTACAGGAGATTCATTATTTCGGAGAGGATTGGAAGTACGAGCTGACAGCAGGAGTGAGTCGGGCGTATCTTGTGTCGGAAAGTTATAAGCACCTCGATAGGTTGCCCTTGGAATGGCAGGATGAAATTCGTACCCTTGTGGGGGTATCCTCAGACTAAAAGAGGATGTGTTGGCTAACGGGGAACAGGTTTCCGACGAATGGTTGGTGGTTGCCTCGGAAAGTCTGCAACAAGATCGGTTGACGGTAGAGTATAATTGGTTGTACGGACGACAGTCCGGTCGTTATGCACTTTTCTTGCAATTTTAACACCGGGAGCTTTGGCGGAAACCGCTTTATTACCCGGTAGTGTTGTCGTGGCAGATGTGGTATACTATAAGGGCGTGACTTCGACTAGAGTATTGTTCCGTGAACAAAAAGGTACGGGCGAACCCTTTATCCCGTTGGGGAAAGGATGCTGTACGGGGGATTGGCGGGGGGCCATGCAGGTCTATCGGGAGAGCATGACCCGTAATCCTTTCACGTATGAAGTGCCTGTATTAGTAAGTGGGGTGCGTTTTGTAATACATGAGAAGCAGGTTTGGATTACAGATAGAGACGAATATTTGGTTCCACTAACCGTGGGCGAGGGTTGCAAATTGAAAGGTTTTGCAGTGACCGGGGACGAGAATTCACGGGATTCTTCCTTGCCGGGGAGCGAGTCATGGAGAGTGTTATCGTTATGGATAGAGGATAAATATTACACGTTAAGCAATGAGTATAACGGATAATGTCATAAATATAGCCTTGTTGGGAACGGCTAATCGGGAAATGACTTCCGGCGAGTTACCGGAAGACCTTGTTGGGATATTGGAACGGTTGAAAGAAATGCGGTAGATGGGGAAGAGGTTTTCTACAAAGGGGCGGCGGCTTTTTTCGCTTACTACCGTTCGGGGTTGGAACCTTTGAAGTTAAAAAGACCCTGTTCCGATTTCAGAGGCTGGGCCGGAAACGAGACCTTATGTCAGTCAGAAAGCGGCTGCGATACTAGGTGTTTTGCTGGGTGAAAATATGCTAATATGTTGCTTTTTTGGTACCGGAAAGCGGCGGAGCGGGAACAGTTGATTCCGCCGGAATATCTGCCGCAAGTGTTGACACGAGTTTTTCAGCCGGGGAGCCAGACGGCAAAACGGGAGCGGCAGTTACTGATCTCTCTGGTGGGTAACCGGGGACGTTGGTTATTACCCATTATGGGATATGCCGCTTTGCAGGAAGAGGATGATGATACCTGGGAAACGGCCACTCATGCCGATCGGAAACTGATACTTTCACGGGTACGTCGTGAGAATCCTGCCCGGGGTATCGAGATGTTACGTGCTGAATGGAAAACGAGACTGCCCAGCATCGTGCGGAATTGTTGACGTGTCTGGAGATTAGCTTGTCTGTGGCAGATGAGGATTTTCTAGAGGAAGTACGGGGTGGTGACCGGAGTTCTACCGTGCGGGACGAGGCGTTGCGTCTGTTACGTGTGATTCCCGGAATCCCGAATTTTGCGTTTGTTTGCCGAGACGTTAAAGAAACATTTACATTATCGTCGTTTGCTTGGTTGGGCTGTGGATCCGATTGCCTATTCGGAAGAATTCAAAAATTAGGAATCAACGAGGTGAGTAGTAATAAAGGCGAGAGTGATAGTAATTATATTTTGCGACAAATGGCACAATGCATGCCTCTGTCCTTTTGGTGCGAGTTTTCGATTGTGATCCAGAGACAGCTGCCCAGCGGATGCGTAAATCACCCCCTTTCCAAAACATATTTACTTGACGGACACGATACTGGGCTATAAAGACCGGGATTGGGCCTACCACGTGCTGAAAGATGAACGGTACTTCAGTCTCCCGACTTGATGCAACTGGTTCCCTTGTTATCCGTGGAACAGCGGGAGCAATTGAATTTAAGCGGGAAAGCCGATCGGAACTTTTACATTAGTCAATGGTTTGACGAGGACGATAGTGAGTGGGGAGAGATTTTCCCAGGGCGTGTTGAAGATGATTTACGGTATGGATTATTGTTATTATGATCGTCCGACTTGTGAGGCGCTGGCTTTACGCCTTCCGGCTTCGATGTATGATTATGTTGTCGCTTTGGGGGCATCATGGGAGAGTAGTGCCAGTCACTGGGAGTTTACAGTTCGTCTGCAACAACTGTTATTGATGAAAAAGGAAATAATACAAGCGTTCTAATTTTAGATTTAGATGCCAGCCGTATGGGGATTTGCCACACGGGGCTGGGATCCTTTTAAAAAATCATAAATCTAAAATTGTTTATTAGAGACAAATATTAAAAAAGTAAAAATATGGGTTTATTATTAAGACAACATGCGGAACAGCAATTCGAGGAAGAGTTGCACGAGTTAAAGAAGAACGAGACAAATAAAGTACCGGAAAACTGGCAACTATCCCCGCAATCGGTGGTTACCTACCTGATGGGCGGGAAACTGGCAAACGGTTTCGAGGTGACCCCGAAGTATATCGGGCATCGTCGTCTGATGGAGATCGCCGTGGCCACGCTGGTCACGGATCGGGCATTATTGTTGTACGGTCTACCGGGTACAGCCAAGAGCTGGGTAAGCGAGCATCTGGCGGCGGCCATATCCGGAGATTCTACCTTGATCGTGCAGGGAACGGCAGGAACGGGCGAGGAGGCCATCCGTTACGGGTGGAACTATGCCAAGTTATTAGCCGAAGGTCCTAGCGAGGGGCTCTCGTGCAAACTCCTGTCATGCGTGCAATGAAAGATGGTAAACTGGCCCGCATCGAGGAGTTGACCCGTGTCGGTTCGGACGTTCAGGATACGCTAATCACGATTCTTTCCGAGAAGACGTTGCCTATTCCCGAGCTGGATCGTGAAATACAGGCTATCCGGGGCTTTAACGTGATTGCTACTGCCAATAACCGGGACAAGGGGTAAATGATTTGTCAAGCGCTTTAAAACGCCGTTTCAACACGGTAATCCTGCCTTTGCCCGACACGATCGATGAGGAAATCGACATCGTGCGTCGCCGGGTAGAGAGTTTTCGAGGCCGCTATGGATCTTCCGGCAGAGAAACCCGCGTTGGAAGAGATTCGCCGGGTGGTTACCATTTTCCGGGAATTGCGTCAGGGAGCAACCGAAGATGGTAAGACCAAGTTGAAAACACCCAGTGGTACGCTGAGTACGGCCGAGGCTATCTCCGTCGTGAATAACGGTTTGGCCATGTCCGGGTATTTCGGTGACGGTCGGTTAAACGCCACGGACCTTGTTTCGGGAATTATCGGGGCGGTTGTGAAGGATCCCGTGCAGGATCGGGTGATATGGCAGGAGTACCTTGAAACGGTCGTGAAGGGACGCGATGGCTGGAAGGACATCTACCGGGCATCTCGGGAAATGTTATAGTGACTATTAATATACACAATGGTGGATGGAATACATTTTTTATACAATGGCATACGACATCATGGTCCAGGATCTGCCAAGAACGTGAAAGCATATTTGGAAGAACTGGAACCCGATGTTATTTTATTGGAGGTCCCCCGGAGGCGGAGCCGCTTTTGCCGGGAGTGCTTCATGAGCAGATGAAACCGCCTGTGGCTTTGTTGGCGTATCAGCCCGACGAACCTCGACGGGCCGTGTTTTATCCTTTGCCGAGTTCTCACCGGAGTGGCAGTCCATGTGTTATGCTGTTAGAAGAGAAGTGCCATTGCGCTTTTTTGATTTACCTCTGGTACATCATCTGGCCTTTGGAAAGAACGGGAGGAACAATCTGTGAACGAAAAATCCGGCGAAGAGGGGTGTGTGATGAGATACGGGAGACATCCAAGCGAAGATCTCAGGAAAAGCAGTGGTGTTGCCGTGTCGGAATTATTACCTGTTGATCCTTTCGCTCATCTGGCGAAAGCGGCCGGGTACGATGATCCGGAATTATGGTGGGAAGTGAACTTTTGAGAATCGTCAGCGTAACGAGGAGGTGTTTGCCGCCGTGAAAGAGGCTGTTTCGGTGTTACGGGAGTATTTTCCCAAGACCGATCGGGAGACTTTGTTGCGGGAGGCGTGGATGCGTAAAATGATCCGGGCTGCCCAAAAGAGGGTTTCAAACGTATAGCCGTGGTGTGTGGGGCTTGGCACGTGCCGGGTCTGGAGAAGATGCCCACACAGAAAGAAGACAACGAGTTATTGAAGGGATTACCGAAAGTGAAGGTGGAGTGTACGTGGATTCCGTGGACCTACGATCGGTTGTCTTTCCGGAGCGGTTACGGGGCGGGAATCGTTTCCCCGGGGTGGTACGATCATTTGTGGCATTATCCGGATGACGACGGAACCCGTTGGATGAGCAAGGTGGCCGCCCTTTTCCGGACGAAAGGAATGGATATTTCCGTGGCTCACGTGATTGAAACCGTACGTCTGGCACAAGTTGCAGCCGCATTACGCGGTTTGCCCCGTCCTTCTTTGGAGGAATACAATGATGCTGTGACCACGGTCATGGGATTCGGTGACCCAATCTTGTTGCAAGTGATCCGGGGAAGCTTTGGTGATCAGTGATCGTATGGGGAGCGTACCGGATGATGTACCTAAAAGTTCCTTCTCGTGGACGTTGAGAAGTTATTGAAGCGTTTGCGATTACCCCTCACGATCGAGGTGAAGGAATTCCAGCTGGACTTGCGGAAACCGATGGATTTGGAACGGAGTATCTTTTTTCCATCGGTTAAATTTGCTTGGTATAAAATGGCCCATCCGTTACGGGTTGACGGGAAGGGGACTTTTCAAGGAGGCGTGGTCTGTTTATTATGAACCGGAGCAGACCCTTGCCGTGATCGAGAAGGCCGTGTGGGGAAATACTTTGTCCGAGGCAGTTATCGCGTATAATACCCATTTATCGAAAGATATCACATCTATATCCGACTTGGTGGACTTGTTGGAACAGGTGATTCCCGCTGATCTACCCGCTCTTGTGGAAGAAATGACTTCCCGGCTTGGACACACTTGCTGCTTCGACAACCGACGTGTTGGAGATGATGAAGACTATTCCCGGTATGGTGAATGTGGTTCGTTACGGGAGTGTGCGGAACTTGGATTACGGGAAAGTCAACGATATGCTGAACGCCATGATGGCCCGCGTGCTGGCCGGGAGGAGTGCTGGTTTGCACTAACGTGGATGAAGATACCGCTGCGGAGATCATGGAGTGTCTGGTAGCGGTGGATTATGCCATTGCCACGGTGAACCAGCCGGGATTGACGGAGATGTGGATTGAATTGGTGAACAAGATCCGGGAGGGCAAGGCTCTCATCCCTTGTTGTCCGGTTATTGTACTCGTTTATTGCGGGATAAGAATATTCTTGGATACGAGGAAACGGCCCAAACGTTGAGTTATTACATCGTCTCCCGGGAACACGGCATCCGACACGGCATTCTGGTTTGAAGGATTCCTTAAATCATCGGGTACTATCTTGTTGCTGAACGATCAGTTATGGGATCTCGTAAATAGCTGGTTGGCTAGTTTGAACGATGATAGTTTCATGGAATTACTGCCTATATACTCCGTCGGACTTTTAGTGAATATAGTCATGCCGGAAACGTCCGTAAGCTCGGAGAAGGCCAAAGGCTCTTCTTCCGTAAAACGTGTAAGTATTAAGGGAAGAGTGGGGTGTTTAACATTTAAGAAGATGCTAGGAAGGTGATACCGTTAATGGAACTAAGTTGTTGGGAATTGATGGATTTTTGTGAATCTGAAATCTAAAATTTAAAATCTAAAATGGAAGAAGCTCTTTTAAAGCGATGGCGATTAATATTAGGAGGAGACGAGGCGGATGGAACGGGGTTTCCCTCTCTGCCGAGGAGAGTGCGCGTGGATGCTGCCTTGAATGCTTTGTACGATAGTGACCGTAAAGGGGGATTGAGTGGTTCGGCTCCCAAGGTAAGCCGTTGGTTGGGAGAGACATCCGGGAGTTTTTCCCGCAGACGGTTGTACAAGTGATTCAAAAGGACGCAATCAAGCGATTGAACCTGACTTCGTTACTGACCGAGAAAGAGATGCTTGAGTCCGGTGGTGCCGGACGTGCATCTGGTAGCAACATTGATGTCCTTGAGCCGGGTGATACCGAGAAGAACAAGGCTATTGCCTCGAAGTGGTGCGTAAAGTGGTGGACGAGCTGATGAAAAAGCTATCGTCACCCATGCAACAAGGCTGTTACCGAGCTTTGAACTGTTCCAGCAGGCGGCGAAATCCCTACAACGAGATCGATTGAAGACGACGATCGAGAAAACCTACGGAACTTATCAACCGGAGTACAAGACAATTATCCCGGAGGTTCGTATCGGTTTCGGCCGGAAACGCCGGGCGTTGAAGGACATCGTGCTGTGTCTCAGACCAGAGTGGTTCGATGGGGGCGTCCGTGGTTTATTCGGGAATATTCGGCCCGTGCTAGCCTCGATCCCGGTCCGTGCAGACCCGTATGGTGGTGTTTGACACCTCGGTAGTTGACTTGACGGATGATTTGTGACCCGGTGACTGCTTTCGGCGTGCAACTGGGTGGCGGTACGGATATTGACCGGGCCTTGGGGTATTGCCAGACGGTGATTACCCGTCCCAGGACACGGTGGTGCTGGTTCTCGTGACCGACTTGTGCGAGGGGTAACGAGCGGGAGATGCGCAAGAAGATGATTTCTCTCGTGCAGAGTGGGGTGCAGTTGATCGTTGTTGGCTCTGAATGACGACGGGGCGCCTTTCTACTGATAAGGGAGAACGCCTCAATTCTTGGCAGAACTGGGTGTTTCGGCATTTGCCTGTACCCCGGACAAGTTTC
>VOFG01002776.1_pt1 | contig 37177 bp, 77 predicted proteins | sample 5384171 | NCBI WGS metagenome assembly VOFG01 (sample SAMN12384726, study PRJNA508395) | human gut metagenome | isolation source: healthy gut F | host: Homo sapiens
AAGGGCGCTGGAGACTCAGGCGAATCCGTACCAGCCTGAAAGCCGGTCCGGATTTGCCGAAACGTGGCAGGTCCCCAGAACATGCTACCGCCGGGGCGCACAGTGTGTCAAGAGCAACATGGTTTACACATTGTGAAGGGATATCGTTTGTAAATATCGGACATCAATGAATTAGATTTTACTCGCTCCAGGCAGTGATCCGGAGATCAGCTCAAGTGTGGAACAGGTCGGGGAAGTGGAGCTGCCGGTGGGAGAAGGGATTCTCTTTTCCTGCCAAAACAAAGAGGGCGTCGCTGTCGTCGGAAATGGGCTCTGCGCAACAGGCGGAGGAACCGGCAGGGGCGAAGCCCAGGGTGGCCCGCTCCGTGCCCGGGCGGCGGTCTGAGAGAGAATCTCCTCCAGGTCGCTTCCGCCGAATATGTCCATGCACTGCAGGACAGGCCCCTCCTGACGGGCCACGGCCACGGCGTTCTGCTGCGGGATGTAATAGACGCAGTCTTTCAGAAAAGAGCCGCAGTAGAACATGAGCAGCCCGAAATTTTCCACCACCACCTGCAAGGCAGAAAAAGGGGTTCCCCCTGTTTGTAGCAGGCCTGCAGCAGGGCCAGGTCTTGTAGGCTGTCCACAGACAGCTTCCGTGCCGCCCCAGGCAGTGGGGACGGGCAGGGTGTATTGGTACTGGATTTCCCGCCGGAAGCCAGAACTGGGGATAAAAGTCCAGAACAGTCTCATTGGCAAAAGAAACATGCCGTCACACCGGTCTGCCCAGTCCCGGAGCACCTCCTCCATGAGACGCTTTGCCAAAGCCCTGCCTCCGGCAGTCGGGCCGGGTCAGCGACGGTGCCCAGCTGGATGGCGGCGCTTGCCGTCCAGAGCACCTCCAGCCGGTTGACGGAGCCAAGGGCGGTTTCTGGGACAGGAGCGTATAGGCAGGTTGGACTCGGTCCAGTAGCCGCTTTGGTGCCACCAGCCCTCGAAGGAGAGGCCGAAAACCTGCCGGGCCAAAGCGTCAAAGCTCTGCCGGGCGGCAGGTCCGGCATGACGTTTTTTCGAATTTCAAATTCCATGGTGTTCCCTGCTTTTTCAGAAATGTGAGCGGAATCTCTTTCCACCGGAGACGTGGGGATTGCCTGGGAGGTAAAAGCGCCAGGGTAGTCCCGGGCCTCCCCCGGCGTAATCGATGCCGATGCGGCGGGACTGGGCCACAGAGGCCGGTCAATCATCTCACTGGCACTTGCGTGCGCAGGATTTTGTGTCTGTGCGCAGCACCGGTAATACCGTTATCCGGTCTATCTTATCAGGTGAAAACAAATAAGATGTGAAGAAGATTTCTCAAAGAAGCGGCGGTTCTTTGCAGGCCTTCATTTTATGAATAACAAAATTGCTCACAGGGATGGCAGATATTGATACATGTTGCTGTAAATGTAAATACAAATCAAACTAATTCTGTTTTTTTGCTGTTATGTATTGACAATTCGGGTGGAGTATACTATCTAAATAACAGGCGCACGGAAATATGTAAAATTTGCTAGACAAAGAGGATCTGAGGGCAGAGAAGGGGATGACTGATAGGAGCTTTCAAATCCAAACGCAAGCCACACGATGACAATCAAAAAATAAGGAGGAAGATACAAAATGAAAAAATTCACACCAAAACGAATTCTTTCTGTGTGTTGCTGGCCATTGCTGTGGTTGCTGGCAGCATGGAACGGCTCTTGCAGGCGGCGACACCATGCCCCCTCGGGAAGGGGAGCAGGGCTGGGCGAGAACCAGCCCACCTATCACGGGCACCGGGCTTATGACGTTCTGAACTGGACGCCCGAGACCGATGAATACGCCCAGTTCATGCAAGCAAACGTACCCCTACAGGAGCGCAACGAAGCTTTTTCCGCCCGCAGGCCAATCCCTCGGCTGGATCAGAAGGTCAAAAGTCTGGCTCTGACCGAGGACTATGGCAACGAATTCTTTAACCCCACCCAGTATAATGATGATTTTGCCCAGTATGCATTTAATTTCTGGCAGTATCTAGACTACCGTGCGGCATGGCACGGCATTGATTTCGATCCCTTGATTCCTATTTCGACCCCGAAGCAGGCTGGTGGGAGCAGGATTATAGAGGATTCGGCAATGGTGAACATCCCCCAACCCTGCCTATACCAATGCCGCCCATAAAAACGGCGTCATGTCTCTGGGCTGCATCTTCTTCCCCAGAGCCGAGCATACCACACGACTGGATGTCTTTAGAATGAGGATGGCAGCTTCCCATGGCGGACAAGCTGGTGGAAATGGCGAAGTGGTATGGCTTTGACAGCAACTACTTTATCAATGCCGAAGAAGCCCTTCCCAGCAGCTTCCTGCCTGTTTACGAGACCCTGCCGTGCCATGACCTCCCAGGGCATTTATGTTCAGGGTTTTATGCTTCCAACGCCTCTATGGTCAAACAATGAAACTCACGGGCCGTATCGATTACTACAATAAGACCGCTGAAAACTTCAGCAACTGGATCAAAGGACCCCGATGATGAAACCATCGCCGCCAACTCTGTACATGAACCTGATCCCAGCAAATCCCATGCGGAGACGGCTCCGTCCGCATCATGGAATCCCTGGGCCTGGACGCAAAGGAAACCGTGTTTAACACGCTGGAAGCAGGCCAGACTGGCTTCCAGGGGGCAGCGCGGCACCCTCTACAACCTGTATGACGAAAATCTGGTTCCCCGTACCGCCATTGCAAATCTGGGTGCCGGCACGGTCTGGGCACACCTGGATGAGCAGCTGTTCGGTCACGAAGGCAACAACAGCTACGATGAAAAACCGCCGGGGCGACGCTTCCTATCAGAAGTATGTGATTGCCCGGGAGCGGGCCTGGTGGGCCGGCTCTCTGGATGCTCCCACCCCGCAGGCGGCAAGGGTACTCTGGAATCCGCGTCTCTCTCCCACGGTGAGCTGCTGGACGCCGTTTTGAAACCTTCGATCCTGTGGCGGTTGCCAACAGCGGATCGGGGCAGCGCAAATCCAGGCGGCGAGCTATCAGAGCTGGAGAGGTATCTCCGCCTTCATCTCCGAGCGTTCCGTGATCAACGGCACAAACTTCTACACCAGCTTCAATACCGGTCACGGTATGCAGTACTTTGTGGACGGTAAGGTGTCCAACGACAACGAATGGTCCAACATCAATGTGCAGGACATTTTGCCCACCTGGCAGTGGTGGATCGACACCGGCGCGAAACCGTCTGACGTTGGATTTTGACTATGGTACCGAGTACAATGCCGGCTACGAATACTGGGGAGGCTCCAGCTCTCTGGCGATTTTCGGTGCTGTGGCGGCTACGAAGGCTGTGGGTGAAAACACCAGCTGAATCTCTGCCATCCAAGACCGATGATTCCACCTTCAGCCTGGTGCTTTATCTGATGGACGGTGAAAAATGTCAAGACTGTTTATGTTCCCTATCAAGAACGCCAACACAAGGGCCGGGTCAAGACCACGCTGGATCTTTCGCCTATGCCGGAGAGACCATCGCCGCTTTTTGGCTTCTCCGTGAACACCAATGGCAGGGCAATTGCCAACTATCAGATGAACCTGGGCGAAGTGAACATCACCGATGGATCCCTGCTTGCTCCCAAAGCTCCCACCGGCCTCCAAGGTGGACAGAAAGTTCGACACCGGCGAAGTATATCTTTCCTGACCTGGCAGATTACGAGGAGGTCCGGAAATACAATGTCTACGCCGTTTATGCCGATGGGACCGAAACCTATGTTGGCGGCGCTTATGACGACAATTACTATGTCAAAGACACCATTTACGACGCAAACCGCACTGTTTCCTTCAAGGTAACCGCCGTAGGCGAAGACGGCCGGCAAACGCCCCTTCCAGCTGTTGCTACCGGCACTGGTATTACCGGCCTTACTCGCCGTGACCGAAGCTCCGGGTGTCTTGGAGTGTCTCTTGGAACGCACCTGCTATGGAGTGCGCCTCTGTTCGCGCAGACGTGGTTCTGCCTGATAGCTACGCTGGCAACACCGATACCTACAGCAGCGTTTTTGACGCAAAGTGCCACCTCCGGTCAAGTGAGCATCCCCGTGGTAGATGGCGGTCGCTACACCCTGCGTTTGACCTACTTGGACGCCGGGGCAGCACCTGGCATACGCGGATCACACCGGTTTCCTGCTGGATCTGTTCTGCGACGACTACGCCGGCGGCCTGGAGCGCCAGAGTGATCTCTTCCGGCTGGAAGCTTCTCAATCCCCACGTTTACGACTGGTGGCATCTGTACGCATGGCAGTCCAATGGTCAGCCATTACCTTCGCAATAAAGCCTTCGCCATTCGCGGCGTTGACGATCTGACCGGCATGCCTGTCTCCGGCGACTTTGGCTATATCGAAGTCCAGCTGGAGGGACTTTGCCGGCAACCTGTCTGAAAAAACTCGGGTCTACTGGGGCGCAGAGACCAAGGCCGTGGATAAGACCGTCTTCCCGGATGCCGCTCTCCTGGCAGCCGTCCAGGAGCAAGTGGGCACAACCATGGATCAGGTCCTCGCCTTTGACGGCACTCTGGATCTATCCAATACGGAAGTGACAGACCTGGCATTGCTTACCTGGAAAACCTGACCGGCATTGACCTCTCCGGCTCCTCCATTGAAAAGATTACCGGCCTTTCCGGCCTGGCAAATCTGCGGGAGATCTCCATTACCGATTGCGCCAAGCTCCAAATCCTGGACCTGAGCAACACCACTGTGGAGCGGATCACCTGCGCAGATGCCCAGAAGCTGGATAGCCTGGTCTGCGTCATGCTGGAGCACGCTCAGTTCGATCTGACGGAAGGAACGCCCGAGCAGATATTCGTAAAGCTGCTCAGACGCTGACAGCAGACAGGAGGATATCTTCTCCGCTGATGCAGAAGAAACCAACCTGGCGCTTGCCGGTACTGTGGTATCCGGCAACGGGCAGCTGTTTGACGGCGATGAAGAACTACCTTGCCGTTACAGACGGCGAAGAATTCGTCATTGACCTCGGCAGCCGCCAGAGCGTGGGCGCTGGGGAGCTGGTCAACTACAACTCTCTCTGGAAGCTGGATGGCTTCACCCTGTATGCTTCCGATGACAATGAAAACTTCACCGAGGTGCTAGCAAAGACCAGCATAGATGTCGATGAGAACGGCGTTGTTTTCGAAGCACTGGAAACTGAGTGACTGCACGTTATTTTAAAATCAAAGTCGCTACCGCGAATACCAATTACATCAAAATTCAAGCTCTTCGGTCATGCCTCCGTGTCCTTCCCCGCCGGTGTCACCTGGGAGGGTCAGAGACCCGCCGCTTATTTCACCGTGCCGGAAGCCGTCTCTTATGACAACAGCGAGGACGTTTTTGGACCTTGCCGGGCTTGCCACCACCACCCGGGGTACCGCCTTTGCCCTCTTTGAAGGAAGCCGGTTTCATCGCGGAGGGCTATGATATCGACGCCCAGATGAACGGCGGCTACGACGTGATCTACGTAGACGGCGACGTAAGCCCAGGAACTGCCTCTGGACACTACTGCGGTCTACCTGGTTTCCTACGTCAAATTCGGCCAGGAGAACACCATCTATGAGACTGTGGTCAGTGTGGGAGACGCCGCCTATGACGAGGCGTATGCCAAGCTGGAGGCCCTGGTCCAGACAGCCAAGGAGACGGACCGCGACCCATACACGGACGAGCCTGCAGGCTCTGGACGAGATCTGGCTGCCGAGGCTCTGGGAAAACGGCGAGACCGAGGCTTCTGGCGGCTGGGAAAAGCTGGAAAAGGCGCTTCAAAATTTGGCTGTGAAACCCCACGAGCACCTGGGGCGATTGGACTGTGACAAAGGAGGCGGATTGCTTCCATGACGGCCTGAAGACCCGCACCTGCACCGGGTGTGGCGAGACAGGTAACGATTATCCCGCAAATTCTGAAAACTGCCCCTCCAAATCCTTTACCGACCTGGACGCCAAGCTGGTATCACCAGGGCGTAGATTACGCTCTTTCCCATGGCATTATGGAGGCATGAGCGGCAGCCTCTTCCAGCCTGATGGGATTCTCACCCGTGGCCAGCTGGTGACCATGCTGTACCGCATGGCTGAAAGTCCTGCAGTCGAGGGAAGACCCCCTTTACCGATGTGGCGGAGGGCAGCTTCTACACCGAGGCTGTTGCCTGGGCCTACAGCAATGGGATTGTCAAGGGGTATGACCGCCACCACCTTCGCCCCCAACGCCTCCGTGACCCGGGAGCAGCTGGTGACCTTCCTGTACCGCTACGCAAAGCTCCAGGGCGAGGATGTGACGGTAACAGGCGAGCTGAAGGGCTACACCGACACGGACAAGCTGGGCGACTTTGCCATGGAGGCTATGACCTGGGCGGTGGAGAACGAAATCATTAACGGCATGGGCGGCGGCAAGCTGGCCCCCAAGGACACTGCCACCAGAGCCCAATTTGCTACCGTTCTCATGCGGTTCCTGGACAAAAATTAACCAACTCTCCTGTTGCATTGCTCCCTTCTATGCAACAATCGAAGGCTGGGCCTGAATCTTGGTTCGGGCCCGCTAAACTGTTCCGGCACGGCTACAGATCTCAGAACGACCAACCCGGTAGGGCAGGGGACTATGCCCAACGTCGGTGTTATAAACTGTACAGGTAAAGTACATATTGCCTGTCTCAGCCGGCTTGGCAGCGCATGGAATAGGGTGGAAGGCCCACGTGCGAGTCGGTCACTGTGAAGCCTTTCAGAAGGATAAAGTCAGATACATGGGGACAGGGCAGCGTTTCTGCCAGAACCATGGAACGTGAATCGGGATTCGGATCTCCGGCGGCAGAGGCCGCCGGAGATTACATTTGGGGTGGCGGATGACAAACAGGGGGATGCCCTAGGGAGGAATCTGCATTGGATGAGAAAAAAGCACTTTGGTGGTGAGCTTCGGTACGTCCACCACGACACCAGAGAAAACCATAGACCAAATTGAGGCCTATCTGGCCGGGGCTTTCCTGGACCGGAGGGTGTACCGGGCCTGGACCAGCGGATGATCATCCGCAAAAAAGCTGCGGCAGGGGGGTGTGAGATCGACACCGTGCCTGCCGCCCTGGGCGGATGTTGGCCGATGGGGTGACGGATGTGGTGGTGCAGCCCACCCATCTGCTCAACGGCGTGGAAAATGACGCCATGATTCGGGAGGCGGAGGCTGTTCGGGGGCGGTTTCAGAGCCTTCGGATTGGGGCGCCTTCTGACCTCCCGAGATCTGGAGCAAATGGCGGATCCTCACGGAGATGTTCCCCAGCTGTTGGAAGAGGAAGCGGTGCTCTTTATGGGCCATGGGACGAGCACTATGCCAACGCCGTGTACGCTGCCCTGGATTACCGGTTTTAAGGACATGGGCAGGGACCGGTTCTATGGCTACTGTAGAGGGGTTACCCCACGTTGGAAAACGCTCTGCGGCAGATGCAAGCCCGGAAGGGCCTGAAGCGGAGGTGTATCTGGTTCCCTTTATGATTGTGGCCGGGGACCACGCCAAGAACGACATGGCCGGGGACAGGCCGGTTCCTGGAAAAATGTGGTGGCTCAGGCGGGCTATGCCCCCGGTGCATCTGCCGGGGATGGGCGAGGTGGAGGAGGTCTGGAAGCTCCTGGCAGACCATGCCCAGGAGGCAGGAGGCCCGGCAGGACGTCCTGCAGGGGAAGCTCACCAGTGTGGGCGTAGGCGGGAGACCCGGAGCTTTTGACTCCTGAAGGCTCTGAGACGGATTCAGAGCTGCGATTTTGATTCTGCCGGACTCCGACCGGGGCAGCTGTGTGGCCTATCAGATTGTGGAAAAAGGCCTGGGCCGGGGTGGGGGGAAGCCTGCCATTTCGGTTTCCATGCCCATGACCAGCGGCAAGCCCGCATGGCTGAGAGCCATCAGGCGGCGGCGGCAGCCGTTGAGAGGCAGCTGGACAGCGGGAAGAACGTGGTATTTCACCCTGGGGGACCCCACGGTTTACTCCACCACCTACCTGTATGTGCATAAGCGGGTCCTGGCGGACGGCTACGAGGCGGAAATTGTCCCCGGTGTGCCATCCTTCTGCGCGGCGGCGGCCAGGCTGGGCCAGAGCCTGGGAGAGGGAGCGGAGATGATCCACATTGTCCCCTCCAGCCATGGTGTGGAGCGGGGACTGGACCTGCCGGGTGTGAAGATTTTGATGAAAGCGGGCTCCAAAATGGGCCGGGTGAAGGAGCTGCTGCTGGAGCGGGATATGGAGGTATCCATGGTGGAAAAACTGTGGCATGGACACGGGCGCTGCTTCCGGAGTGCGGCGGAAATTCCGAGGACGCTGGATATTTCTCCCTGCTCATTGCCCGGGAGAAAGGAGAGAACCGATGATTCATTTTGTAGGCGCCGGTTCCGGCGCAGTGGACTTGATTACGGTCGGGGCCAGAGATTGTTGAGCCAGGCTGACCTTATTATCTACGCAGGGTCTTTGGTGAACCCTGCCCTTCTGGAAGGGGCAAAGCCTGGTTGTCAGGTGATGGACAGCGCCAGGATGACCCTGGAGGAGGTCCTGGAGGCGATGTTGGAGGCGGAGCGGACCGGGCGCATGACGGTGCGTCTGCACACCGGCGACCCGTGGGGCCATCCGGGAGCAGATGGACCGGCTGGACCAGGCGGGGATTTCCTATGATGTGTGCCCCGGGGTCAGCGCTTTTGCGGGCGGCAGCGGCCCTAAACCTGAGTATACCCTGCCGGGGGTGAGTCAGAGCGTGATCATCACCCGCATGGCGGGGAGAACCCCCGGTGCCGGGCAGGAATCCATCGAATCCTTTGCCGCCCATGGGGCCAGCATGGCCATTTTCCTCTCCACGGGGATGCTGGAAGAGCTCTCCAGCCGCCTCATGGCGGGAGGATATGCAGAGGATACCCCGGCGGCCATTGTGTACAAGGCTACCTGGCCCGATAAGAAGACCTGCGTCTGCACTGTGGGGACCCTGGCGGAGACGGCCCGGGAGGCGGGAATTACCAAGACAGCCCTCATCCTGGTGGGCCAGGCGGTGGCACACCGGCACTACAACCGGTCGGGAGCTGTACCACCCAGCCTTTACCACGGGCTTCCGGGAAGCAAAACAATGAGCGTTTGGATTGTGGCCTTTACCCTCCAGGGGGGGCAAACCTCGCGGCCTATCTGGGGCGGACTCTGCCTGGGGCCCGGGCGTTTAGTATGGCAAAGTATGCGGCCCAGGCCGGGACGGAGCCGGTGGAACTTGGCGGACTGGTGCCGGAGGGCATGGGAAGAGGCGGAGGGCCTGGTGTTTGTGGGGGCGGCAGGGGATTGCCGTGCGCTCCATTGCGCCACGGCTGCAAAGTAAGACCACGGATCCGGCGGTGGTGGTGGTGGACGAGGGGGGCAATTTGCCATTTCTCTGGCCTCGGGCCACATGGGCGGAGCCAACGAGTTGACCCGCCAAGTGGCGGCCTGCCTGGGGCCACCCCGGTGGTGACCACGGCCACGGATGTGAATGGAAAATTTGCCGTGGACGTGTTCGCCGTGAAAAATGGACTGGCCATCACCTCTATGAGACGGGCCAAGGAGATTTCCGCCGCCATTCTGGCGGGCAAGCCGGTGGGCCTCCACACGGAGCTCCCCTGGAGGAGGTTCCCCAGGCTGACCTTGGGCCGGGTTCAGGAGGAGAATGTGGAGATTGGCTTCCACGCCCGGTATCCCGGCAGTCTCCTTCTGATTCCCGGGGGATATACCTGGGGCTGGGCTGCCGGCGGGGAACAGGGGATGCAGGGAGCTTGCCGCCGCTGTGGAGGCCGCTCTGGCTGCCCACTGGATTCCCCGGTGTGCCGTGGCAGGGGCGGCCAGCATTGATTTGAAGGCTGACGAGCCTGGCCTTTGGCCTGGGCCGGGAAGAGCAGCTCCCCCTGACCTTCTATACCGCCGAAGCGCTCCGGCAGGCAGAGGGGGACTTTTCCCCTCAGAATTTGTGAAAAACCGTCACCGGTGTGGATAACGTGTGCGAGCGGGCGGCGGTTTTGGCTGCCGGGGAGGCCGGCTGCGCATCAGAAAGCAGGCGGCCCACGGGGTTACCGTGGCCGCTGCGGAGAAAAAAATGAGGATTGTTCTATGAAAAAGTGCTGGTTGTGGGCATTGGCCCGGGAGAGTATGAGCAGATGACCATCCGGGCCGCAAGCGCCCTCCGGGAGGCCCAGGTGATTGTGGGCTATACGGTCTACGTGGATCTGGTCCGGGAGCATTTTTCCCGGCAAGCGCCCTCACCACTCCCATGACCCAGGAAGCCGAGCGGTGCCAGCTGGCCTTTCAGGAGGCCATGGAGGATCAGACAGTGGCTATGATTTGCTCCGGCGACAGGGGTCTATGGCATGAGCGGGCTCATCTATGAGGTGGGCCAGGGCTACCCCCAGGTGGAGATTGAGGTGATTCAGGGTGACGACGGCCTTAAGCGGCGGGGGCAGTGCTGGGGCGCCTCATTCACGACTTTGCCGTGATCAGCCTCAGCGATTTGCTCACCCCTTGGGAGAAGATTGAAAAAGCGGCTCCTGGCTGCGGCGGAGGCGGATTTTAATCTGCCTGTACAATCCCTCCAGCCGGAAGCGGAAGGATTACCTGCGCCGGGCCTGCGACCTGCTGCTCCGGTTCCGCAGTCCGGAGACGGTTTGCGGCACAGTCCGCAACATCGGAAGGCCCGGGGAAAGCGCCCAGGTGTGTACCCTGGCCCAGCTCCGGGAGCTGGAGACGGACATGTTTACCACGGTGTTTGTGGGCAACTCCCAGACCCGGGAGCTTGGGGGCCATATGGTGACGCCCAGAGGGTACCGGCTATGAAAGCTCTGCTTTTTCCGGCACCAGCGACGGCAGCCGCCTGGCCCTGTGCCTCGCGGGCAGGGGGGCTGGTGACGGTGTGCACTGCCCACGGAGTATGGGAGCGTTCCGCCCCCGCCATGTCAACATCCGGGTTCATGTCGGGCGCATGGACCGGGGGAGATGGAGGCCTTCCTGGCGGCGGATACGTTTGAATTGGTGATCGACAGGACCCACCCCTATGCGGCGGCAGTTTCCGAAACATCCGGGAGGCCTGCCAGGCTCGGAATCTACCCCCTGATGCGTCTGCTGCGCCGGGATCAGAGCCGGGAGGGGGTGGTGGAGGTGCCCACCACGGAGGAGGCAGCCCGGTTTTTGAATACCGTCACCGGCAATGTACTCCTCACCACAGGGAGCAAGGGCTGGCGGCCTATGGGGTCGTGACGGATCAAAGCCGCCTGTATGCTCGGGTCCTCTCCACAGAGGAATCCGTGGCCCAGAGCCGCGCTCTGGGCTTTGAGATGAGGCGGCTCATCGCCATGCAGGGCCCCTTTTCCGAGGAACTGAACCTGGCCATGCTCCGGCAGATCCGGGCCCGCTGGCTGGTGACCAAGGCCTCCAGGGCTGCCGGTGGCTTTCAGGAGAAGCTGGCTGCCGCCCGCCGGGCGGGAGCCAGGGTGGTGATCCGCCGCCCCCGGGAGGAGGCGGGCCTGTCTCTTCGGGAGCTGGCGGAAAAGCTCACTGGCATGCCGGAGGACCGGGAGGTCTTTCTGGTGGGCCTTGGCATGGGGACCCGGGCGGGTATGACTGGCGAGGCAATCCGAGCCTTGGAGGAGGCCCAGGTCTTCTTCGGAGCCAAGCGGATGCTGGAGGCGGTGGAGGATTTCCCGGGGAGAAGATCCCGGAGTACCGGGCCGGTCCCCATTGTGGAGAAATTCTGCGCCGGGAGGAGAGCCGGTTTGCCGTGATCCTCTCAGGCGACCCCGGCTTTACAGCGGCGCGGCCCAGCTCCAGGCCAGGCTGGAGGAGGTACCCTATGTGAAGGTGAAGACCATTTGCGGCATCTCCTCTGCCGCCTGGCTCTGCGCCAAGCTGGGGAAATCCTGGCAGGACGCCGCCATCATGAGCCTCCACGGCCGGTCCGGAAGCCTGGCAGGGGCAGTCGGCGTCACCGGAAGGTCTTTGCCATTGCCGGAGACAACGTGGGAGAGCTGACGGAGGAGCTGTGCGCCTGTGGCCTGGGGGAGCGCCCAGGTATCGGTGGGCTCCAACCTCTCCTATGAGGATGAGGCGATTGTTTGCGGCCGGGCGTCGGAGCTGCGGGGACGGGATTTTCCACCGCTATCCTGCCTCCTGGTGGGTATGAGGGGGCCGGTGGGGTCCCGGTGACCCAGGGCCTGCCGGACGAAAGCTTCCTTCGGGGGTTCTGTTCCCATGACCAAGGAGGAGTGCGGTCGGTCTCCCTGTCAAGCTCCGCCTGACGGAGGATGCGGTGGTTTACGACGTGGGTGCGGGCACCGGCTCGGTGTCTGTGGAGGCGGCGCTTTTGGCCTGGCGGGGCCGGGTCTATGCCATTGAGCGGAAGGAGGGCTGCTCGCTCATTCAGGGAGAACTGCCGCCGGTTGGCGGCTTCGAACGTGGAGGTCGTACCGGAAGCGCGCCGGAGGCTCTGGTCTCTGCCTGCCCCCACCCATGTGTTCATCGGCGGCTCCGGCGGACCATGGGGAGACCGTCCGCTGCATTTTTGCAGAAAAACCCCCTGGCGGGTGGTGATTAACGCCATTGCCCTGGAGACGCTGTCTCAGGTGCTGGCGCGAGCTCCCCCCTTTCCAACCTGGAGGAGGTTGTGCAAATTGCTGCCGCCCGGACCAAAGAGATCGGGGCTATCATATGATGAACGGGGGCAACCGGTGTTCATCTGTTCCTTTGGAGGATTGCCATGGCAAGTCCAAGATTGATGCTCTGCGGGGTGATGAGCGGCAGCGGCAAGACCACCGTCACCTGCGGCCTGTTGCAGACTCTGGTGAACCGGGGCCTCGGACGGCGGCTTCAAATGCGGGCGGATTACATCGGTCCATGTTTCACGCCACGGTGATTGGGCCAAAACCGGGAATCTGGATGGCTTCTTCACCGGTCAGGAGCGCCTCCGGTATCTCCTGGCCAGGGAGTCGGCGGGGATGGATATTTCCATTCTGGAGGGGTGATGGGCTATTATGACGGCATTGCCGCTACCAGCCAGGCCTCAGTTACGCTGTGGCTGCCGCTACGGGGACTCCGGCGGTGCTGGTGGTCCCGGCCAAGGGCATGGGCCTGTCTGTGGCCGCTGTGGTAGAGGGCTACTGCCGGTTCCAGCCGGACAGCCACATCCGGGGGGTCATCTGAACCGGATTTCCCCGGCCCTGTATCAGGAGCTGAAGGGCAGATTGAAGCCCGCTGCGGTATCCGGGTCTTCGGCTACTTGCCGGAGGAACCGGAGCTCACCCTGGCAAGCCGCCACCTGGGGCTTCTGCTCCCGGAGGAGGTGGCCGGTCTGCGGGAGAAGCTGCAGCGCCTGGCGGCCCGGCTGGAGGAGACCCTGGACCTGGAGGGACTGCTCACTTTGGCAGGCAGTGCGCCCGGTCTGGCAAGCAGTGGACCAGACCTCACGCCGGGGGAGCCGGTGCGCCTGGCCGTGGCCAAGGATGAGGCGTTTTGCTTTTTACTACCGGGAAAACCTGAGCTCCTCCAGGACCTGGGGGGCGGAGCTGGTTCCCTTTTCTCCTTTGCGGGACCGGAAGCTCCCGGAGGGAGTCTCAGGTCTTCTCCTGGGAGGCGGCTATCCGGAGCTCCACGGGGAGGCTTTGGAGGAAAACCAAGTTCTAAGAGAAGAAATCCGGAGGCGTCGGACGCGGCCTACCCACCGTGGCCGAGTGCGGCGGTTACCTGTATCTCCAGACGGCTCTGGAGGATCAGGAGGGCGGCCTGCATTCCATGGCGGGGTGCTGCCAGGGAAGGCCTGGTACACCGGAAAGCTCCGCCGGTTTGGCTACCTTACCCTGAAGGCCCGGGGGAGAGCCTGTACGGCCCTGCCGGGACGGAGCTTCAGGGGGCATGAGTTCCACTATTTTGACACGGGAGGATCCGGGAGAGGATTTTGAGGGGTGAAGCCGGTGCGGGGCACCCACTGGCGCTGCATCCACAGCAAGGGGAACCTCCTGTGCGGCTTTCCTCATGTGTACCTCCATTCCAATCCTGCCTGCGCCGCCCACTTCCTGGAGGCATGCCGCCGGTGGGGAAGGGGGCGGTGAAGTGAATTGGATGCTTTGCCGGGCTTTGGCAATGGTGGTGGGCTTTGCCGGGGAACAGCTGGTGGGTTGGCCCCGGAGGCTGTATCACCCGATTATGGCCATTGGAGCCCTCATATCCAAGGCGGAGAAGCTGCTCCGGGCCGTGTTCTCTAAGAGCAGGGGCCGGGGAGCGGGCTGCCGGAATCCTCATGGCCCTGACCTTGCCGCTTATTTCCCTGGGGCTCACCGGGGGATTGCTGTATGTGCTCTACCGCTGGAGCTGGATTGCCGGGTTCCTGGTGGAGAGCGCTATGTGCTGGAGCATTTTTGCCTCCGGCAGCCTCCGGGACGCTGCAGGGGAGGTAGGCATAGCGCTGTCGGAGAGCCTGGATGCTGGACGAAAGGCCGTCGCCATGATTGTGGGCCGGGACACGGAGCGCCTCACGGAGGAAGGGTCATCAAGGCCACAGTGGAGACCGTGGCGGAAAATCTCTCCGACGGCGTCATTGCGCCTCTGGTATTTACCGCCTAGGCGGGGCGGCGGGAGGGTACTTTACAAGACGGTCAATACCATGGACTCCATGGTGGGCTATCGAAATGACCGGTACCGCTACTTCGGCACAGGGGCGGCCCGTCTGGACGACGTGTGTAATTTCCTGCCTGCCCGGTTGACGGCGCTCCTGATGATTTTGCTGTCCGGCGTTTGCGGCCTGGACCGCCGAGGAGCCTGGCGGGTGTTTCGCCGGGACCGGTACTGCCATGCCAGCCCCAACTCCGCCCAGACGGAGTCTGCCATGGCTGGGGCTCTGGGGATCCAGCTGGGGGGAGACGCCTGGTATTTTGGCCAAGTGCACAAAAAGAAGACCATCGGCGACAGCCTGCGGCCGGTGGAACCTGCCGACATTCCCAGTGCGATCATGCTGATGACGGTGGTCAGCGATGTGGCCGTGGGCTTGGCGGTGATACTTTTTGGCATGGATTGGAGGCCTAAGAGGATGAAAATTGAACTGGAGCATGTGCTTCCGGCAGACATTGAACGCCGGAGCTTTGCCATCATTTCCCAGGAGCTGGGGCCCCGGACCTACGGGGGACCTTATGAAGAAGGGATCCTGAAGCGGGTGATTCACACCAGCGCAGACTTTGACTACAGTGAGAATCTGAAGTTCTCTTCCGGCGCGGTGGAGAAGGCCATGGAGGCCATCCGGGCAGGGGCGGACATCGTCACCGATACCCAAATGGCCCGGGCGGGAATCAACAAAGCTTCCCTGGCCCGGTTTGGCGGCCAGGTGCACTGTTTCATGGCGGACCCGGACGTGGCCGCAGAGGCGAAGGCCCGAGGAATCACCCGGGCAGCTGTCTGCATGGAAAAGGCGGCGGACTTGAGAAAGCCTGTGGTTCTGGCTGTGGGAAACGCACCTACCGCTTTGGTGCGCCTGTATGAGCTGATGGAGGAAGGGCGCATTGCCCCGGCCCTCATCATCGGGGTCCCTGTGGGCTTTGTAAATGTAGTGGCTTCCAAGGAGCTCATTATGACCGGTCCTGCCCCTACATTGTGGCCTGGGGCAGAAAGGGCGGCAGCAACGTGGCCGCCGCCATTTGCAACGCCATTCTATATCAGATGAAGTGGTGACAACATGAAGATACAGATGATTGGCATGGACCACAGCCGGGCTCCTGTGGAGATCCGGGAACAGTTTTCCTTCACCACTGCCGGAGCCGAGGCGGCTATGAAGACGGTCTGCGCCACCCCTGGGGTGGAGGGTTGCATTCTCCTTTCCACCTGCAACCGGACGGAGCTTTGGGTCAGCGCCAAGGGACCTGTGGCACTGCCCGGGATTCTGTGCGGTCTGAAGGGAGTGGACCCGGCGGATTACCGGGAATACCTGGTGTGCCGGGAGGAGGGGAGGCGGTAGCACCTTTTGCCCTGGCCAGCGGCCTTCGGTCCATGATTCTGGGGGAGGACCAGATCCTGGCTCAGGTAAAAGACGCCCTGTCCCGGGCGGGAGGCCCAGTGCTGCGGCGGCACCCTGGAGGTGCTGTTCCGCCACGCGGTGACGGGAGCCAAGCGGGTGAAATCCCAACTCCTGCTGTCCACCGCCAACGCTTCCGCCGCCGAGTTGGCCATTGACCGGATGTGGAAGGAAGGGTATGACTTCGCCGGGAAGCGGTGCCTGGTCATTGGTAACGGTGAGATGGGCAAGCGGTCCGCCTCCGCCCTCCGGGAGCAGGGCGCCCAGGTGACAGTGACGGTGCGGCAGTACCGCAGCGGCCGGGTGGAGGTGTGCTGCGGGTGCAGCCGCATCGACGGCGCCAGCTGGTACCAGTGTCTGCCCCAGTGCGACGTGGTGGTGAAGTGCCACCAGCAGCAACGTCACCATCCGGGTCGAAGAGCTGAAAGCCTGCGGTGGGCCATGACGTGCTGTTTCTGGCAGACTTTGCCGTGCCCCGGGACATCGATCCCGAAGCGGCGCAGCTTTGCCATGTGACCTTGTAACATCGACCAATTTTTCCGTGCCACCTCGCAGGAGCTGGGCGGCAGGTGCGGCAGGGGAGGCCTGCCGGGATCTCATCCCGGGTGGATGCCCTGGGGACTTACCTGGCCGGGAGGTGGACTTCCGGATCGGGATGTGGTGAAGGAGCTTCATCTTTCTCAAGAGCAAGACCGGATCCTCACCCGGGCGGTGGAGTCCGCCACTGGGAAGGTACTGAAGAAGTTGATGTTTGCTGTTCGGGACAACGCAGGGGCTGGAGGCCCTGCGGCAGTGCCTTTCGGCTATGGAGCAGGTGACGAGGGGGATGGTTGAGAGAAGATTTCCCCCTGTTTGTGAATTTGGCAGGACGGAAGGTTCTGCTCTTTGGAGGCGGCCCGGTGGCCCTGCGGCGGGCCAGGACGCTTTGGCGTTTGGTCCGGATCTCACGGTGATTGCGCCGGGCCGGATCAGCCTTTCTCTCTTTGCCGGTCCGGCTGGAGCGGCGGGCCTACCGGCCGGGGAGTTGAGGGAGCTTTCCTGGTGTTGGCTGCCACGGACGATGAAAGAGGTGAACCGGGCCATTGCCGCTGAGGCCCGGGCCAGGGGAGCCTTGGCCAACAACGCTTCAGACTGCCGGGACTGTGACTTTTCTTCCCGGCAGTGGTCCTGACGGAGGAGCTGACCCTGGGCCTCACCGGCACCGGGGAGAATCACCGGGCCGTGAAAGAGGCTGCGGCCAGAATACAGGAGATGGCGCTATGAGAAGATGCATTCGGATCGGCAGCCGGGAGAGCCGGCTGGCCGTAGTCCAGACCCGCTTGGTGGCGGATTACATTCAGGAGGCCCTGCCGGAGGCGGAGGTACGCCTTGTGACCATGAAGACCACGGGAGACCGGATTCTGGACCGGCCCCTGGAGGCGGTGGGGAAAGGGCCTCTTCGTCAAGGAGCTGGACCGGGCCCTGTTGGAGGGGCGGACGGAGCTGTCTGTGCACAGCCTGAAGGATCTGCCCATGGATTTGCCTGCGGAGTTGCCCATTCTGGGCTATTCCCGGCAGGAGGATCCCCAGGATGTGCTGGTTCTGCCGGCAGGGGAGCGACCAATGGGACCGGTCAAGCCCCTGGGCTGCTCCAGCAAGCGGCGGATTTTGCAGCTGCAGCGGCTGTATCCGGAGGTGCGGGCTTCCCTCATCCGGGGCAACGTGCAGACCCGCCTGCGGAAGCTGGATGAGGGCCGGTATGGAGCCATTGTTCTGGCGGCGGCGGGGCTGAAGCGGCTGGGGCTGGAGGATCAGATTTCCCGGTATTTCTCCCCGGAGGAGATGCTTCCTGCGGCAGGCCAGGGCATTCTGGCGGTGCAGGGCCGGGCGGTGTGGACTACGGCTACTTACATGGATTTTTGACCCGGCAGCCGGGGCCTGCGCCCGGGCCGAGCGGACTTGTCCGGGCCCTGGACGGTGGCTGCTCCGCCCCATGGGGGCCTATGGAGAGCTCCGGGGAGATACCCTGGTGCTCACCGGCATGTTCTGCCGGGAGGACGGCGGAGACTTTTGGCGGGCTTCCGTTCAGGGGACCGGCCCAGGAGGCTGAGCTGGGGAAGACCCTGGCCCAAACATGGAGGGATGCGCATGGCGGGTAAGGTTTGGCTGGTGGGAGCCGGCCCTTCGGACGGGGGGCTGTTGACCCTCAAGGGAAAGGCTGTCCTGGAGCAGGCGGAGGTGGTGGTCTTCGATGCCCTGGTGGGACCGGAGATCCTGGCCTGGATTCCGCCCCAGGCGGAGAAAATCAACGTGGGAAAGCGGGCGGGCTGCCACCTGGAAGTCCCAGGAGGATCAACCGAATTCTCCCTGGAGAAGGCCCTGGAGGGACGCCGGGTGGTCCGGCTGAAGGGGGGAGACCCCTTCCTCTTTGGCCGTGGCGGGGAGGAGCTGGAGCTTCTCACGGCGTGCGGCGTGGCCTATGAAGTGGTGCCGGGGGGACCTCGGCGGTGGCGGCGCCGCCCTACTGTGGCATTCCTGTGACCCACCGGGACTTCTGCTCCTCGTTGCACATCATTACGGGGGCACAAGCGCCAGGGAAAGCCCTTGGAGCTTCCCTTCCGGGCTTTGGCGGAGACCGGGGAACCCTGGTGTTCCTCATGGGTCTCACGGCCCTGCCGGAGATCTGCCAGGGACTTCTGGAGGCGGGGACTCCTCCCGAGACCCCGGCGGCAGTGCTGGAGAAGGGCACCACGGCGGGCAGCGGACCCTGGTGGCGGATCTGGAGACCCTACCCCGCCGGTTTTGCGGAGCCCGGGATGCAGACCCCTGCCATCATTGTGGTGGGTGGCGTGTGCGCCTGCGGGGAGAAGTTTGCCTGGCGGGAAAAGCTGCCCTTTTCGGCTGCCGGGCAGTGGTGGCAGGCCCAGGAGCGGGCCGGAACCCTGGCGGCCCGGCTCCGGACCCTGGGGGCGGAGGTGCTGGAGGTCCCGGCGATCGAAACTGTGGCCTTGAAAGAGGTCCCCGGCTGGGAGGCGTTTCTCACGCAGCTGGAGGAGTCATCCTGGCTGGTCTTTACCAGCGGCCGGGGCGTGGAGCTGTTTCTGGAGAAGCTCGGGCCTCCGGCCGGGACATTCAGGCCCCTGCACCGGGAGCGCATCGCGGCCATTGGGCCGGGCACGGAGGCAGAACTCGAAAATATGGCCTGCTTGCCGAGCTGATTCCCCAGGTCTTTGACGGGCAGCATTTGGGGCGGGGCCTTGGCTTCCCGCCTCCGGCCCGGGGACCGGGTCTGGCTGCCTCGGGCGAAGCAGGGGCCGGGAGGCTGCTGGAAGAGCTGGAAAGGTCCCGGGTGCGGTGGTACAGGAGCTGCCCCTTTACGACACAGTGTACCAGCCTGCCGGGGCCTTGGATCTGAGTGCGGAGTTCCAAAAGCACCCGGAGACCCTGGCGGTGTTCACCAGCGCCTCTACCGTCGGGGCTTTGCCGCCATGGCAGAGGGCCTGGACCTGACGTCTGTGCGGGCCGCCTGCATTGGCCCCCAGACCGGGGCGGCAGCCCGGGCCCCTGGGGATGGAGGTTCATACGGCAGAGCGTGCCACCATAGACAGCCTCATCAATTGGTGAAGCAAATGCACAAAGGAGTGTGAAGCATGGATCTGACTCAGAGACCCCGCCGCCTGCGGGGCAGTGAAACTGCTACGGAGGATGGTCAGGAAACCCGGATCAGCAAGGCCTCCCTCATTTACCCCGCTTTTGTGGCTGAAGGCCTCCGGGAGCGGCAGGAGATTGCCGCTATGCCCGGCCAATACCGGCACACCAGGACAGCATCCTCCGGCTGGCGGAGGAGCTGCTGGAGGCAGGGGTGGATAAAATGATGCTTTTGGCATCCCTATGGAGAAAGGACCCTCAGGGCTCACAGGCTTATTGCAGCCCAGGGGGTGGTCCAGGAGGCCATGAAGGCCCTGAAGGACCGGTTCCCGGAGCTGTATCTCATCGGCGATGTGTGTATGTGAGTATACCTCCCACGGCCACTGCGGCATTTGCATGGGCAGGACGTGGACAACGATGAAAACCCTTCCTTATCTGGCGCGGATTGCCCTGAGCCAGGTTCGGGCCGGGCGGATATGGTGGCCCCCTCGGACATGATGGATGGCCGGGTGGCGGTCATCGGGCTGCCCTGGACCGGGAGGGCTATACCGGAACGCCCATTATGTCCTACGCCGTAAAGTATGCCTCCTCGTTTTATGGTCCCTTCCGGGAGGCGGCGGACTCCGCCCCGGCCTTTGGAGACCGGCGGAGCTATCAAATGGACTTCCACAACGTCCGCGAGGGCCTCCGGGAGGCCAGGCTCGATGTGGAGGGGGGGCCGATATCATTATGGTGAAGCCCGCTATGGCCTTTGGAGATGTGATTACCAGGGTCCGGGAGGCGGTGCCGGTGCCGGTGGCCTCCTACAGCGTCAGCGGAGAGTACACCATGGTGAAGTGTGCGGCCCAGGCCGGGGCTATGGACGAGGCAAGGCTCATCTGCGAAATGGCCGCCTCGGCCTTCCGGGCGGGAAGCAACGTGTATTTGACCTATTTTGCCCAGGAACTGGCCCGTTTTTTGGACGAAGGGAGGCTGGGCTGATTGACACGCTCTGCACAGCTTTTGAAGAGGCGAAGCGGTATATCCCCGGTGGGGTGAACAGCCCGGTCCGGGCCTTTGCCGCAATTGGCAGCTGCCCCCGGTTCATTGCAAAAGCCGACGGGGCCTACCTGACCGACGCCGACGGAAACCGCTATATCGACTATGTATGCTCCTGGGGCCCATGATTTTGGGCCATAACCGGCGGGAAATCCGAGAGGCGGTGACGGAAGCCGCCGCCCGGGGCCTCAGCTATGGGGCAGCCACGGAGATTGAGGTGGAGATGGCCGGATGGTCTGCGGGATGGTGCCCGGGGTGGAGATGGTGCGCATGGTGAACTCCGGCACCGAGGCGGTAATGAGCGCCATTCGGGCCGCCCGGGGCTACACCGGACGTGATAAAATTGTGAAATTCAATGGCTGCTACCACGGCCACAGCGACTGCCTCTTGGTACAGGCCGGGTCCGGGGGTGATGACGGCGGGCCTTCCCGGCAGCGCCGGTGTTCCCGCCGGCTCCACAGCGGATACCCTCACGGCGGAGTACAACGATCTGGGGAGCGTGGAGACCCTCTTCCAAGCCAACCCCGGAGCAATTGCCTGCGTGGTGGTGGAGCCGGTGGCAGCCAACATGGGCGTGGTGCCTCCGGGGCCGGGCTTTGCAGGGTCTGCGGCGGCTCTGCGATGAGAACGGCAGCCTCCTGATTTTGACGAGGTGATCACAGGCTTCCGCCTGTCCTGTGCCGGGGCGGCGGGCTACTTTGGCGTGCAGCCGGACCTCATGACCTTTGGCAAGATCATCGGCGCGGGAATGCCTGTGGGAGCTTACGGCGGCAGGCGAGGCTGTGATGGAAATGGTTTCTCCTCTGGGGCCGGTGTACCAGGCAGGGACCCTCAGCGGCAACCCCGTGGCCATGGCGGCGGGCCTGGCCCAGCTGACCCCTTCTCCGGGAGCACCCCGGCTGGTATGAGACGCTGAATGAGACGGCCGGGCGCTTCTTCGGGGAGATTCAGTCGATTCTGTCCTCCCATGGCAGGCCCTATCCGGTGAACCACCTGGGGAGCCTGGGCTGTATCTTTCTTCACCCAGGGGCCTGTGACCAACCATCCGGAGGCCAAGACCGCAGACACGGAGGCTTTTGGGTCCTACTGCCCGGTATTTGCTGGACCGGGGATTTACTGCGCCCCCAGCCAGTTTGAGGCCATGTTCCTGTCCATGGCCCACGGGGATGAGGAGCTAAACCGGACGCTGGACACCATCCGGGGCTACTTCGGGAACATTGACATGGAGGAGAAAAATTTCACAACAGCAAGCTCCTGCGCTATGGCTACACCACGGGAAGCTGCGCGGCAGCGGCAGCCAAGGCAGCGGCGCAGATGCTCCGAACAGGGCAGCCGGTGAGCCAGGTCGGATTGTGACGCCCAGCGGCGTTCCCCTGACTCTGGATGTGCTGGACCCGGTTTTGGGGAGAGGACTCCGCCTCCTGTGCCATCCGCAAGGACGGGGGCGACGACCCCGACGCCACCAGCGGCCTGCTCATTTACGCCACGGTGCGTCCCATTCCCCAGGGCATCCGGGTCGACGGCGGCCCCGGGGTGGGCCGGGTGACAAAGCCGGGCCTGGACCAGCCAGTGGGAGCCGCAGCCATTAACCACGTGCCCCGGCAGATGATCGAGGCGGCGGTGGCGGAGGCCCTTCAGGGGCCTCCGGCGGCATGGAGGTGATCATTTCCGTCCCCGGCTTGGGGAAGAGGTGGGAAAGCGGACCTTCAATCCCCACCTGGGCATTGTAGGCGGCATCTCCATTCTGGGAACCAGCGGCATTGTGGAGCCTATGAGCGAGCAGGCCTGGTGGACACCACCCAGGTGGAGCTGAACATGTGCCGGGCCGGGGGCGCTACAGACCTGCTGTTGACCGTGGGCAACTACGGCGATGACTTTGCCAGCTGTAAGCTGGGGGCTCTCCCTGGCCGGGCGAATTAAGTGCTCCAACTTCATTGGCCAGACCCTGTCCGACGCCATCTCCTGGGCTTTCGCCGGGTGCTTCTCATCGGCCACATTGGCAAGCTGGTGAAGCTGGGAGCGGGCATCATGAACACCCCCTCCGCCCAGGGGGACGCCCGGATGGAGATCCTGGTGTCTTGCGCCCTGGCCCGGGGAGCGTCTCTGGAGGCCCTGCGGGCGGTGGCCGCCTGCATCACCACAGAGGCAGCCCTGGAGGAGCTGCGGCGCTTTTGGCCTTGGAGGAAACCATGAAGGAGCTGGGGGAGCGGATTGGGCAGCAGCTGGACCGGCGCTTTTGGCCGCTTCCTGGAGCTGGGAGTCCTGGTGTTTTCCGGTCAGAAGGAGGGGGAGAGATCCTGTGCCGCTGCGGCCGGGTGGAAGCGTTTTGGAGGAATGGAGGAAAACCCCATGAGTTTGGACCCCCACGGTGGGAATATTTACGCCTACGACGGTGTGAAGCTGGACTTTTCTGTGAATCTGAACCCCCTGGGTATGCCGGAAGAGATTCTCCGGGCAGTCGGGACCATGGGCTGGAGTATGACCGGTATCCGGACCCCAATTGCCGGGCTTTGCGCCGGGCCTTGGCGGCCGGGAGGGCGTGCCGGAGGAGTGGCTGGTCTTTGGCAATGGGGCAGCGGATCTCATTGTGCGCCTGGCCATGGCGGTGAAGCCCCGGCAGGCCCTAGTCCCCCACCCACCTTTTTCGGAATATGAGGCGGCTGTGAAGCTGGCAGGGGGAGAAACCCGCCGGTTTTTCCTGGACGGCAGCCGGGGGCTACCGGGTGACGGCGGACTATGCAGGGTGCCCTCAGGCCGGGAGACGAGATGGTATTCCTCTGTAACCCCAACAACCCCACCGGCTCCTTGGCGGGCCCGGGACGGTGGCGGCTACGCTGGAGGCCTGCAGCCGGGTGGGAGCAGTTCTGGTGGTGGACGAGTGCTTCCTGCCCTTTACGGACGGGCCTTCCTGCAAGGGACTGCTGCAGGAGTATCCCAATTTGATTGTGCTCGGGCCTTTACCAAGCTGTATGCCATGGCGGGACTGCGGCTGGGATATTTGCTTTGCTCCGGCGGGGGACCTGGTAGGGCGGATTGCCGCCTGGGGCCAGTGCTGGAGCGTCTCCACCCCGGCCCAGGTGGCGGGGCTGGCGGCCCTGAGCCTGCCGGACTGGGAGGAACGGACCCGCCGGTATCTTCGCACAGAGCGTCCCAGGGTGGCAGGCAGGCTCCGGGAGCTGGGCTTTCCGGTGTACCCTTCAGACAGCAGCTTCCTGCTGTTCAGGGGAGGAGACCCTCTGGGACCAGGCCATGGAGCGGGGCGTGATGCTCCGGGCCTGTGGCAACTTTCCCGGCTTGGATACCGGCTTTTTACCGCATCGGCCTCAAGGGGCAGCCTCAAAACGAGGCTCTGCTGGAGGTCCTGGCGGAGACAGGAGGAAACGCATGGCAAAAAGCAATCATGATTCAGGGGACCACCTCCAACGCGGGAAAGAGCTTCCTGGCGGCGGCGCTGTGCCGGATTTTTGCCCAGGACGGCTACCGGGTGGCTCCGTTTAAGTCTCAGAATATGGCCCTCAACTCCTACATCACAGACGAGGGCCTGGAAATGGGCCAGGCCCAGGTGATGCAGGCGGAGGCGGCGGGGTGAAGCCCTCGGTGCGGATGAACCCCATCCTGCTGAAGCCTACGGGAGACACAGGGTCCCAGGTGATTGTGAATGGGGAGGTCCGGGGAATATGACCGCCCGGGACTATTTCGCCATGAAGCGGTCTCTGATTCCCCGATATTTTGGCGGCCTACCGCTCCCTGGCGGAAGGTATGACATCCTCGTCATAGAGGGGCGGGGAGTCCGGCGGAGATCAACCTCAAAAAAAAAAGACGACATCGTGAACATGGGCATGGCGGCCCTGGCAGACTGCCCGGTGCTTTTGTTGCGGGGACATTGACCGGGGGGCGTCTTTGCCCTCCCTGGCGGCACAGTGGCCCTCCTGGAGCCGGAGGAGCAGGCCCGAATTCAGGGCCTGGTGATCAACAAGTTCCGGGGCGACAAGGCCATTTTGGACCCAGGCCTCACCATGCTGGAGGAGCTCACAGGGAAGAAGGTGGTGGGGGTGGTACCCTATCTGCCCCTGGATTTGGACGATGAGGACTCCTGACGGACCGTCTGGGGCCGCGAAGCCCAGCAGGGGCCTGGTGGACATTGCGGTGATCCGCCTGCCCCGGATCTCCAACTTCACGGATTTCAACCCCCTGGCCTGTTTGGAGCAGGTTTCCTGCGCTACGTGGACTGTGTGGCAGTCTGGGGCAGCCTCATGTGATCATTCTGCCCGGCACAAAGAACACCATGGAGGATCTGAAGTGGCTCCGGGAGAGCGGCCTGGAGGCGGCCATTTGCCGCCGCCAGCCGGGGCGGCGCGGTTTGGGCATTTGCGGCGGCTACCAGATGCTGGGGGAGCCGCCTGTCTGACCCGGAAGGGGTGGAGGCCGGAGGCCAGATGCAGGGCATGGGCCTACTGGAGGCAGGAGACGGTCTTCCAGGGAAAAAGACCAGAACCCGGGTCAGGGCCGGGTCTTGCAAGCCCAGGGAATCTTTGAGCCTCTGGCAGGAACGGCCTTTCAGGCTATGAAATTCATATGGGCCGGACCACGTCGCCCTTGCAGGCCTTTGCAGAGCTGGAGGGAGGCAAAAGCAGCCGGGATGGGCTGTGCGCCGGGAATGTGTTTGGGACCTATGTCCACGGCATTTTTGACGAAGGGGGCGTTCAGTCGGGCCTTTGTAAACTGCATCCTCCGTAGCCTGGGCCTCACGGAGACCACGGGAGCCGTGGACTGGCGGACATATAAGGAGCGCCAGTATGACGCCCTGGCCCAGGGGGTGCAGGGGAGGCCCTGGATATGCCCTACATTTACCGCCTTTTGGGCCTTCCGACCGGGAAAACCGGAAATGATCGCTTCCTTTGTGTTTGATTTGGACTCTACCGTGTTGCAGGGGAGCTGCTGCCCGCCATTGGGGAGCAGGCTCTGGGGACCAGGAGCTCCGGGGCAGGACTATGGAATCTGTGATGGGAGCTGCCCCTTTGCCCAGAGCTTTCCCGCCCGGGTGGCCCAGTTGAGGCCGGTTCCTGTGGCCCAGGCGGCGGAAATTGCCCAGGGTCTTCCCCGGTACGAAACCTGTGCGCCTTCCTCCCGGCGCAACCAGGAGCGGTGCTACCTGGCCACGGGAAATCTGGACGTCTGGATTGCCCCCTGGTTCGGGAGCTGGGGTTGGAGGGGCATTGCTTTTCCTCTGTTGCCCGGGTGGAGCGGGGGTATGTGACGGGAATTGATTCCCTCTTGGACAAGGCCGCCGTCCTCAACACGCTGCCCCGGCCCATTGCTGCCGTGGGCGATGGCATAAACGACCTGCCTATGCTCCTGGGGGCAGATGTGGGCATTGCCTTTGCAGGCTCCCACCCGGCCCCATCGGGCTGGCTCAGGCGGCCGGCTATGTGGCCTGGGATGAGAAAGCGCTTGTGACGTTTCTGGAAAGCCTGATGATGAATGGAAGGCGCTGAAGCCGGAATGTAACATTAGATGTAAAAAAGTCCGGGAGGTTCCCTCGTATGGCATGCGAGGAGCCTCCTGGGACTTTGATTGGGGATGGGATTTCTGTCATGACAGCAGACCGGCGGCCTCAGTCTTCCTCGGGGGATTCGGCGGGCAGGTCGTTTTGACCGAGGCGCAGGTAGTCCAGGTGGCTGATGAGCAGGTCAGGGTATCGTAGTTGATGCTGTAGTAGCGGCGGTTACCCCGGTATTCCACGTACAGGATATGCGCTTCCCGCATGTTGTACAGGTCGGGTCACAGTACTCATCAGGAGCTTTTCCCCTGTTTCCGTGATAATTTCCTGGGCGGACAGCGTTTTTCCCCGGAGGGCATAGAGCATCTTCATTCTCAACGGGCTGCTCAGTAGCCGCAAAGGCTGTGTATTCCCAGTTGGCAAATTTCTGGGTTTTCTGTCCGGGGATGGAGGAGGCTGCGCCAATCAGGAGATCGAGGACCTTGCTTTCCTGGTTGTAGTAAAAAGAAAAGACGCTGAGGATGAAAAACATCAGGGGAAGCTGTGACGCCGGAGATCTCATAATCCCCATTGCCACAATTCCTTCTGAATGAAGTCCTTGGCCGATGTGAATTGGAGATGCCGCTCCCAGGCTGCAATCAAAGGCTCGGCTTTGGCAATCCAAGGTGGAAGCGCACGCTCCAGGTATTTCATGATGGGGAACAACATGCTGGACAGGGCGCTGATATGGGACGGGTAGTCTGAGAAGACCCCAGCAGCGGTCCTTCAGTACGGCGGGCGCCGGGAACTGCCCAGTCCCATTGGCAAAGGAATCGGCTCCTCTGGGTCCAGCTGCCGGAAGCACAGACGGTATGGGGCAATCCCGCTAAACACGATTCGTTCCCGCTGCATTCTTTCCAGCGGCCAGGCGGCTTTGCATGCTGGAAAAACGCAGTGCTCAGCGTCAGGGCTGCTCCAGTCGGGTAGGTGAACGCCAGGAGCCGCGCCACACAGGTATATGAACTGGAGCCGTACTTTGGAAGGGAAAGGGCTCGAAATAGAAACGCACCTGTTCGTCTGCGGGGTCCACTCCGGCACAAAGCCTCTTGCATCATGGACTCCATGACGGATTTGGGAAGGGCGCAGGGGCCGGGGAATGCGAGATTTTTTGCTGGGGTGCCGTTGACATAGGCGTAGAATAGCTCTGTGGCATCCGGATACAGGCATGGGCGGCGATAAAACGTGATATGCATAGCATGTTGTCCTTTCTGATGTGTATCAGGCGCGTGCCACGCTTAGTTGCAATAAAATACAAAAATGATAGCATACTTCGCCGAAAATTGCTAGTAGTAGGCACTGCGTTTTTTGACTGATAGCCAAATTTGGGCATAATATACAAATTTTATGTCAAATTTTTGGCAGATATCACAATTGTAAATTCTGCTGCCTTGATGCTAGAATAAAGAGGAAGTTGCAAAAAGATGCTGTGTAATGTCACCGGCAGTCTGGAACTTGAGACGAGATAGTTGCAAAAAAGAGCAAGTAAATTTGCTTCAACGCGCGCCATAGCTGGCGCAGTGCAGGAAGGAGGAGAAGCCGGCATACGTTTGAGTAGGGCGGACTGCCTGGCTCAAATGGGCAGAGATATGAGGAGGTACCATTGTTTACGTCAGAGGCTACCTAGAATGAACAAAAGGAGAGATAATTTATGAAAAAGCCGAATTTGAGTAGAACGCTACACCGTGGACTTGCGATGATTCTGGCGTTTGCGCTGCTCGCCTGGTATGCTGCCTGCGGCGGTGCAGGCGGTGCCTGCCAGCTCCGATGGCGGGCCGGTTACTTCCGGCCTGGAGAATGGGACGGAGCAGCGTTTGCTGGATATGCTTGACCAGGAAAATGGGCTGCAAAAAGCGGAGCTGATGGAATCTGCTTACGACCCCCGATGAGGTCGTCACTGTGATTGTCAGCCTGGAAGATGTTCCTGCCACTGTGCTTGGCAGCACAAAGGGAGAAGGAGGCACAGCATCAGCGTGTGCAGATGGAGATTGCAGACCTGGTGGCCGCAAAATCATCTGATTCGATCCATGCTATGGCAGAAGATCCTGCAGCCGGCACCTTTGCTGTGCGGTATGATTACTATGAGGTCATGAACGGCTTTGCCGCAGATGTGGAGTATCGCTTCCTGAAGGACATTGCGGCCCTGGACTCTGTGGACTCCGTTTATGTGGAGACGGTCTTTACCGTTCCGGAGGATCAGGAGCAGGATTACGAAAATGCCAACGCGCTTGCCATGGTGGGGGCTGACAGCAGCCCGTATACCGGCGACGGCCAGGTGATTGCCATCATTGACAGCGGCGTGGATGTGGAGCACGAGGCGTTCCAGGGGGCAGTCCCCCACAGACGCATTGACAGAGGCCAAGCTTTCTGATTTGGCGGGACAGCTGAACGCCGGCAGTGGCGCCTTAACTGCTGCGGAGCTGCGGGTGGATGATAAGTTCCCCTTTGCCTATGACTATGCCGACAGAGATACCAACGCCATCCCCGGCCCCGAAACCGGCCTGGATCATGGCAACCCATGTGGCGGGCATTGCGGCGGCCAACAGCGGCGATACGATTCGCGGCGTTGCGCCGGATGCGCAGGTTGTGGCCATGAAGGTCTTTGACGACCTCCTGGGCCAGGGCCGGGAGTCCAATATCATTGCGGCAGTGGAGGATGCGGTGACCCTGGGCGTGGATGTCATCAACATGAGTCTGGGCTCCGACGCGGGCTTCTCCACCAGCACGGAGGAGCAATTCCAGAAGATTTACGATTCTGTGAAGAGCCACGGCGTGATTCTGAATGTGGCTGCGGGCAATGCCTACAGCTCCGCCCTTGGCAACGAGGCCGGGAACAATCTGCCTGCTGTCACCAATCCCGACAGCTCCATGCTTGCCTCCCCAGCGACGCAAAATTCCGCTTTGGCGGTGGCCAGTGTGAACGCGGTCTCCCCGGCGTATTACCTGGTGGCCTCCGACGGCACAAAGATCTTCTACAAAAGGAAGCGACGGTGGAGGGCAAAACCCTGTTGGCAAGCCTGAACGCCACCGGAATATGTGGACTGCGGTTATGGCAGCCCCAGTGATTTTGACACTGCCCTGACCGAAACGGGCCTCACCACGCTGGAAGGCAAGATCGCTCTGGTACAGCGAGGCGTTGCGGAGGAGACTCCAGCCAGCTGACCTTTGAGCAGAAGGTGGACAACGCCTATGCCAAGGGCGCCGAGGCCATCCTGGTCTATGATAACGTCGTCAGCGAGTCCCTGACGGATATGGGCGGCATTACGAAGACCGACATTGGCTCCGTGTTCATCTCCAAGGCCGATGGGGGGCTCCTTTCCCTTGGGGATCAAAGGGTCACCGTGGGCCAGACCCAGTGGGAGGACAGGGCGCTGACCATGTCTGATTTCAGCTCCTGGGGCGTCACCCTGGATCTCAAGCTGAAGCCGGAAATCGCGGCGCCCGGCGGCAATATTTACTCGGCTGTGCTGAACAATGGCTACGCCAATATGAGCGGTACCTCTATGGCCTCCCCCATATGGCCGGTCTGTCCGCATTGGCAAAGCAGTACATTATGTCTGACTCGAAATTTGCATCGTTCAGCGAAGGAGAAAATCAATCTGGTTTCCGCCATGCTGATGGCCACGGCGGGCCCTCTGGCCCGGGGCGAAACAGCTACTACTCTCCCCGCCAGCAGGGCGCAGGTCACAGCCAACATCCAGGCTGTCGCCAGCGCCAAGGCCTCATTTGACGGTGGAGGGCGCAGACCCTGCAAAGCCCAAGGCGGAGTTGGGCGATGGGACAGGCCCGTTCAGTTTCACCTTTACGGTTCATAACCTGACCGGCGACGCCCTCACCTATACCCTGGACGCGGCGGCCCTGTCTGAGGAGATCGTTGATGGGTACTTCCAGCAAAATCCAAAAACTACGCTGGAAACGGAATTGCCATTTCCTATGACGGTGCAACGGAAGACGGAACGGTTTCCGTTCCCGGCCATGGCGCTGCCACGGTGACGGTGACCATTACGCCGGAGGAATCCTTCCGGGCTGCGGTTGCTGAGGCGGTGAACGGCACCTTCCTTGACGGCTTTGTGTTCCTCACAGCCGGTGAGGGCAGCGGCTCGAACCTGTCTCTGCCGTATCTCGCCTTTTTACGGCGACTGGAGCGCCGCTCCCATCCCTGGACGGCCAGTTCATTGACGGCGATTCTTGCCCACCATATGCGCTCCAGCTACGTTTACAGTGCCAGCAATGGGGAATTACTACTGGGACAAAACGCATTTGACGGAACCTACGGCATCGACCCGAACAAATATGTCATTTCTGCAGATAGCATGGCTCAGATTTTTGCGGAGCTGGGCACGGTGACCGGTATGCTGCGCAACGCCGAGCAGGTGACCTATACGGTTACTCAGAAGGATACGGAAGAATTATGCAGCAGGACGTCTTCAACCAGGTAAAGAAGTCCTACTACTTTGTAAGCGCCGGTGTTGTGACGTATGCGGAGGCCTTCCTCCCCTATGCGCCTACCTTCAGCGGACTGGACAGCAGTGGCCGGGAAATTGCCGAAGGGTGGTATACCTTTGCCGTTGCCGCCACACGCCCCGGCTCCCAGGAGCTGGACACCTGGACCTTTGATTTCTACTATGACACCACACCGCCGAAGCTGGAGGGTGCGGAGATCGTTGGTGAGACCGGGCAGCAGAAATTGGTGCTCCACTTATCCGATAACCACTACATGAGCGCTCTGCAGCTGGTAAACTCCAGCGGCCAGGCGGTGAAGACCTTCACATTTGGCGATCCCGACAACCTGGATACCCGCCAGACGGATGGGCGCAGCCTCTACACGGTGGAGACCGATTTGGAAGAGCTGATTGCGGCGCTGGAGCAGTCCGGTGACCGGACGGATGTGATTCGGATCGATGCGTTTGACTATGCCGTGAACTATGCCGAGCTGTCCACGGTGATCCGGGATACATAAGCGTTCTTGACAAGGGTACAATGCAAAGTGAAAAGTTTTAGATCTTCCATTCAATAGCAAGCTCGGTGCGAGTGGCCTCAACTTTGAAACCAGCGTGTCGAGGACGCGCCGCCTGTCATCGAAGCTCACATCTTCCCAATGGCTTAAATATCCCGTTATACTATCGACCTGCGAGGAAGAAACAGAGTTAGCGGTGAGATCGGCCACCAGCTTCAACTGCTTTTGCCGTTCCGCGTCCAGTTCTTCAATCCGGCTGTTTGCGTATTGCAACAAAAGCGGGTTTGCCCCGGTCAGCGTGTCAATGAGCTTTTCAATCTCGCCCTCAATTTTGGCAAGTTTAGCGCGGGCGGCGGTCAGTTTGGGATTGTACCCCTCCGCCTTACTGCCTTTCAGCGTTTGAAATTCCCGCATCTTTTTAACCATTTCCTCATAGACCGATTTTTCCAAGTCGTGCTTTTGTGAGAGTGCCGGGCCCTTGACAGCTTTTGTTTTCCAGCCGTTGCTTGCACCGCATATAAGTGACACCGTTTGGAGCGTTCAAACTGGCCAGCGCATAGCCACAGCGCCCGCACTTGATTTTCCCGGCCAGCCAGGTGTTATGGCATTTACGGCCATTCTGGAAAGAGGTGTTCTGTGACAGCTTGCGCTGGACAGTCAGCCAGAGGGACGGGGGATGCGGCCCCTGGTGGGGCGCAATCACCAGAATGTTTTCCTCCCCTCGCGGCCCTGGTACAAGTAACAGCTAAATTCACCTGTGAACATTTCCGGGGGACTTTCGATTTTTACGCCCTGGGCCTTGTAGTATTCATAGATGTCCATATCGGCCTGGACGTAAACCGGATTTCTCAAAAGTTGGCCCACAAAGCCGCGCTTCAATGTCTTTCCATACACCAGGATTTCATTCTCGGTAAAAGTACCGGGATATATCGCCGTAGGAAGTTGCCCGGCTCCCCATACATTTGAAACATCAGCTCGGCAAAATCCATTTCCGCATTTTCCACCAGTTTCTTTGTCTTGATCCCATCCATAACGATGGGCTCGGTATCAAAGCCGTATGGCGTCCGGCCCCGCATATAGTAGCCTTTGGTACACCGGGAATAGAAAGCGTCCTGCACACGCATCTGGATGCTTTCGCGTTCAAGCTGGGCAAAGACAATGCAGATGTTGAGCATCGCCCGGCCCATTGGTGTGGAAGTGTCAAACTTTTCTGTACAGGACACAAACTCCACATCGTATTGCTTGAACAGCTCCATGAGCTTTGCAAAGTCTACGATGGAACGGCTGATCCGATCCAGCTTGTAGACGATCACCCGCCGGATCAGCCCAGCCGGATGTCCTGCAAGAGCCGCTGGAAGTCGGGGCGTTCAATGTTCTTCCGGAATACCCTTTATCTTTGTATTCTTACCCTCACCGCCTTTAAACTCATAGCGGCAAAATTCAAACTGACTTTCAATGCTGATACTGTCTTTTTTGTCAATCGACTGCCGCCCATAAATTGCATCTATTCTACTATCCATAATTAGCTCCCTTCCGTTTAAACGGGAGCCAACCTACAATTATATTGTACCTCTGCCGCCCCCTTACAACAAGGATGCCTTTGACTACCCCCGCTGCCCGGCATACTTGCGGAACACGTCAAAAGCTGTTGTTCCACCTCGCGCCTGCGCTTGTCCTGTTCCTGCGGGGGCAGAATGGGAGTAAGATTTTTTAATAGTAATCGTCCGATCACCAAGTACAGCCGTTTTCATTTCGCTTTTTGTATTTGGTCTGTGCGTGCATAGAATACCTCCCATTTCAGAAATGACAAAGGCCAGCACCGGGAAAGTGCTGGCCCTTGTTTTGACCGGGACTTCCGGGACAAAATGTCTCTTAAAGTCGAAGCCAGCCGGAGCCCTGCTCCATAAAGCAGGCCCTTTCATAAGATAAAGGGAGGCCGCGCCCGTTTCCTTGACCTGTCCAAAGACAACCATACTCAGCGCGGCATCCCCACGCAACGGGGAACGGCGGCCCGGAGGGACAGGCGGCCAGCCCGTCCAATGGCGGATCGTGGCCGTGGGTTGGCCCGGCCCACCTGCGGCGCTGGTGTTTATCGCTCGTTCTCTCGTGGAGAAGTCACCGCGCACCCGCCGCCCGGCCCCCGCGCTATGCTCGGGGCCGCCGCCGTTCTGCTGTGGAGAGGTAGACAACCTCCCTCTCATATACCACCAGACAAAAACAGGGGTAATGGAGATGCTTTTCAGAAATTTTCTCGCAAATATTTTTTTTCATGCGTTTGATCCCGCAGAGGACGGAGCACCTAACGGCGCTTTTTATCCCCTCCTCGCGGGCGATCTCCCGGTAGCTTTTACCGAGAATAAGGTGAGCGTCCACCCGGCGGCCCTGGATCTCCGGCAGAGAGTTAAGGGCGTTCCACAGCCGGAAAAACATTTTTTGCGATCCATGAGCTCTGGGGGCTGGGTTCGTGCAGGCAGGCGGAGTATTCGATCCCATCGTCACAATCCAGGGAATAGTACGCCTTGTTGTACCGAACCCGCTCCACATAGGCGGCCTCCTGGCGTTTGCTGGCAACGAGGGCCTCGGCCACTTCGTCAGCAACCTCAATATATTGATCCTGTATGTACCAGTAATAAAAATCTTTCAGATTGATGGTTGTCATAGCTTGTCCTCCATTTCGTTTTGTTCGGGTTGAGGGAAACGAAATGGAGGGCTGGTGGGAGCGGCACCTGGGAGGGCCGCCCCGCACCTTAGGGACACTTTGTCTCAAAGTACGAATAATAGAAAAACGCTTGCACAGCATGCATAAATTGAGATATTTACCTACATTATAACAATTTTCGCAACTATCACCAGAATACCATCGTACATTTCCTGGACTTTTTTTGCTAAGTCAAGTAGATGAACGTGGCGTGATAGCGACACAGATTCCCCTCCTTAAATCATGTTAAGTAAAGTTAAGAATGTTCTTTGCTTAAACAGCCGTCTCCGCCCATAAGTGCGGTCATTTCTTCAATGCGTTCCAACGGAAAGGGAGGTTGAGTTAATGGCTTCATAGCAATAGACATTAGTTTCATAGGGTTGTCATCTGCCGCAATACGATTTGAACTAAAACTTCCACAGCGACGGCAACGATGAATAATAGCCCATTCTCCATTCTTGCGTACCCAAACACCTACCGGCTCCATAATACCGCCGCAATCGGCTTCCCTGTCCCCTGGCTCAATATCTAAATGCAAACTGGAAAGGCAATTAGGGCAATGATTACGATGGTCGCTTCCGGCTCCGGTAGCTACAACTAATCTGCCACACACTTTACAAGTAAAACTGTCTTTACATTCATGTGTTTTATAATAGCCTTTTTCATACATTTTTCTTTTATTTTCTCTGTTCATGACTGCTCCTTAATTGATATATCGTTGTCGCTTTTGTCTAAAATCTCATGCATGTATTTTCTCAACGCATCACGGTACTTTTGCGCAAGCGTCAAATATTGCTTTTCTTTCCTCGTCCGTCCATTCACTCCAGATTTTATCTTCAATTTCCAAAATAGCAGAGATGTTCCTGTTGCAAAATACTTTTCCTTTTTCGGTTAGGCATACAATCGTATTTCGTCCTGTTCCTTGTTTAAGATATACAATTTCGTCTTTTTCAAGTTTGCGAATAGCGGTATTTATTGTTTGCCTACTCATGCCTGTTAGTCTGAAATATCACTTTGCAAGCATTGATTTCCTTTTCACAAAGCACATATATAGGGTGTTTAGAACGCTGTCTGAAACACCAATTTTTAATGCTACCTCGTGATATATGGAATCAATTTCTCCAGATATATGTACAAATTCTCTTGCTTGTGGATTTCTCATAATGGCCTCCTTCGGCGCTATGCGCCTGTTGTCTGCGGCCTGGAGCTATCGCTCCTGGGCCTTATTTTCCCGCCCGTCTGTCACGCCGAGCAGATGATCTATGTTCGCTTTGACCGCCACAGCCTGCCGCATATCCGCCTGGGCCTTGCGGTATTCCGCATAGAGGGGCTTTTTTCTTTCCCGCCAATTCCTGGCGGGACTTTTTCATATCCGTCCATTTTGGGAGCTTTGCCCCGTCCAAAATTTCATTCATGGCAGCTTTCGCCGCCCGGTAGGCGGCAAGCTCCGCCTCATGCTCCGACAGATATTTTTCTGCTGTACCGGGCCGCCTTGTAACCGTCAAACACAGGCCGGGTTTTTGCGTAGTCCACAGTAGCCGCCATAAGCCGGGCCGTTTTTGAGAGGGCCGCCTCCGTGTCACGCAGCTCCCCGGCCAGGGTGTGAGCGCGATCCACCGCCGCCTCTGTACTGGCCGCCAGCGCCTCATAGTCCATCAAATCATTTTCCCGCAGGTACTGGAGCGCAGCAGCCATCTGTTTCAGATTGTAAACCTTGGCCCACCGTTCATAGGCCGGGCCCTTGCCCTGTGCCATGCGCTCTTGAATGTCTATAATCAGATTAACACGCCGGGCAGGAGCCGGAGCCTCCTGCGGGAGCTCCGGGATCGGACGCTCCCCGGCAATCATAGCCCGGATGTCCTCGGGATCAAAACCATCCCCGAGGGTAGATGCCCGCAGGCGGGTGGGCTTATCCTGTCCGGGAGCAAGAAAGGAGATCACACCGCCACGGCCATGCTTTACCAGAAAGCCGGTCTCCTCCATGAGCCTCAGAAACGCCGGAAAATCGGCGGGCTGTTTTTTCAGAGCCTCCACGATGGCCAGCCGCACCCGCTGTTTTGCAGAGGGCGGCTTTTCCCCAATCCACTGGCCATAATGGAGATACCGGCCCTTGCTGTGCTGTTTTGGATTTTGGATCACAGAGAGGTCATGCTCAACGCACACCCGGTCAGAGAGCCGCCGCAGAGCAAAGCTGGAGCCGATAAAATTATGGAACTTCCGGGAGCGGTCAAAGGCCGTTGAATTGAAATAAATGTGATTGTGGAGGTGGCTCTTGTCTGTGTGGGTGCAGACAAAAAACTGATACTTTCCCTTTGTCCAGCGCATGGCTGTTTCATAGCCGATCTGGTTGGCCTCCTCTGCTGTTACTTCGCCGGGTGGGAACGCCTGCCGGATTTGAAAAAACAGGGCTCCACGCTCTACGGCCCCTCCAGCGTTTTGTGCTTGCGGTAGTAGGCATTGACCGCCTTCATCATGGCCTGCTGAGACTCCATTCCCTCCAGCTTTTTCGTGAGCTTTTCCACGGCAAGGTCATCATCGGCGCTGATACCGCCCCGGCCTGTGGAGCGGATCTTGTCCAGCAGCTTTTCAATTTCAGCGTACTCGCCGTAGTTGCGATCCCGGGCGGCGTTCTGCTTGGCCTTTTTCGCCACGGGGAAATTGCCGCCCCCGGTAATCAGAATAGACGGCACACGGGCGTCAATGGCGTTGCGCTCATTGAGGTTTTCCGCCAGCCTGCGGGCGTAGCGGTCAACAAGGGCGTCGATCTTATCATGGTACATGGGATCGACCTGCGCTTTCTGCTTCTCTGCCAGCGCATAGGCTTCATCCACCATCGCTGGTAGCCCGCCGTGGCCGAGCCGGGGGCATAGTCGGAATAGCTGTTCATGTCCTTTGCCCGCTTTGCCGCCGCCTCGCTGATCTCATAATATTTAGGCATTATTTCTCCTTTCAGCCGGGACTTCGGGACAAAATGTCCCAAAGCCTCCGGAACTTGGATGTGGAAAGCATTTCTGCAAAAACAGAGGTGGACAGGAAAACATACCGCCCACCTCGAAAGCGCCCCGGAAAAGTCTTGTAAATGCAGGCGTTTTCCGGGGCTATTTTTCCACGCACTACCTCCGCTTGCGGCGCATATATGCCCGCTTCTGCTCCCGCAGGGCAGTCCCGGCGCAGGCCGGGGAGCAGTACCGCTGCCGCCCGTCTGGGAGAAAGGCCCTGCCGCACACCGGGCAAGGCCGGGTTTCCGTGATACGCTCCACGGTCAGCGACCTTTCCAGCACAG